>Ga0209692_10002619_pt1 | contig 19059 bp, 10 predicted proteins | sample tdDd472_FD_187129 | JGI IMG/M metagenome (GOLD analysis project Ga0209692, IMG submission 187129) | Marine sediment microbial communities from the Atlantic coast under amendment with organic carbon and nitrate - tdDd47.2 (SPAdes)... | ecosystem: Environmental > Aquatic > Marine > Coastal >...
CGAGATAAATCTCGTGGCTACTCAAACTCAGGATTAATTTTTTCAAATGGATGAAATTTTATTACTTTATTTTGGGAAAAAAGGCGACAGATGAATGTCGCCTTTTTTATCTATTGTTAGCGGATTTCAAATCCGAATTCTTTTTATGATTTAATTCGCCAACCTAATGCACCAGTCGGACATTCTGCAATACATTGACCACATTCTGCACAGGTTGTTGGTAGAACTTCGCCAAAAGCAGTTGTGATGTTGGTTGTGAATCCACGGCTTCCGAAACCAAGCAATGATTCATTCACCACTTCGTTACAAATTTTAACACAGGTTCCACATTTGATACATTTATTTCTATCAAGAATAATAGATGGATGACGAGTATCTACATTGTAGGATTCTTTCACACCGAGAATCGCTTCTGGACTTGCCAAGTATGATTCTGAGTGTTCTTTGAATTTACAATCAACCTTGTCAGTACAACTACATTCCAGACAGCGTTCACCTTCTTTTTGAAGTTGTTCTACTGTAAAGGATTTAGTCACTTCCTTGAAGGTTGTTTTACGTTCTTCAATAGGAATGAAGGTCAATGGTTCTCGCTTTCTATCTGTCATTTCCTTGAGATAAACCAGGTCATCTTTTTGTAATGATTGCCATTGCCCACGAGTCACATTGATTTTATATGATTCTTTGTGTTCCTTGCCTTCGAAATAGGCTTTTACACCAAGGGCTGCAACTCTACCGGCTGCGACAGCTTCTACAACAGTTGCGGGACCCGTGACACAATCGCCAGCAGCAAAGACATTTTCATCCATTTGGTAATTACTGGAATTGACTTCGATGTCTTTCCATTTATTGATTTTTGCACCTTCAGGGGCGATAGTTTTCTGTCCAATAGCAGCAATAATGGTATCGGCTTTCACTTCGTATTCAGAGCCTTCAACAGGAACTGGACGTCTTCTGCCGGAAGCATCGGGTTCACCGAGTTTCATTTCCTGAAGTGTTATTACAAGTTTATCGCCACGCTTTTCTACTTTAACCGGAGCCGAAAGGAACTTAAAGTTGACGCCCTCTTCTTTGGCTTCGTGGATTTCGATTTCCTCGGCTGGCATTTCCTTTTCAGTTCGACGATAATAGCAAAAAACGTCATCACTTCCCAAGCGTATAGCGGTTCTGACACAATCCATGGCTGTATTTCCACCACCGATGACAATGGTTTTGCCGGGATTTTCTCCTGACCAATCATTGCGAGCAATATCTTCCAGCCATTTGATACCGCCGGCAGCTAATTCTTCACCTTCAGCGTACATTGACCCTGGTTTCCAGGAACCCACTGCCAGAATCACAGCATCATAATCTTTTTTCAATTGGTCAAGAGTGATATCTTTTCCAAGTTCTTTATTGTAATGAATAGAAATGCCACCCATTTTTTCCAGATGTGCATATTCTTTGTCGACGATTGATTTTGGTAAACGATATTCCGGAATTCCATATCTCAGCATTCCACCAGATTTTTCCAGTCTCTCGAATATTTCTGAGCCAATACCTTCACGACGAAGATAATAGGCAGCGGCATATCCTGCTGGGCCCGCTCCGATGATTGCCACTTTCTGGTTTCTTAATTCCGGTAAATCTTCCAGATATTCATCGAAATGGATATCAGCAGATGTACGTTTAAATTCATTAATAGCAACCGGCTGATTTTCATCGATCACATTTCTACGACAATCAACTTCACAGAATCTTGGACAAACTCGTCCGATAGACATTGGTAAAGGAATTCGTTGTTTGATAATTTCCAATGCTCTCAATGTCTCTCCATTTTTCCCGGCACGAACATACTCTTCTACTTTTGCATGAGCCGGACAGGAAACTGTACAAGGTGCTTCGCAATCGCCAGTATGCTCGGATAGCAAGAGATTCAACGCTGATTGACGCATTTCAAATACTTCATCGGAACTGGATTCTATTTCTAATCCTTCAGAAATAATTGCAGAACATGAAGGCATGAATCTACCGGTATTCACATCTTTCACTACGCATACAAAGCATGAGGTTGTGTGACTGATTTTATCATTGTGACAAAGAGTTGGGATGGAAATATTGTTGTCGCTGGCAATTTTGAGAATTGTATCACCAGCATTTCCCAAATACTCTTTGTGATCTATAATTATTTTAATATTACTCATTGTTACCTCCCAAAGTTCTGGAAATACATTTCTTCGGACAGATTTCGATACAACTGTTGCAACGGGTACAAACAGTATTGTCAACTACATAGTCATCGCTGATTGCATTGACTGGACAGGTTTTTATACATGCACCACATTCGATACAGATTTCCTTGTCGATTTCTACATTGACAAGATTTTTGCATTCCAAAGCACGGCATTTTTTATCATTCACATGTTCAAGGTATTCATCACGGAAAAATCTCAATGTTGATAGTACCGGATTTGGTGCAGATTTTCCAAGTCCACAGAGTGAGCCTTTGATGATTTTGGGTCCCATATCTTCAAGAAATGCTAAGTCCTGTTCCGATCCATTACCGGAAGTGATTTTTTCCAATCTTTCCAGCAATCGAATATTTCCAACACGGCAGAATGTACATTTTCCACAACTTTCGCGAGATGTGAAATCCAGGAAATATCTGGCAGTTTCTACAATACACCGTTGTTTTCCAATGACGATCAAACCACCGGATCCCATGATAGCACCGAGTTTTCCAAGTGAATCATAATCGATAGGTGTATCGAAATGTTCTTCCGGGATACAACCGCCGGATGGGCCGCCGATCTGGACTGCTTTTACACTGCCTTTTTCTGCACCTCCCAGTTCATAAACCACCTCACCGATGGTAATTCCCATGGGAACTTCAATGATACCGGAAAATGCTAAATCACCAGCAAGTGCGAAGAGTTTGGTTCCCTTACTGCCTTCAGTTCCTACTTTGGCGTATTCTTCGCCACCTTCACGGATAAGTACAGGAACGCTGGCAAAGGTTTCAACATTATTAATCAGTGATGGATAGCCTTTGTATCCGCTATCTGTTGGGAATGGAGGACGAAATCTTGGAATTCCGCGATAACCTTCCAGAGAATGGATCATTGCGGTTTCTTCTCCACAGACAAATGCACCAGCACCTTCTTTTACCACGATTTGGATTTCTCTGCCATCCATTATATGTAGTTTTTCGTTTTGTAATTGTTCAATCGCAATCTTGAGATTTCTAATTGCCAAAGGGTATTCCGCTCGAGCGTAAATAAAAATCTGGGTTGCTCCGGTAGCATGTGCAGCGATGAGCATTCCTTCCATCACCAGGTGAGGAATAGATTCCATCAACGAACGATCCATGAATGCACCGGGATCACCTTCGTCAGCATTACAGATGAGAACTTTTTCTCCGGTTTCATGTTTGGCCAGGAAACTCCACTTCATTGCAGTAGGAAATCCACCGCCGCCACGACCGCGGAGTCCTCCGATTTTTACTTGATCCACAACATCAGTTGGTGTCATTTCTAATGCTTTTGTTAATGCTTCATAACCATGATTTGCTTTATATTCTTCCAAAGATACAGGATTAATGCGGCCTGCAAGTTTGGAGACTTTAACCAGTTCTTTGTCTTTTCTTACTTTTGAAAATGTTAGTCGATCTTTTTCTCCCAGTTCAAGAATGTTCTGTAGACTGGCATCATTTGCCTTTACATTGGAGAAAAATATTGAGCCATTATCAGTTTCTACTTCAACTAGAGGTTCGGCATAGCAATGACCGATACAACCAACTTCCACAATATCAATATCTTTTATATTAGATTGGAAAAATGTTAAAACTTCATCAGCGCCTGCTGCGATACCACAACTTCCGGTTCCGATTTTTATTCTGTTAATCATTTTTTGGCCTCCTGCTGATATGTATGAAGGATTTTACGTAATTGCTTCCTATCCAGGTTTCCGTAAACTTTTCCATTGACGGCAATTACCGGAGCAAGACTACAGCAACCAAGACAGGCGACAGTTTCCAGACTGAAAAGTCCTTTAGCATCAGTTTCACCATCAGCGATTCCCAAGATCTCGGAAATCCAGTTGGCAATTCTCTCCGAACCTTTGATATGACAGGCAGTTCCATCGCAAACATGCACAATAAATTTTCCGGGTTTTGTTCTTTTGAATTGAGTATAGAATGTGATAACACCTTCCACATCAACCAAAGGAATCTCAAAATAATCGGCCAGATTTATAATCTGATCGTTTGAAATGAATCCTTCTTCTTTTTGTACGTGCTGAATCGCCTTGATAAGATTGCTTCGATCTTTGTCGAAAATTGTCAGTAAGTTCTGTGGCATTGAACCTCCTCTTTCCTTTGATAAGATTTGATTATTCAGTGTATCGTGAACCAAAAATCAGGGCAAATTTAACATATTCAATATTAATAATTAAGGAAAAAAGTCGGTGAAACTTCAATTTGGAAGATTTGGCACAGAGGCACAGAGTACACTGAGGTTTTTTTATATAATTCTTTGTGCCTTCTGTACCTTGGAATATCCAGCTTTTGATGGACTGTAGCAAATCTTATATTTTCCAATATTTGGGAAAGAAATCCAGATTCTGACAAAAATATTGTTTGAAATTTTCCTGAAATTGGAAAAATACAATCAAGTAAATGACAAATTACATTGAAATAAAAAAAAATAGCGACGACAAGATATAATTTTTTAATACAAATCTTTTGGTGGCATTCTTTTTGTCAAATTAGATATCGCTTTTTTAAATGATGTGAGTTCAATCTACGCATTCTTGATTTATATTAGGTTTAAACCCTCCTAAATCCTCCCTCTCAAGGGAGGACTTTATGAAAAAATCGCAGAGTGATTTTTAGCAAGTCCCCCTTTTTGAAGGGGGATATAGGGGGATTTAAACGCGACATTCGAAGAACAATCTTAGATGGAACTCACGTTAATTAAACACTTGAGAGTGAGATAGAGAAGTTAAAAGAAGAAAAAAGGAGGTCCTAATGGGCGCTAATGCAAAGTATTCATCAGTAGATTCTTTTATGGACATGGTAATCAAAAAAAATCCAGCTCAGGAAGAATTTCATCAGGCAGTTCGTGAAGTAGTAGAATCTCTATGGGATTTTGTAAACGACAATCCAATCTATTTAGAAAAAAATATTCTGGAAAGAATTGTAGAACCAGAAAGAACAATTATGTTTCGTGTTCCCTGGATGGATGACAATGGTAAAATCCATGTCAACAGAGGATTCAGAATAGAATTCAACTCAGCTATTGGACCTTATAAAGGTGGTTTGAGATTTCACCCTTCTGTAAATCTTGGTATTTTGAAATTCCTCGGTTTCGAACAGATTTTCAAAAACAGTTTGACAACATTGCCAATGGGCGGTGGTAAAGGTGGAAGTGATTTCGACGCAAAAGGTAAATCAGATAATGAAATCATGCGTTTCTGCCAGGCTTTCATGAGTGAACTATTCCGTCATATTGGACCAAATACAGATGTTCCTGCTGGAGATATCGGTGTTGGTGGTAGAGAAATCGGATATATGTTCGGTATGTACAAAAAATTGAGAAATGAATTCACAGGTGTTTTGACTGGTAAAGGTCGCAACTGGGGTGGTTCATTAATCAGACCTGAAGCAACTGGTTTTGGTGCAACATATTTTGCAAAGGAAATGTTAAGCACAAAAGGCGAATCCTTCGAAGGTAAAACTGTAGCAATTTCCGGTTTTGGTAATGTTACCTGGGGTGCTTGTCAAAAAGTAACTGACCTTGGTGGCAAAGTTGTTACAATCTCTGGTCCTGATGGATATATATATGATGCAGATGGTATCAACACAGAAGAAAAATTCAATTATCTACTTGAACTCAGAGCTACAAATAATGATGTTGTTGCTCCTTATGCTGAGAGATTCCCTAATGCAATTTTCCATGCAAATAAACGTCCTTGGGAACAAAAAGTTGATGTTGCAATGCCATGCGCAATTCAAAATGAATTGAACGAAGCTAATGCAAAGCAATTGGTAGAAAATGGCGTAATGTGTATCTCTGAAGGTGCAAATATGCCTTGTACACCAGAAGCTGTTGAAGTATTCCACAATGCAAAAGTACTTTACGGACCTGGTAAAGCTGCTAATGCTGGTGGTGTTGCTACTTCCGGTCTTGAAATGTCACAAAACTCACTTCGTATCAACTGGTCAAGAGAAGAAGTTGATGAAAAACTTCACAATATCATGATCTCAATCCATGATGCATGTGTTGAATATGGTACTGAAGGTGATTACGTAGATTACGTTAAAGGTGCGAACATTGCTGGTTTCGTAAAAGTTGCAGATGCAATGATCGATCAGGGAGTTGTATAATAAGTTGTTGAAATAAATAAATCCTTTCTTGAAAAAGCCCTGGCATATGTCGGGGCTTTTTTATTTTAGTATTTCTGTCTTCTGGAATAATTAAGAGTTTATGATTTGCCACGAGTTTCAACTCGTGGACAGAGAAACCAACAGTATCTGGGCTTCAGCCCAATGTGTGAGGAAATTTCATTCCACGAGTTAAAACTCGTGGCAATTAAAATAAATTTTTCAGTTATTGTGTATTTTGCAACCAGTTCGATTTTAATATTTTTTATTAAATCAAGATTATATTTTAATTTGGTATTTAATCTTCGAATTAATAATTTTACAAGATATCTGCGGTACAAATTTTCAGTATTAATATGTAAACTCTATAGCAGGTCAATATCTTTAATGAGATAAAGTTTAAAATGGATGGGTGAAGCAATGCGAAGTAAATTATTATTGTTATTAGTTGTAAGTCTTTTATTTTTCGGATGTTCTAAAAAGAATGAGACAAAAGAGCAGCAGCAAACGACAGTGAATGTGGTTTGGGATTCAACAGCTTCGACCGATGAAAAACCAGAATTTATAGATTTGCAGAACCAGGTGTTATATAGACCTTCTGGGATTATTTCACTTAACCAGCAGTTGGTAGTAAAATTTGAAAAATACATGATACCCAATCATCAACGAAATATTGTGTTGACAGAATCCCCATTTACTTTTGAACCGCCTATTGATGGTCATGCAAAATGGATATCAAGAGACCGAATCGCTTTTATACCTGATGAAAATTATCAAATGGATACAGAATATACAGGTGTTCTTAAGGGTGAGATTTTATTAGGTCATGATAATGTCAGTGTTGTTGAATTTTCATTCACCACTCCAAAGCAGGAATTGAAAAACTTCGAATATGATTTTTTGCCTGTAAATGATGCTGGAAAAGGTATGGTGAAATTATCTGCACAAATATCCTTCTACAAAGAAGTTGATTTGATGGAATTTCAGGAAGACCTGGAATTAAAACTTGAAAATAAAAACTGGAGTTTTGTTGTCACATCAAATAGTGAAACAGAATTTCAAATTGAATCTTCTCCATTTCCACTAAAACCAACTGTACAATACCTGAATATCACCTTACCTAAAAACTATACTTCATCTCAAAAAGAATGGTCAAAATCGGTTACAATTACTGAAATTGGGAAATTTAAAGTTTTTACCTCAATGGATATGAGTGAGAATGAAAACACAAAGCAGTTTGGTGTCAGGTTCTCTGATAAAATAGAAACAGAAATGGATATTTCAGGCTATGTTACAATTAAACCTGAGATTGAACATGAATTGGTAATACGTGATAAATATCTGATTGTAAAAGCTAATTTCCTGGCAGGGAAAAATTATAGTTTGACTATTGAAAAAGGATTGCCTGCTGCTGATGGTCGTAAACTGGAAAGCACATATTTCAAACAAATTACCTTTTCCAATATTAAGCCTAAAGTAGAGTGGCTGTCCGAAGGCGTTTTTCTTCCAAATTCCAATGAAAATACACTACAGTTCAAATCTGTAAACCTGAAAAAAGTCCATATTACTGTTTTTCAGGTTTATGAAGAGAATATGGGATTTTTTCTACAGCAGAATTCTCTGACTGATATGAATAATTATAGTGAATTGTACAGAGTTGGAGAGGAGGTTTATTCAGGGAATATTACAATCAATGCAAAACGAAACATCTGGAATGTGAATAATGTAAATATTGGGAAAATATTGGAGAAAAATATTAATACTGGATATATCGTTACAATGACATTTTCCGAAGAAGATTTACTATATCCTGTTGTGAGTCGTATAGAAAATGTCACTGACAGACAACTCTATTATGAAGGTTCAGATGATTGGTATTCCTTTCCAGGTAGTAATGGATATTATAATGAAAATGGACGATTATCAAAATTGGTACTGCTCTCAGATGTAGCGCTTACAGTAAAAAAGACCAAGGATGAGACCCATGTATTCGCTGTTGATATCCTCAAGGCTGAACCTGTTGTTAATTACAACCTCGATATGTACAATTATCAAAACAAGGTCATTGAATCTGCAAAAACCGATCGAAATGGCTGTGCTGTTTTTATCAAAGATGATGGCTACTCGATTCGTGGTGAAGATGCCATGATCAAGTTGAATGGCAAGCGATGGGAAACCAGTAGTTTCAATGTTGCCGGCACGACTAAAGGTAAAAAGGGACTGAAAGTATATATGTACACAGACCGTGGAGTTTATCGTCCTGGTGATGAAGTACACCTGAGTTCAATTATTCGTACAAATTCTGAAATTCCACCTGCTGACCAACCTGTAATCCTAAAGCTGAGAAATCCAATGGATCAGGTAATCCTGGAGCAAAAGACTACTGTTGGTAAATATGGACATTGCACCTTTGATTTACCTGTTGCTTATGATGCGCCAACCGGCAACTGGAAAACTGAATTGCATTTTACTGGAGAAGAATATTATCAATGGTTGAAAATAGAAACAGTGAAACCCAATAGAATCAAAGTTCAAATGGATTTTCCCGATGAAATTGTTGGAAAGCCGTTGGAATTGGAAGGTAAAATCACTTCAAAATATTTGTTTGGTGCTCCGGGAGCAGATCTGCCAGTACTTGGAGAAATGTTCCTCTCTGCCAGAAATCCTGTTGTTCGTGAAATGACTGATTATAGTTTTTCAGATCCAATGTTAAAATTCGAAAGTAGAAATCGTGTATTTGCTGAAGGCACTCTTGATGATCAGGGTGAAAAATCTGTGAATTATGCCTTCAAAAAAGAAGCTGAACAAGTGAATTGCATTAATGCTCAATTGAAAGTAACTGTTTCTGAAAAAGGTGGAAGCAAAGTCACTGAATATCAAAATGTTTTAGTAATGTCTGATACTGTTTTACCTGGAATAAAAGTTCCTGAATCCCGTTATCTGAAACGAAATGTAGATTATAATTTTCCAATTGTTGTGAGCAATCTGGACGGTGAGTTGGTGACGGATCACAAATTGAAAATCACACACTATGTGAATCATTATTACTGGTGGTGGGAATATCACAATAATGGTAGAGAGAAAGATTTTCGGAAAGCAAAACACACAATAAGTTTGGGATCACAGGTTCTGATGTCTGGGAGTGAACCTACAGATTTTACAGTAAAAACTGAGGACAGAGGATTGCATTATATCCATGTTTTGGATACAAAAACAGGACGCAGTTGTGGTATCAAATTTTATGTTTCCTGGTGGGGTGATAGGAGCCGTGAAGAAGATGAAAAAGAACAGGATTTCCTCCAAATCACCTTTGATAAAGAAAAATACCATCCCGGAGAAAAAGCAAAAGTAAATTTTGATTCTCCATCAAAAGGAACATACTTGCTGACAATTGAGCAAGATGGTGAAATTTTGAAGAAGAAGGTCAAAAAAGTCAGTGCCGGAAATACTTCTGTCAATATTAATATTACTGACAAAATGATACCTAATTGCTATTTGTCACTCAGTCTGATTCAACCTCATGGACAGATGGAAAATGATATTCCAATTCGTAATTATGGAATCAAACCAATTTTTGTGGAAGATCCCGATACAAGATTGGATTTTGAGATGGATGTACCTGAAGTTGTGAAACCCAAAGAAAAATTTGAGATAACCATCCGCAATAATAGTAATCAGGCGGGTTCAGCAACTATCGCAATTGTTGATAATGGATTATTGGATTTAACACATTTCAAGACACCTCGTCCATGGGATTTTTATTACCAGAAATTATGCCTGGGAACGACTACTTTAGATAATTATGATGAAATAATAGGCACATTGCTACCTGATGTGGACAATGAATTTACTATTGGTGGTGGTATGGCAATGAAGAAGGCCTTTGCCGGGGTGGATGCTGCTCAGCGTGTAAAACGATTCAAAGCAGCGGTTGTTTTTCGTCAATTGCCGGAATTGAAGGCTGGTTCCGAGAATACTTTTGAATTCACAATGCCGGATTATATTGGTTCCATGAGAGTGATGCTGGTTGGATGTAGCGAGCGAGGATTTACTTCAGTTGAAAAAGATATGATCGCGAAAACACCGCTGTTGGTATTGCCAACAATTCCACGTGTTATTCATCCCGGCGATGAGTTTAAATTGCCTGTTTCAATTTTTGCCCTGGAAGATAGCATTAAGGATGTGAATGTTTCCCTTGAAGTATCAGAGCATTTAGAAATTATCATGGCAGAAAGTTATTCTGTCACATTTGATAAAAAAGGTGAAAAAGAGGTCTATTTTGAAGTGGTAGCCAATGAGATTATTGGTGGAGCAAAAATCACATTAACAGCAAAATCTGCCAATGAAACGACTGTCTATACTGTTGACCTTCCTGTAAGTCCTGCCAATCCTTACATGACAGAAGTGACTGATACAATCATTATGAATAAAGGTGGATTGACCCTTGTTCCAAATAAAATCGGTCTGGAAAATACAAACACCGCAAAACTGGTTTTTACCAAGATTCCCGATATAAAATTGGAAAAACACCTCAATCATTTAATTCGCTATCCTTATGGATGTATCGAACAAACCACATCGTCAACTTTTGCACAACTTTATTTGAATAATTTGATGGATTTGAGTACCCAGAGAGAACAGAGGATTCATAGCAATGTAAATAGAGGAATTGAACGATTGCCATTGTTTGTAAATTCCAAGGGATTTTCCTATTGGCCCGGAGGCTATGAAAATACCAATTGGTGTACATCCTATGTTGGACATTTTCTATTTTCAGCAAAAGAACTTGGGTATCATATTCCTTCTGATTTGGAAAATCATTGGTTGAAAACAGCCAAAAAACAATGCCGTGATAAAGATGAGAAAAATTATAGATATCAAGCCTATACACTTTTTGTGTTGGCATATTCTGGTAATCCTGAGTTTGGCTCCATGAATTTATTACGAGAAAATTATATCGGAAAAATGGATCCGGTATCAAAAACACTTTTGGCAACTGCTTACTATATTTCTGGTAAAGAAAGTGCAGCCAGAGAGATTTTGCATGGTGAAAATCGGAATGTTCTTGAATATCGTGAATTTGCCGGAACCTACGGATCACAATTGCGTGACCAGGCATTGATTGCTTATTGTGCTGTGCTGATGAAAGATTTTGATAAAGCCAATAAATTGATGAAAGTGATTACCAAAAAGTTCGAAAATCGTCGCTGGTTTTCTACTCAGGAATTGAATTTCACATTGCTGGCATTGTCCAAGTTTTATTTAAATTCCGGATTTACTCAAAGTGATATTCCCTTTATAGTGAAAATTGAAGGTGAAGAAAAAGAATACATGTTATCAGATTATTTGTTGGAAATTGAAGCCAGTGATTTGTTTGGTAAAGAAATCGAAATCAAGTCCAACTCCGATGCTCCATTGTTTGTTTATCTCTATGAAAGCGGTATTCCAATGGAAGACATTGTAAAAACTGAGAAGAAGGGTTTGTCACTTACCAGAAGTTTTTTCGACGAAGATGGAAATACAATTTCTGTTGATTCTCAGGATCAGGGGAAATCCTTTTGGATAGTCTACCATGTTGAATCTGATACACGTGAAAACATCGAGGAAATTGCGTTGTCCAGTATGTTTCCTGCTGGTTGGGAGATTATCAATCCAAGGATGTCAGAAGAGGATTTGCCAACATGGATTCGTCAATTGAATCCATCAACAGCAGAATATATGGATATCCGTGATGATCGAGTGAATTGGTTTTTTGATTTGTATGGAAATAGTCGAAAGTTCGTTATTGAAGTCAATCCTACTTTCAAAGGTGATTATGTAATGCCTCCGGTTAATTTGGAAGCGATGTATTCACCAGATTATTATTCGAGGATTAAGTCGGGGAAGGTTGTTGTTAAGTAATTTTTAATCGCAGAGAGCGCAGAGGAATGCATTGGTCCCTTCCATAGATTTATTCTTTTGAATGATGAAGAAATGAATCAATTTGGTTTACTGATTGGTAATATCTTCGGAAGGTTGCTCGTTTATGGTGGATTTTGGGCTAAAGCCCAGATTATTTGAGTTTATTTAGTCCACGCCTTGAATAGGCGTGGCTACTCAGATGGTGGTGAAAAGATACTCTTGCTAAGAGATTGAGTTGCCACGAGATTCATCTCGTGGACTAAGGAAACGAACCAAACCGGGGCTTTAGCCCCCAACAATAAATAGGAGGAAAAATAAATGCCCTATATAAAAATTTGGATTCATCTTATTTGGGCTACGAAAAATAGACTTCCTTTATTGAATAATGATATAAAATCAAAAATCTTCGAACATATAAGAATAAACGCTAAACAAAAGAGTATTTATTTGGATTTTATAAATGGATGTAGTGACCATGTTCATGCGTTGATATCAATGAACGCTGATCAATCAATTTCCAAAATAGCACAACTATTAAAAGGTGAATCATCTCATTGGATCAATAAAAATCAATTGGTAAAAGAGCATTTTGCCTGGCAGGAAGAGTATATTGCGGTTTCTGTGAGTTATAATGGAATAGATAATGTTAGAGAGTATATCAAAAACCAGGAAAATCATCATCGTCAAAAATCCTTTTCAGAAGAATGGAATTTATTTATTGAGAAGTATGGATTTGAGGTTTTAAAGAAATTGTGATGTTTTGGGCTAAAGCCCGGATTTATGGTTGGCATTAATCCACGCCTTGAAAGGCGTGGCTACTCATATGTGTAAAAAAATCGGGATGATTTATCATTATAAACTGTTTTTAAGGTTTAGATATCACTGAAATAACTCCTTATGAAATAGGGATAAGATAATATTAAATTTTGAAAATTTGAATTGCCACGAGATTCATCTCGTGGATAAAGGATATAAAATAGTCAGGGCTTTAGCCCTAAATATAAAACAATGAAGAAAATTTTAAATAAAATAAAATCAAAAAAATGGCTGATACTATTCCTACCACTTTTATTTTTTATTATCTGGTTGATTCTTCCTTGTAATTTATTTGATGAAACAACCTATTCCCGTGTTATTTATGACAAATCCGGTAAAATGCTACGTGTTACGCTTGCTGAAGATGAACAATTCCGAATGCCAATTATTGAAGAACAACTGCCGGATAAATATCTCAAAGCATTAATCCTTTTTGAAGATAAACGATTTTATAAGCATCCAGGCGTGGACTTGTTAGCGATATTCAATGCTGCGAAGTTGAATTTTAAACGAAAAAGTATTGTGCGTGGTGGTAGTACGATTACGATGCAATTGGCGAGATTATCCAGACCAAAGAGCAGAACACTTGTGAATAAATTGTTGGAATGCTTTATCGCATTCAAAATCGAATGTCATTTCACCAAAGATGAAATCCTTCAACTCTACGCTTCCCACGTTCCCATGGGTGGAAATACTGTAGGAATTCACACTGCGGAATATCGCTACTTCGAACGGAATTTTCAGTCCATCACTTGGGCAGAAGCAGCCCTTTTTGCAATCTTGCCGAATTCTCCTTCTATGATAAATCTCAAAAAACAACGACAACTTTTACTCAAAAAGCGTAATAGACTTCTGAAAAAAATGTATGAACAAGGACATTTTAATGAATTGACCTATGAACTAAGTTGTGAAGAACCAATTCCCAAATTACGGAAAGGATTGGCTTTTTTTGCGCCACATTTTTGTAATTTTGTACTGGAAAACTGTAGAGATAATACAATACATTCCACGCTCGATTATGATATGCAGAAGTTGGTTCAATCCGTTGCAAAAGTTGATGTGGAATACCTGCAAAGTCATGGTATAAATAATTATGCAATTTTGGTGACTGAAACAAAAACCGGGAAAATCCGCTCATATATTGGTTCCCAGGATTTTTATGATATACAATTTGGCGGTCAGGTGGATGGTATCCAGGCAATGCGATCTACCGGCAGTTTGTTGAAACCATTTCTGGCTGCAAAAGTGATTGATCGTGGCCCTTACAATATGGAATCCAAAATCCAGGACTTGCCGACCTTTTACAGCGGATTTGCTCCACAGAATGCCGACAAAGAATTTCGTGGATTGGTAACAATTTCTGATATGCTTATCAATTCATTAAACGTTCCGGCAGTTCGATTATTAAATTATTATGGATTGTCGGATTTCTACTATTTTCTACAAAAAGCAGGTTTCAGTTCGCTTCATCGAAGAGCAATTCAATATGGATTACCATTGATCATTGGTGGGGCAGAGGCTTCATTGATGGAATTGACACAATTGTACCTGGCTTTGGGAAATAGCGGGAAAGCCAGACAAATTGTATTTGCAGAAGATCAGGATGACGTTAGTGATGAATTATTTTCCGCTGGAGCAGCCTGGTTGGTGATGGAATCATTGAAAAAGGTGAATCGTCCCGGGAAGGAAGCCTACTGGCATCTTTTCTCCAACCAAATGGAAGTTGCATGGAAAACCGGTACCAGTTACGGACAGAAAGATGCCTGGGCAATCGGCATCAATCCTGAATGGACTGTTGGTGTTTGGTGTGGTAATTTTTCGGGTGAAGGTAATACTGACCTTTATGGTTCCAGTGCTGCCGGACCAATATTGTTCAAAATTTTCAATGCTATCGGTGAAAACAATGAGAATAATTGGTTCCCGCGGCCAGATTCTTCGCTTAAACTTGTTGAAATTTGTACAGAGAGCGGATTGCTTCCAAATGAGCATTGTCCTGAAACGGATTTTGTCTTTGTACCCAAAAATGCTTATCGGGTAAAAAAATGTGATTATCATAGAAGATATATTATTGAGAAATCAAAGAACTTCGAAGTTTGCTCCAAATGTTGGAATGTTGCTGACACTGTTCATGTAGTAAAGACAATTTATCCGGCAGGTGTCAGAAATATATATCAATCACGAGTATTAGCATTTGATAATATTCCTAAACATAATCCAAAGTGCACCGCAACCCAAAATCAAAAGCAGTTTGATATTATCTATCCTACCAAAGATGTGAAAATCACAGTTCCTCGAAATTTTGAAGGGAAGTACGAGAAGGTAATTTTCAAAGCCAAACATCAGTCGAAGAATGCAAAATTGTTCTGGTATATCGATGGGAATATAATGGGTACAACAATGGATATTCATGAACTCAAAATCGACCTTGAAGCCGGAACACATAAACTTTCTATACAAGATGAAACTGGCTGGGTAGAGATGGTGGATTTTGAGGTTTTTCGGAACTGAAAGAACCTCTAAAAAACTGTCACACTGAGTTCTATCGAAGTGTGAACTTCGAAGATCAACATAAAAATTCTACGATCTTGTTAAGAGCGATAAGGATTAGTTTGGTCGTTTAAAAAGTTTAAGAGATTTCGATGATCTTTTATTAATTTTTTAATTCAAAAAATTAATAATTATCTTGTTTTGTTTAATTTTATTCAATAATGTGTATTAATAGTTGATAGTATTAGCAAAAGGCATTGAAAAATAACAGAAACGCAGAGAAGTTTTAATGAATGGCAATTCAAACTTAATAAACCGAATTTCAAAATCAATGAAACGCATTGTAAAATGGGCAATCCGGTCTACCAAATAACAAAAACATGAAGAAAAATGATATAACCGCTACTTTAAATAATAAAAACGCACTGAAAAATGAATAAACCGCAAGGTTGATTGAGATATTTTGAAAATTGAAAGAAAGTTGTCACCCTGAGCCTGTCGAAGGGGACGTTTCGAAGATCTAAACAATTCAGTGAAAATAGATAAACGCCGTTAAATAGATCCTTGTTTAATCACTTAATCAGGAGAATAATATTATTCTCGTTTATAACAATCAAAACAAGGAGGTGGATATGGCAAATCCAACTATCAATGATCGATTACTTGCCGCATAAGTAATCATCGACAACACAATGAATGACGAAGCTATCAAAACTGCTGTTGCACTCTTTGGGTATGATGATACCAAAGTTGCAACAGGGAAAACACTGCTTGATAGTGCCAATGAACTGTATCAAACCCAAAAGAAAGAGTACGGAGACCAATATGAGGCTTCCGAAACACTCAAACAAGCCCGTAATGAAGCCCAAAAGGAGTACATGAAGTTTGTGAAAATTGCTCGTATTGCCTTGAAGGACAATGTATCAGCCTATCAAAAACTAGATCTGCTGGGTGACAGAAAACAATCCATGTCAGGCTGGCTGGCTCAAACTAAACAATTCTACATCAATATTCTTGATGATGCAGGATTGCAAGAAAAAGTGGCATCCTTTGGAGTGACTCTGGAAAAACTACAAGCGGGGAAAACACTGGTTGATACAGCTGAATCTGCCAATGCTACCCAGAAAAAAGAAATAGGTGAGGCTCAACAGGCTACAATCAATCGTGATCAAAAAATGGATGAACTGGATCGGTGGATTGCTGATTATGTTGCCATTGCCAGAATCGCTCTTGAAGATACACCACAGTATCTGGAGAAATTGGGGATTGTGAAAAAATAATAACCTACTGTCACCCTTTGAGAGCCTCAGGGTGACAAGTATATGAAAACCAAAACAAGGAGAATATAAAATGACAAGAAAAACTCATCATGTTGTACCAAATCCTGATGGAGGTTGGGATGTGAAAAAAGGTGGTGGTGAAAGATCAATCAAACACTTTGATAGAAAACAGGATGCTGTCGACCATGGTAGAGAAATTAGTCGAAACCAGGGATCAGAATTCCTTATCCATGGTAAAGATGGCAAAATTCAAAACTCTGATAGTCATGGTAATGATCCATGTCCACCTAAAGATACAAAGTAAATAATAAATAATATAGACTCCGGCAATTTGTAATGTTTGCCGTCGAAAGATAATTGTCGGAGTTTTATCTATATAAAATAAAAGGAGTAAATAATGGGACCAAATAAATTTTATGATATCCATTTTCATGCAATGGATTTAAGTCATGCAAATATTACAGCTTTTATTGATAGGTTTGTAAATAATGAAGAAGAAGTTAAAAAATATTTAAAAAAGTATTTACCAGTTTGGCTGAAAGTTATTGGATCAATCTTTATGCCTTTATTTGGACCAATAGTTCCATATTCATTACTTTCCAAATTATTATCAAATAAAATTCAAGAAGAAAGTAAAGTAAGAAACTTACTTTCTTTTATGGAAACTTCAGTGTTATATGATTTTTTAATCGTTGAGTATTTTCTTAAGAATAGTGGTAATAAAAATTTACAACTAGTATCTGAGGATAATGAACTAGATGTGGCTGGAAAAAAATATAATAAAATCGTTTTATGTCCGCTTATAATGGATTTTGGTTATAATTATATTAAAAATAGTGACTGCTTTTATGATATACCACCTCAAAAACCTGTAACCAGTCAGATTAAAGATCTAATGAGCGCAATAAGTACGTATTATAAAAAAGATATCTCCATTGGCTATGATTCAAATTCTGTAACAGAGTTTAAAGTAACTGATACTAATATTGAAAAAGGAGATAAGTTATTCGAGATTTTTCCATTTATGGGTATTAACACTGAAAATTATAGCATTGAAACAATTGAAAAAATGCTTAATAAATATTTTGCAGACTTTTCTAAAGATGATACAAAGGAAGTTAGATATAAAAAACTCTATGATGCTATGGGTAATTTTAAAGGTGATTTAGAAGATGAAGAGAACTGTAAAAATATCTTTGCCGGAATTAAACTCTATCCTCCTTTAGGATTTAATCCCTGGCCGGATGATCAAGAAGAAAAAGAAAAAAAAGAAAAAGTAGTGTTATTATATGAAACATGTGTTGATAAAAATATTCCTATCACTACACATTGTAGTCCTGGTGGCTTTTTAGTAAAAAACAAATATAGAAAGTATACAAATCCAAGTGAGTATTGGGAAAAAGTACTTGCAGATTCTAGGTTTTCAAAGTTGAAAATTAACTTTGCCCATATGGGGGGAGATAAGAAAAACTGGGTAAATAAAATATTTGAACTTGCACTGAATCCTGATCATAATATTTATACTGATTTTTCCTGTAATGGAATTACTGGAGATTATTATGAAAAACTAAGAAATAAAATTGTTACATATGAAGCTCAGATTAATGATAAAATATTATATGGATCGGATTTTATGATAAATTTATTAAAGATTAAATCATTGAATGAATATATGGAATGTTTCATTGAATCAAATTACTTGACCAATAACCAAAAAATTAAGTTCATTAATGAAAATCCTGAAAACTTTTTGTTTGGGTAACAAACTAATAAAATAAGGACAAGATCGAATGGAACTAATATCAACTGATATTATTGATTTATTCATTTTTCTATCTCCTGGATTTGTAACCACTTGGATATATTATACCTTGACATCTTTTCCAAAACCAAATCAATTTGAAAGAATTATACAAGCACTAATATACACTACAATTATCCAAGGCTGTTCATATATTGCAAAAATTATTTTATTGTATATTGGTGAAGAATACTTTGTTTTAGGTGTTTGGGACAAAAATAATGGACTGATAGTATCTATATGTATTGCAGTATTATTTGGTATGGTAATCTCAAAACTAACGAATAGTGATAATTTATTTTCCTTATTAAGAAAATGGAGGGTTACAAACCTTACATCATACCCATCTGAATGGTATGGTGTGTTTGCAATGAATAAAACATGGATAGTTCTTCATTTAAATGATGGAAGGAGAT
>Ga0209692_10002620_pt1 | contig 19047 bp, 13 predicted proteins | sample tdDd472_FD_187129 | JGI IMG/M metagenome (GOLD analysis project Ga0209692, IMG submission 187129) | Marine sediment microbial communities from the Atlantic coast under amendment with organic carbon and nitrate - tdDd47.2 (SPAdes)... | ecosystem: Environmental > Aquatic > Marine > Coastal >...
GATAAAAAAAATAAATGCGTCACCCTGGTCCGTGATCGTTTGGGAATCAAACCGTTGTACTGGGGTCGCTACGGCAATACCTTCTTGTTCGGCTCTCAACTTAAAGCCCTCATGAAATATCATGCCTTCGATGACAATGTTGATCACGATGTCCTGATTAATTATCTGCGCCATGCCTACATCCCTGCTCCTTTCACTATCTTCAATAAAGTCCGCAAGTTAGAACCCGGAACCATCCTCACTATTCCATATTCTGGAGAGCCAACGGTTGAACGTTATTGGGACGCCAGGGCTCTTGCCGCCCAAGGCTGGCGGTCCCCAAATAAGGAGAGCCCTCTGGAGGTTGAGAAACGACTGGAAGAATTGCTAACCGACGCCGTCAGCCAACGCCTTATCTCTGACGTTCCATTAGGCGCTTTTCTATCTGGCGGTGTCGACTCCTCGCTTGTCGTCGCATTGATGCAAAAAGTAAGCGCACAGCCAGTGCGTAGTTTCTCCATTGGCTTCTACGAAGATCAATACAATGAGGCAACCCACGCAAAGGCCGTTGCAAAGCATTTAGGAACCGAACACACAGAGCTATACGTTACATCTGATCAAGCCCTCAATCTGATCCCCAAGCTTCCTGCCTGGTATGATGAACCTTTTGCAGACTCATCCCAGTTACCAACACTTCTTCTTTCCAAGATGACCCGAAAATACGTCACCGTGGCATTATCCGGCGATGGCGGTGACGAAGTCTTTGCTGGCTATAACCGTTACTTCTGGACAAACCGAATTTGGAAAGCCATGCATCCCTTTCCTCGCTCTTTCCGCTCCGCAGGAAAGGCCATGATGACAGCCGTCTCCCCGGAAAATTGGGATCGGATCAGCCAAATGATCCCATCTAAGTTTTCTTCACCTCAATTCGGCGACAAAGTTCACAAACTTGCGGGTATTGTTGATGCAAATGATCTAAATACTATCTATCGTCGCCTTGTTAGCCAGTGGCCCCATCCGGAAAAAATCGTTCCATCGGCTTCAGAACATCAAGGCATTCTTTGGGACGAGACAATTTCACAGGATCGACCAGATTCTGTCGGACGAATGCAACTTCTGGACATGCTGACTTATCTCCCTGACGATATTCTCACCAAGGTTGATAGGGCAAGCATGGCCTATTCACTCGAAGCCAGAGTGCCACTGCTTGATCATCGGATTGTCGAATTCGCCTGGGCTTTGCCCCGATCACTCCTGGTGCAAAAAGGGGCCGGGAAGAATATTCTAAGGAACATATTATACCAGCATGTCCCCAAAGATTTGATCGAGAGACCCAAAATGGGGTTCGGAGCGCCCATCGGCCATTGGCTGCGAGGCCCCTTACAAGACTGGGCCGAATCGCTATTGTCCGAAAAAAGGCTCAAGGAAGACGGCTATTTCAATCCCGGTCCCATTCGCACGGCATGGCGGCAACACCTGTCAGGGACACGAAACCACCAATACGCCCTTTGGGCTATTTTAATGTTTCAAAGTTGGCATGACCATTGGTTAAGCAACAAATGAAAATATGCCAATTAGCATCTGTGGACTTCACGATGCGTCACTTCCTGCTGCCTTTGATGGAGGGTATGCGGAATGAGGGTCATGAGGTTATCGGAGTTTGCGCCGATGGTCCAAAACTGGCCGCCATACGCGAAAAGGGATTTCGAGTAGAAACGGTTGAGTTCAAACGGAATTACGACATCCTAAGTCATTTTAAGGCTTACCGTCGTCTGGTTCGTCTATTCCGGAATGAACGCTTCGATATTGTTCATGTCCACACGCCAATTGCAGCTTTGATCGGACGGCTGGCCGCCGCAAGGGTGGGCGTTCCCAAAATCGTCTATACGGCCCACGGCTTTTATTTCCATGAAAACCAGTCATTTTGGCTGCGGTCCATATTTATTGCTCTTGAATGGTTGGGCGGAAGATTTACCGACGTTCTGTTTACCCAAGCTGAAGAAGACGCCGAAACCGCTAAAAGATTTGGTTTTTGCAAAGATATAATGGCCATAGGCAACGGTGTTGACATTAACCGTTTTCAGCCGTTCAACGACATAACAGAGCGACAAATCAAAAGAGAAGCATTGGGGGCCAACAGCGACGATGTTGTAATTTTGATGGTTGGTAGGCTGGTTGCCGAAAAAGGATATCTCGAACTTTTTCAAGCCATGAAATCGGTTAGGGCTAAGCTATGGGTTGTTGGCAGTCGCCTTGAAAGCGACCATGCAAGTTCTATTGATCAAGCCATAGAAAATCTTAAAAGCGACCCGGCACTATCGGGAAAAATTTCATTTTTAGGATATCGTACCGACGTAGACGATCTTATGAAGATCGCCGATATTTTTACGCTGCCATCTCACCGAGAAGGAATGCCACGATCAATCATCGAAGGCATGGCCTCAGGTCTACCAGTTGTCGCCACAAATATTCGGGGCAGTCGGGAAGAGGTCATCGACGGCAAAACCGGTTTCTTAACACCTCTTGGGAACGTAGAAGCGCTATCACAACGCCTTACCTTATTGGTTTCTGATGAGAAAATGCGCACAACAATGGGAGAGAATGGTCGACGCAGAGCAATAGACCTATACTCCGAAAAAAACGTTATTAACCGGCAGATAAACCATCTGAAACTAACAAATGAAACTTGCCATGTTTGATTTGGCGCTCCTTACCAGTATCGCAATACCTATCACCCTGCTAATTATGGAAGTTAGGCGTACGCCTACTGCCAAAATAGTTTTAAACCATTTTTGGTACTTTTCACTCATTTGGGCCGCTGCTTTTCCTTTTCGAGCCTGGCTGATCAATGATGGCTTAGTAACCCCACAAACTATTATTACAGGGGCGACAAAGCCCCTTTCTGAGATTGCCCTTGCTCAAGCGCTGATTTTATCGCTCGGGTTTTGGGGTGTTGCCTACGCAGGGTATCGCACAACTTCAATTAGTACTGCCTCATCAAACGAAAGAGACAAACCATCCGAAAAGCGCCTACTCGTTTCCTTCGCCGGGCTCATCGTTCTTGCCGTCGCGGGCTTAATGCTGGCTCTTCCAAATCCCAATGATTTGGCCGGGGATGAGCTATTCAAAGCGCGGGCCGGGATCGGAATAATCTGGGTCCTACCTGACTTTGTTCTCTATTCCGGTATCGTCTATATCGCTTATCTTGCCAACCAATTCACCACCCCTCTATCGCTACCACGACTCTTCGTATTTGCGCTTCTGATTCTTCTCGCCCTGGGGGCGACAGAGCTGTTTTTCTCACGACGGTTCATTTCGGCGATTGCCTTAGCACTAACACTAATGATCGTGATTAGAAATCCAAAGTGGTGGCCTCTTGGACTTTGTGGCGTTCTGGGCACAGTATTCGCCTCTGGTTTGTTTGAGGTCATACGGAGGGTTGGAGATTATCTCAATCAGAATGACGCCCTGATTAATAATCTTGCTAAGCTGCTTTATGAAACGTTGATAAAGTTCCACCTTCATCTTATTTCAACTAGCTTTGAGGGTATTGAGCACTTAGCTCATTTTCTCAGGAAGGCGTCCTGGCCTGACTTGCTGACTGGTGTAGATTACGGGATCAGCTGGGCATTTAATCTTGGTCTCAGCCTGGTGCCCAGGGCAGTATGGGCTAGCAAACCCTTAGTTTATGGCGGGCTTGACGAACTTCAATGGCTCTATCCGCACTACTTTGAAGGCGCTTTTCCATCAACAGCCATCCCCATTTCCTTCATTGTGGATTTTATCTTCGGATTTGGATTGATTGTTGCTGTTGTACTGACCTTCTTACTCGGTCGTTTCTTAGCCTGGAATACACACGCTTTATGGAACTCTGACAGTAATTTTGCAGTTCTTGCGCTTTCATTTTACTCCTTCATCTTCATGTTTAACCTTGTCCGAAGCGGAACAGGCTTTGGACATACGGTCCTTCTTTTTACGCTGGTTTGCGGGGCCCAGATCGGATTTAACCGCGTTATTCCTGCGCTTGGATCGATGATGAGAGCCATATTCTCACTCGACATATTTCGAAAAAGACACAACAATAATGAGGCCATTTTCTTTTATCCCCATAGTTATTTAAGGGATCGGCAACTTGATACCATTGCAAGGTGGAATGGTGAAATTGCCAACCCCGAAATGGCCCATCTCCGGAAAGGGGATCAAGTTACGAAGCAGCAATCGCTAACCCCAGCCCGTCCTTCATGGAAAACACGGATACCACTGCTAAATATCAAACTGAGACCTAGTGACACTCCTAAAAACTCTCCTCTCTATATTTGGGGAGGGCTCGCACTTAACGGTCCGTTCATTACGGATATCGATAACCCCTATGCATTTACGGCCTATAACCCTTTTGCGGTAAATATCTATCGCCCCTTTATCCGCACGATCCTGGAAAGCTCCCGGTGTCTCCAAATTCGCTGCCTGAGCGAAGCCTGTCGAGGTGGGGTGCTTCGCGAATACGGGCCGATCGCAGGCGAGAAGGCCGTCGTTGTTTATCCTCAGATAACAGCGTCTCCCTCCAATTCGGCAACCGATAGAGAGGAGTGCCGATTTCTTTTTGTTTCCACCCAGTTTGAAATTAAGGGAGGGAGGGCGCTTCTAAGGGCCTTTAAAAAAGTCCGCGAAGCCGCACCAATGTCTCACCTGGACCTCGTAACATATTTGCCCCCTGAATTAACAGAAGAATGCGCAGCCACGCCAGGCATAACGGTTCACGAGGCCAATTATAGTCGTAGCGAAATCTCGGAAAGGTTTATGGCCCACGCCGATGTTTTTGTGCACCCAACCTATTTCGATTCCTTTGGCATGGTGGTTCTAGAAGCTCTTGCCCATGGCCTGCCAATAATAGCGACCGATGTTTACGCCATACGAGAGATGGTCAAAACCGGGGAAAACGGCATACTGCTTCATCCACCGCTATCGATCTGGAATGACACAACGCCTTCCCCGCTTTTTTCAAGCATAGAAAAAGTTCAAACGAAACTATTGGAAACTGATACTTCCGAGTTCGAAAACGCTCTGGCCCAATCAATGATCTCCTATGCGCTAGATCGAGACATGATTAAGCTGGCGTCGACAAAAAGCGTAGAACTCTTTCAGTCGGAGTTCACAACATCCGCATGAAATTTTCGGTAATCATTCCGGCATATAATGCACATGAAACCATCGGCGCAACGATAGAGAGCGTCGTGTCAGCAACACGGCCAGCGACAATAGAGCTTGAAGTGTTTGTCGTTGATGACGGCAGCCAAGACGGTGCGGCATTAAGAATGGTCGTCTCGGCTTACCCCGAGGTTCAATTGATTACCCAATCGCCTAACAGGGGAAAGTGTGCCGCGGTCAACCTCGGCGTTTCCTACTCAAAAGGTGACGTTGTGACTATTCTAGACGCGGATGATATTTTTGTTCCGGAGTGGCCTGAGGTTTTGCAAGATTGCCTCCAAGGCTGGCCCAAAGAGAGTCCCATTTGCTTCAGCGCGTGCAAAACACAAGATGGCGACACAACAGTCTCCTACCCAAACTACACAGGCAATTTCACCTATGAAGATATTCTAAAAGAGCATCGTACCGGTGAATACCTACCCATTTTTAGGGGCGACGCCGTCCGGGACAAAGGGGGGTACTTCGATTCCAAGATGAGTGTCCCTTGCGAACTCTATACCTACCTGGATTATGCGCGAAGCGCCCCATTGTGGATCTCGTCCAAAATCTTACGCATTTACAAAATTGACCAGGGTTCCTCCCTTACAGCGTCCTATCACAAGCCGGAAAAGGCGAAGCAACTCGCACAATGCTACGATTTAGTATTTGAAGAATTTGGCGACGATTACAGCCAGATTGCACCCATTTTCTATTCAAAACGAAAACTTCGCCAAGCGGTCTTTGCCTCAATGGCAAACGAAAGGAGAGCTTTGAGTATTTGGCGAGACGGAGCTCGGCTGGCCATCCCGATTGAGTCCATAGCCAGTCTTCTATTGATTCTATTTGGTGGCAAAAACACCATGAAGGTCGTCAGTATTGCCAAGAAACTCGGTCTGATAAGGCGGTTTGGCTAACGATGTGCGGCATAGCAGGCATTGCGACCCATTCCCCCGGAAAGGTAGAGAACACTGTTCTTGCACAGATGGCCTCGGCGCTGGAACATCGTGGGCCAGACGCCAATGGCCTATGGGTGAACGACCATCATTCATTGGGTCTCGCCCACACCCGCCTAAGTATTATCGACCTCACCCCAGCAGCAAATCAGCCTCTATTCAACGAAACCAAATCTCTTTCTTTGGTCTGCAATGGGGAAATTTATAACCACAAGGAATTACGCGCAGGCCTTGAAGCCAAAGGCCATAGATTCAAGACGAACAGTGATTCTGAGGTCATCCTCCATCTATATGAAGATTTGGGAGAAAATTGTGTTAATCACCTAAAGGGGATGTTTGCGTTTGCCATTTTCGACGAAAAGACAAGAGAACTTTTTTGCTGCCGGGATCGTTTCGGAAAAAAACCCTTTTTCTATTCAGAGACACCAGACGGCTTCGCTTTCGCATCGGAAATACCCTCACTCCTCAGCCACCCCCATGTTAATCGGACAATCGACCCGACGGCCGTCGGTTTGTATTTGCTTCGCAATCTCCGCCATATTCCCGACCCATATACCATCTTCCAACATATCCGCCGGTTACCACCGGGCCACCTGCTGAAAGTCAAGAACGGCCACATTGAGCAGATTCGACCCTACTGGCATCCGAGCTTTGAAACTCGCGCATTCAGTCAAGATGATCTCCTGCAGGTCTTGGATCAATCCGTGGCCCGGCGGATGGTTGCCGATGTTGAAGTCGCCGCTCTACTTTCAGGGGGTGTCGACTCATCGGCTATCGTCGATTCGATGAAGCGCCAGGGAGCAAAAAAAATTCGGACCTATGCCTTTGGCCGGGACCAAGATGATCCGGAACTTATTCAAGCTCGGAAGGTAGCCAGCTTACTGGAGACCGAGCACAAAGAGTTCTATTTCGATCCTGAAGAACAACATCGCCAGTTTGAGAGTCTTTTATCTCAACTAGGCGAACCAATCATGGCCCTTCCCCTGACGCATACCTATTCACTCTGTCAGCATATCCGGCAAGACGGTATCAAGGTTGTTTTGTCTGGGCATGGTGCCGATGAAGTATTTTACGGCTACACTGGTTTCAACAGATTGGCGCTTCTTTCACTTATTGGCGATATGATACCAAGCTTTGGAAAGCCCTTGCTTAAAGCGCTATCAACCACGATCCCCCCATCAATGTTAAAAGAAAGCTTCCTCGCACTCGGCGCCAAAAATGGGCATCGAAAAGAGGCACTCTATCGATCCGAGGCTATGGAGCTCTGGCCAAAAATTTTTCATGGAGCGGCTCTAGAAACCCGCCCTAACACGATTATTCATGACTGGATTAGCCCCTGGTTCAAATCTTCATCACCTAGGTCCTATATTGATGAAGCAGCTTACTTAGGTCTAATGCTAGAAAATGCACATGCTGTCACCATCGCCAGTGATTTACCTGCAATGGCCCACGGCATAGAGATGCGCTGCCCCTTTCTAGATGATGAGCTCATTTCCTTAGCTTTATCTCTACCTTATTCCCTAAAGGTCCGCCCCAGCCTGTTTAATGGGCAGAACAAATTATTTCTCAAGAAAGCATTAGAGTCGCGCTTGCCCAAAGACATCCTTTACGCTCCCAAAAGAGGTTTTGGATATCACATTCAGGAGGAAGCTGTACTGAAAGGAGCATGGAAAACACGCGTTGACGATGCTTTCAATAGCTTCCAAGACTTATCGGGCCTTCTTGATCGTGAGGCAGTGAAACGGTTAAAAAAATCCTTTGATGCAAACCAGGGCACCCCTGCAATTCTGATTGCAAAGCTCTACGCTCTTCATTTATTTCAATCATCAGTGGCCATGGACTAGGCTCAATGGGCTCAATTGGAACCACGCTTGGCAGTATTAGAAACAAACTGCGAAATAACCCAGACTTTATAAAAAGCGTAATCACCGCATATACGGGCATTGCCGCCAATATTATTGCTCAAGTAATCCTTATACCGCTCTACCTTGACTCTCTCGGAAAGTATCATTTCGGCATCCTAATGCTGATTCTTGGTATTATTAATTATTTAAGTATCGGCATTACCTGGGCCACCTCGGGAGGAATGCGGTTGATGGGGGAATTTTCCGCCAATGATGAGCATCGAGAATTAGAGCATTGTTATGGCCTCACCCGAACACTTCTTGTTTTATACGCCCTATTTGTTGGCTGCTTAGTAAGCTTCGTCGCCTGGCTTGGTAAAGCATTAATTTTTGACCCGAGTCTAGTCGCGGATTCTACGATCATAGGGATGGGCATAGCAGGCACCCTTTACCTTTTGGTTCTATACGACCTCAACAATGACCGAAATCTTCTTATGGCCATTGGCAAACAGGCTATCGCCAATATTTTATCACTTGTCGGTACCGTTGCATTCTTCATCTTCACCCTGGCCGCCCTCTACTTGGATGGAGGCGAGGCGGGAGTTCTGTTCGCCTATTTTCTAGGGACGCTTGTTGCGAAAATCATCAGTTGGCGGCTCGTCAGGAATTATCGTATTCAGCCGCAACCCCCTTCCCGAAAGAGCCTGCGGCTCTTGTCACGTCTCGGGGGGCGGATGGGATTGGGATACGCAGTTTACGGCATCATCCTGCTGACTTTTTTACAAGGTGACGCCCTCATTCTTGGCGCATTGGGAGGTCCAGAAATCGTCGCAGATTTCATTCTTGTATGGAAGATTGCCGATGTGGGGATACAGATGCTGTGGCGTCTACCGGAAACTCTCCTTCCCTATCTCATCCATATGGATACAAAAAACCAATCGGGTCGATTAGATCGTATTTTCAAATCCGGCACAAACTGGATGGCTGGAGTCGCCTTCCTCGCAGGCCTAGGATATGCACTTTTCGGACCGGCCATCGTTAAGCTTTGGGTAGGAGCTGAGAATACTCCCTCCGACCCTTGGGCGTTTTGGCTTTCTGGCGGCGCCATCTTTTGGCTTGTCTCAGCACGACTGCCCGCAATTTATTGTTATGCCCTCGTCCGTCTGCGGCCACTTATTAAAATCTCAGCGATCGAATTGACCGCCAAGCTCTTTTTAATTCCAGTTCTCTATCCTTTTATCGGCTTCCTTGCTCCGATTGCTGCGATCAATCTTGTCCATATTGGGGGGATTGCTTTTCTCTACAGGAGACTCTATTCATCCAGTTCAAGAAACTCCAATGGATAGGGTTTGGGTTTAGCTCAATTTCTGAGCACATGTGACGCGCAAATGAAAAAAATAAAAATTCTCCACATAATAACTGGCCTAAATACAGGGGGGGCGGAAGGCGTTCTTTTACGCAATCTAAAGCTTATGGATTCCAACACTTTCGCCCATTATGTACTGTGTCTAACCAATAAAGGCCCAGTCGCCAGCGAAATCGAGGCTCTTGGAATCCCCGTCCATTCTCTCGGCATACGGAGGGACGGCCTACCCAGCCCGGGAACCTTGTTGCGATTGCTCACCCATCCCTCATATAAGAAAGCCGATATTGTCCAAACTTGGATGTACCATGCCGATTTGGTTGGTGGGATTGCCGCAAAACTCAAATCTAACGCAAAAGTAGTATGGAATATCAGGCAAAGCACGTTAAGTAATAAGCATAGCAAAAAACTGACCATCTTTACTGCATGGAGTTGCGCCTTACTATCCAAGATCATACCGACCAAAATTATTTGCGGCTCCTATGCGGCAAAAGGCGCCCACATAAACATGGGGTATGTTGACACAAAATTTGAAATCATTCCAAATGGCTTTGATTTCGAGCACTTTAGGCCTGACAAGACGGCACGAGCACGATTACAAGAAGAACTAGGCCTTCCCGATGACGCCATTATCGTAGGGAATGTAGCGCGCCTTGATCCACAGAAAGACCATCAAACTCTTCTAAGCGCAGCAAAAACTATCTGCCAACAGAACGAAAAGGTCCATTTCGTACTGTACGGCGATAAGGTAAATCCAGATCATCCTTTCTTCGCCGAAAAGCTTTCATCGCCTTCTTTAAAAGGCCGGTGCCATCTCTTGGGCATGCGTTCGGATATGACGTCAATTTATCCCGCCTTTGATTTTTTAGTGCTTTGTTCGGCATATGGGGAAGGAGCACCCAACGTGATTGGAGAGGGGATGGCATCCGGTGTTCCTTGTATCGCAACCGATGTCGGCGATAGCTTTAGAATGATTGGTGAAACCGGAAAAACTATACCACCGTCCAATCCAGAGGCACTCTCCAGCGCAGTCTTAGAGTTCTGTCAAATGCCGCATTCGGAACGCACCATTCTGGGAGAAAAAGCCCGACAACAGATTATCGAACGGTTCCCCATCGATACGATGGTCAGACAATACGAAAATCTTTACAGGCAAATTGTCAGATAAAACATACATTGGCGGACATAGAGCTTGGGCTCAAAACGTCCTGCTATTACCCCGCTCCAAGGGCCTTGATTGCTTCGAAGGTTACCTTGGTTTCACAGATGCCGCCTTGTGTCGTTTCAAGACAAAAGGCTCTTTCATGAATACGATCACCCGCCATATGAACGACACCAATTTCCTGGTGCGGCTCATTTGGCTCAACCAGCTTGCACTCTTTATGGTCTAGCATCGGCGTACCCTTGCCACAAAACCAGTTATACGTCGCTGGCAAAAGAGTGACCGGAGCGTTATCGGCAAAAACAATGAAATTAAGGGCTGTCTGCTCCATAAGCTTAAATGGGAGCGCGGAAATATCTGGCGCTTTTTTCTTACCCTGTATTGCCCGAGTAAGGGCCGACTGCCAAAGCCCCCAATGCGGCGCGTCATGGCGAAGCGCAAAAACGCCTGAATTTAGAATTGGATTGCGGGCGAGCCTATTAGCAACCCTGAAACCAAAACAGAACTTATATGCCTTGAAGTTCTGATCCCAGCCAAACATTTTTGGCCTTTTTGCCATGGTCCAATAACTTCGGTCGATCTCTGGGGTGATAGGCAATTTACCTTTTAATGCAGCCCTTACATAAATATCTAACGCTAAATCATTCTGGACCCAAGCATCGGAGTCAATCCAAAGATAAACATCATAACCAGGGAAGTGCTTCGGCAAAAAGGGCCTGGCCGTCATAGCTCGAAAGTAGCCAGGAGCTTCATTTTGCCAGCTAAAATCAATATCCCAGTCCGCCGCAACAATTTGACTGGCGCGATTTTTAATCCATTCCAGATGATCGGCATCCAGCCCCAGATCAAGGACGCAAAGTGTAGCATCCCGTCGCTTTAGAAATGGGTCCACTGACTCAATGAGGCCTTTCAATAAATTGAAATAATTGGCGTCGGCAGCACAAACAATCGCGATCTTGGGATCAGTTTTCATCGTACCTTTGAACTCAATAGATTTTTCGAAACAAAACCATGCCTTGCCCGTATATACCAGTCGAAACAGTGGCGACAAAAAAGTAATCTCTTCTCATGACATATATAACTTGAGTGATTATACAGAGCTCACACCATCCGACTTGGGCCGCTTTGGATCATTATGACTGCCACAGAAACCGAAAACTCTATCAGTGCTGGAAACTGGCGTCACCGGGCGGAAGCTATAGCCTCCATCATGGTCGTCGCAAGCCTACCATGCTTGGTTGTTGGGCCCGTTACGTTCGCTGTTTTTGGGGGGATCGGCATTCTCCTAGCCGCCTTCCTAAACGGATGGGAGGCAAATGTTGAAGCGCTCCGGAAGTTTCTTAGATCCCCAATCGGCATCGCAATCATCTTTACTTTTGCGGCCTGGGCTCCGGGAACCATCATGTCTCTTGATGTTGGGGAATCAATTTCAGTTGTCATCAGGATGATTCTTTTCACCGTTGTCGGCATTCTCTTGTATGACTTTTTGAATAACCGCCCTCAATTGCTTCGGTTGCAGTTGAAGACAATAATCATTGGCTTATTTTTCGCTTATTTTTTGTCGACCATTACGATGGTGTTCTTTCCTGAGGTAATCGCCCAAATCAAAGGCTATGACCTTATGGAAAAACACTATGGCAAACTCTTCTTCAAACGATATGCTTCGGCCAGTGTCTTGTTTGCTCCTCTCCTGGTTTGGGGCGGACTAGCTCTTGGAAACCGCTGGCGGATCATGGCCTTTGGAATTGTCCTTCTCCTGCCTGGTTATTTTGTTCTATTGGAAAGCCGCTCGGCTATCGCCGGATTATTGGCGGCATTTCTTATTTTTGTATTGCTAATCGGCTTTCGATACAGAAACAAAATGATTCTGATCGGGCTTTGGAGTGTCGTTGGACTTGGAATCGCCGGCGCCCTGTCATATCTGGCGGCAAGATACACCTCACCTCCCGTACCGTTTGACCCCATTCTGCCGCCCTGGCTTATTGATCCCCATCGCCAGATTATTTGGATGAACACCATCAATTTGGCCGAGGTGAAACCGTGGTTTGGGTGGGGCATCAACACAGCTAATTTCGCCATCAACCATATTGAATCTTTCACCATTGCAAAAGAATACCCGCCTCTACCGGGACACCCTCATAACTGGATTGTCGAGGTGCTTGCCGAGACTGGCGTATTTGGCGTTTTATCATTGATGGGTACTGTTCTTCTGTCAGCCTTTCTCATCTTAAAGAAATATCTGGCAAACTTTCAAAAAGGCTATCTCGCTGTTATGTCTGTTTTCGGCGGGTTTTGGGTTTCTTCGCTATTCAATTTCTCTATCTGGTCTGCCTGGTGGCAAATGGTTTTTGTAGTCGTTTCCACTATCATTCTCGCCAACTCAAATTTCCATAATCGGAATAGTGAGACAGATGGCCAATGACCATTCTCGCCCTACATCTTGGACACAACGCTACGGCTACGGTTGCTGAGAACGGTGAGATCCTAGGTGTATTGAGCCAGGAAAAAATTGATGGAATTAAAAATTCCGCTGTATTTCCAGGCGAGGCTATTAATGCGCTCCTAGCACAATCTGGAAAAAAAATCGAAGACATTACAGATGTTGCAATCGCTGGCACGAGCATCTTTCCTGCAAGGTGTTATGCACATCTACAAGGTAACCGCACCCAACACCAAGAGAGGAAGGCGAACCGAACGGCTAAGGACTTCGCCAACTCTATCCTTCGAAAAACAGCACCACCGCTCTACCGGTTACTGCGGCAAGGACTGCAACGAAAGCTCGTTGATGAAGGACTAGCTGAGCTAAAGCGTAATCTTGATGCGCATAAGCTTGATCGGGTGCAGCTGCATTTTCACGATCACCATCTTTGTCATGCACGGGCCGCTTACCATTCGCTCGTTCCCAATGACGGAAAGCCTTGCCTAGTTTTTACGGCAGACGGAAGCGGTGATGGACTGAGTGCTACAGTAACAAAAATCGACGAAAAGGGGCGATGGGAACGGCTCGGCAGGACCGGCGAAAGTGCGTCGCTGGGTGCCGTCTATTCCGGAACAACCCGCTTTCTTGGCATGCGGGAGCTTGAGCATGAGTACAAAGTCATGGGGCTCGCCCCTTATGCCAAGGACTACTATTTAGACACATATCGCCGACTGTATGATCCCATCATCAGCCTTTCAAAGGACGGGCTGGGCTTTCAGGGGTCAATGAATACAATTTGGTTTTACCAGTATCTTTGTAAGGAAGCTCCAGGCGAAAGGTTTGATAACCTCGCGGCCGCAGCCCAGCATTTAATTGAAGAGCGGGTTCTTGCCTGGGTCCAGAAAGTTATCCAGAAAACCGGCATCCGACGCATCGCAACTGGCGGCGGGTTGTTCATGAACATCAAGCTTAACATGCAGATACAAGCACTTTCCGAAATCGAGGATGTGTACTTTCTGCCATCTTGTGGCGATGAATCAAACGCAATCGGCGCTGCCTATGATCTGATGGCGCTCCAACTCGGAAATACTCAGCCCTTGACCAGTTTATACCTCGGTCTTGCCTATAAGGATGAGGACGTAGAGGCCTTTTTAAAGAAGCATCGTGTTTTCGAACGGTTTAACGTTACACGCCCCGTTGATATTGATGAAGAGACGGCGACACGGCTTGCAGCGGGTGAGATCGTTGCTCGTTTTAGTCGGCGCAACGAATGGGGCGCCCGCGCATTAGGCAACCGCTCTATTCTTGGCCATCCAGGTCGCATAGAGAGTTTTTACGCCATCAACGACCAAATTAAGTGCCGCGATTTCTGGATGCCGTTCGCGCCGACAATTCTTGACCGTTTGGCGCAAAATTACCTAGTTGGATACAAACCGGAAAAATCCCCCGCACCTCATATGATTACTGCTTTCAAGGCCTCAAATATGGGGAAAGACCATTTGCGGGCTGCGTTACACCAAGGAGACCATACCCTCCGCCCCCAAGTTCTCACTAAGAATGCTAATCCGTCCTACTATCGACTTATTGAATCTTTTGAGAAACAAACAGGGATAGGCGGCGTTCTCAACACCAGCATGAATGTCCATGGGAAACCGTTGGTAGCAACCTTGGAGCAAGCGCTATGGACGCTGGAAAATTCTGGCCTCCAAAATCTTGCTCTTGGCCCCTTTATGATATCGAAAAAGGAAGACGCCTTCCCCGAAGCGATCTAATTCCGACGAAAAAAGCTGGCTCCAAAGATAAATAATAGGATATCCCCAACTACTGTCACCATACGAAACAATACTGCAGCGAGGATGATCATTTCAGGCGACATGAGGCCTTCGAAGGCATGGATTAGGACGGCCTCCCTAATCCCAATCCCCGCTCCCGCTCCCGGAGCAGCCATGCCAACAGCCCAAGCCAGGGCAATCGCAGAAACGATTCTACCGTAAGAAGGAACGGCCGAACCTTGGGTTACGATTTCAGCTGTCGTCATCTGAAATAGCCCCCCGGCTATTAGGTAAAAGGTTACGAGAAAAAAAGCTGCCAAAAAAATCGGCAACAATGAAACCTGCGCTAAAACGCCGAAAATCTGACGCCGGAAAAATATGCACGCAACCAATATGCCGATGGCGATTATTCCGTAAAGTGCCCACGACGCCCTCTCAACAATTTCAGGCAATAGGCTAGAGGCGATGTTACTAAGGACCGGCACCCCAATTGCACCCGCCAAACAAACTGTTACCAACTGCTCGATCCCTGTAGAGGCAATCAGCATTTTGCCATTGGCGCCCTTGCTACGCGCCATGGCGTAGCGGCCAACGAAGTGGAGGGTATTGGTCGGCAGATATTTAGCAATCTGGCTTTTTGCGTAGATGATGACGCAATCCCGAGGCGAAAGAACGCCTGGTTCAAGCATTTCCACAAGTTGATGCCAAGCTAGGCCGACAAGGACACCAAGCATGCCGTAAATGACTGAAGCAATGACTAGGATCGGCGCAATGCTCCCCCAGTCCACATCCAGAGACCAGGGCTTCAGTTGGATGAAAACCCAAGCCACGTAGCCCGTCGCAATCAACGACAAAAAAACACCGAAGTATCGAACTAGCGGCGACTCGATAAAGCCTCTCATTAAGAGCGGTCCACTTTCGCCGAACAAAGCGCCATGCTCCAAGGCAGCGGCGTTGAGAAAGCCTCTATCTCGAAATAGCGCTCCAGCATCTGCTTAAAAGCATTGGAACTCCAATGCTGGATGTGGCCTGGCGTATTCCCCCAGTCCGTCCAATATTTACCTCTCGCCATATTGAGAACCCGCCATAATGGCTCGTTTGGGACGCTAAAAAGAAAGTACCGAGCCCCAAGAGCGGCAATATTCCGCAAGGCTGTTTCTGGCTCCCTCACATGCTCAAGAACTTCACAGCAAACGATGAGGTCGGAAAACTCTGGTAACGATGTTGGCGTCTGCGCATCCTCCAGTGAAAAAGAAATATCGGCACCAGCAGCCATGGCATTCTGGCGGGCCTCCATCAAGACATTTTCGCTCAAATCGCTGGCCGCTATGCGCAACCCCTTTTGCGCCAACCGAATGCTAAGATACCCTTCGCCGCAGCCAAGCTCTCGGGCCGCCTGGGCGCCAGACAAGGCAAGCATCCGGTCAAACGCCCCCAGAAAACCGCTCATTAGATAGCGGGCAATAGGGTTTTTGCTTCCGTATTTGTCATACGTGTTGCCGCTAACCAGGGTAGTGGACATTACAGCCGGCCACCTCTAGAACCATCTTGTCGGATCGTTCTCCAGCGGATGTCTTCCAGTATCTTTCTATTCACTCCGATCAGATGGGCGATGACACCGGTTATGCAGGTCAAGAACCCCATGCTCATCAATAGTCCCGCAAGGATAAGAGACTGCACATGCCCCTGCCCATCTCCAGCTAAATAGAAGTAGAGGAACCGAAGCCCAATCAATAGACCGGGCAACATTAACAGAGCGCCTAAACCAAAAAGGAACGGGAAGGCCCGATACATAAGAAACACCCGGCCAATCGTGCCGATCGACCGCACAACATAGCTGGCGTTTCCTTTAACCAGTCGAGAGGGGCGAAGATCCTCATTGACTTCAACAGGAACCCAGTTGATAGCCATGTTGTTCTTACCGGCCTGAATGATGGTTTCCAATGTATAGGTATAGGAATCGGTCACATAAAGTCGCATGGCGGCTTCCCGGCTGAATGCACGAAAACCGCTCGGAGCATCCGGAATGTCCGTATTGCTCGCCACCCGGACGGCCCAACTGCCAATTTTCTGCAGAGCTTTCTTTACAGGCGAAAAATGCTCAATCTCCATGACTGGGCGGCACCCGATGACAATATCTGCGCTGCCATTGCGGATGGGGTCAAGCAGAGCCGGGATGCCTGAACTTTTGTACTGATTGTCCGCATCGGTATTTACGATATAGTCGGCTCCCGCCGAAAGACAGGCGTCAATACCGGCCATAAAGGCTTTCGCCAGTCCCTGATTCCTCGGCAAAGAAACAATATGGTCAACACCGTGCTCTTGGGCGACCTCAACGGTTCCATCCGTCGAACCGTCATCAATAATCAACCATTCAACCTGATCAATTCCGTCGATTTTTCTCGGCAACTCGGCCAGCGTGACAGGCAAGCTTTCCGCTTCATTGAAGCAGGGTATTTGGATGATCAACTTCGTCATGACGCGTTTACGTTACCCCGTTCTTGCAAGAAGCGCCCCGAGATCAGGTCCCATAAGCGGCAGAATAAAACAAATTGTGAAAAGAAGAGTAACGGGATCAACGGTAAATTGTAACGCGGGATATAGTGGGTTAAGCCTGCGTGTATAGCGACGCTGAAAATAGCCGGGGCCAGAAAAATCAGCAGGAACCAGTCCCGTCGGTATACAGCCCAAATGCATAACAAAATAAAACTTGGCACAAGCGTCACATGAATAATGAACGTCGCCATCGTCATCCAGTTGGAGAGCGCCCCGACTTTAACCCTCAGCGTCCGATATCCTGCCGGGATGAAAAAGGAGCGGTAAGTCATAAGCGCCGTTGTCGCAATATGCATCGGCAGGTGTTCGACAAAAACAGATAAGGCCGCAATGTATGTTGAGCGCCCCTCTTCAACCTGGCGACCGACTAAGCCTTCCCGACTTTGGCCCACTTTGAAGAAACTATCCGGGTTATTGCGCACGTAGCGACGATAGTCTTTCTCATCGAACCATTTTTCAGCCGCCGCCCAACCATAGACAGGGACAAAATAGACAAAACCGGGGAAATACTCTTCCCGCCTCATGGCGTCATATTCAGCCCGAACTCCCAAAACTTGATAATCGCGTCCGCTGGAAACGGAAAAGCTGCCTATCTCGACGTGATTTCTTGTCATCCAGCTCCCAACAGGCAGAACCGCGATAACAATCAACATCGCCACCGCCGCACGTCGCCCTGGCTGCCGCCCCCATGAAAGAAATGCCGCACCGACAATCGCCAGACAAAGCATAAGCATCCAATAAAGAAAAATAGCTTTTGTCAGTACGATCGCCCCTAAACTCAAGCCACAAACTACAGCCCAGGTTTTCCGCCCCCGCGTTATGAACAAAAGCAATGACGCTCCATGCAAAAACACAAGAAGTCCCGCCAGGACATCGGAATAGTAAAACTCTACCTTGGCGAGGTAACTGGACCCTGCTGCAATGAATGTGATCATGGCGAAGCTCAGCCCTCCGCCCTGCCGCTTAGAAAGGCCCAGCGCTTCCGCAACAAGAGGGAACATGACATAGAAAGCCGCCAATAAAACGATAATAAGCCCCACATTCAGGAGCTTCAAACGCTCATGAAGGGTTCCGCAGTCGGTTTCCTTGGTCCTAAAACAGGATAAATCCGGCAATGGATTTGGCAAGATCGCCTTCATGATCCCGGCTAAGAGCAATGGATAAAGAGGCTCACGATAGTTGGTCGCCGGTAGTCCTAGCCTTTGCCCGCTATCGTCAATGGACATGACGCCTGCGTTAATAAGGTTGTAGGCCATAAGAAAATTATGGTCGCCATCAAACGCCGGAGGGTCGCCATCGACAGCTTTTGCACCGATAAAGCAAACGAAGGCGAGGGCGAGCAAAAAATATACACGCCTTCCCCACAATGAAATGCCTGATTTCCCTTGCATTTCTTCCCCTGAACGACCTCGGTCCATGGACTGAGTTTTAGCCCCAAAGCGCTTTGAAACAAAAAATATTCGCTCAAAAACAAAACGGCCTCCATTTCTGGAGACCGTTTTTAGAATTGGCGCGCCCGGAGAGACTCGAACTCCCAACCTTCTGATTCGTAGTCAGATGCTCTATCCAATTGAGCTACGGGCACCTATTTTCCAAAGAGAAACTGCATTTCTTGGCGTTTTTCCTTGGGAGGCCCGGAACCTACGCAAAACGGCCCCCGAATGCAAGAGGGAATCGCCCTAAAAACAGCATTTAAAAAAAACATGAAAATCGGTCCTTGTCGGGGCGTAAGCCTTTGAGTACTATCCATCATTGGATGAGAGGGGGGCTTTTCAATATTTCCTCACGTCTAAAGTTAAGTTATTCGGATTTAAT
>Ga0209692_10002623_pt1 | contig 19032 bp, 18 predicted proteins | sample tdDd472_FD_187129 | JGI IMG/M metagenome (GOLD analysis project Ga0209692, IMG submission 187129) | Marine sediment microbial communities from the Atlantic coast under amendment with organic carbon and nitrate - tdDd47.2 (SPAdes)... | ecosystem: Environmental > Aquatic > Marine > Coastal >...
ATCTTCCGCACTCTTTCGTTTACCTTACTTCAGACGGTCGTCCCTTCACCAGGCACGAGCAGATGGTGTATGAGATTCCCGGCTGGAAACTGATATTCTTTCACGACATCCAAGAGACCCACCAACAGACCATTCGGCCTTTCGTATCCGGTGCTCTTTGGACACTTGCGCCGGGCATGCTCTTCGTCACTTTGCTTACTCTTTTTCTATTCATCAATCTTATGAATGCCTTGAACAAGGAAGCGGCTCTTTTGAATGAACTGAAAACCAAGGTAGCCGAAATCAAAACCCTTCGAGGGATCCTTCCAATTTGCTGTTACTGTAAGAAAATTCGCACCGATGAAGACGCCTGGCATCACATGGAAGTCTATATCTCGGAGCACAGTTCAGCCGAATTTTCGCATGGTGTCTGCCCCGAATGTATGGAATCGTTTAAGGATGATCTCGGTTTGGAAGAAAGTGATTTTGATTCCTAGTGACTATTATGAATTATTCTGTCCTGGCCGGGTGAGACAAGGCGCCACCAGAGGCGCCATTAAGATCCCGTTTTACAAAACGAGGGCATTCGTGCTAGTGTCTGTTGACTCAAAAATATGGTGCAGGTTCTATGGTTTTTTCTTCAACCTGACCAGCTACATCATGGGGAATTAAACATGGATGATGGACTTAAACTCGACATTTTAAAACACATGATCACATCGCGTTGCCTTGAAGAACGTATGATCAAAATGGCAAAATCATCAGACGGATTTTTCTGGATTGGCGGGGCGGGCGAGGAGGGATTCAATGTTCCCCTCGGGGTTCTAGCCAGGCCTGGATTTGGACCCGAATACGACTATTTTTACTTCCACTACCGCAATTCGGGGACGATGATCGCTATGGGAATGGATCCTCGCGATGAGATCCGACAGATGCACAACCGAGCCACGGACCCTTTTTCTGGAGGTCGGAATTTCTGCAACCATTATGCCCGGAAAGCATGGAACGTCATGCCCGTCACCTCAACAATCCAAACACAGTGCTGCATTGCACCTGGTTCGGCTCGTGTCCAGAAGCGCCATGGTGGTGAAGGTATCACAATCGTCACCTCGGGTGATGCCGGAACGGCAGAAGGCGACTTCCACGTCGGACTGAACTGGAGTACATTACCCGGTTGGGAACTGCCCATTCTTTGGATTGTAACCAATAACGAATACGGAATATCGACCTCATTTTACGAGGTGCGCGGCGAACCTCCCATCTCTGAATACGGTCGTGCCTATGGTATCCCCGGAAAACGAGTCAACGGATTCGATGTAGAGGAGAGCTACAAGGCGCTTCAGGAAGCGATGGAATATGTTCGAACTGAACGCAAACCCTTCCTTCTTGAAGTCAGCGTTGCGCGATTATTTGGTCATTCGTCCAGTTCAGGAGCCAACCGAGTTCCGCCAGAGCGCGAACCGGACCCGCTTGAATTGTGGGCCAACCGCCTCATTGAGGAAGGGCTAATCACGCGGGAAGCGTATGACGCTAACTACCAAAGTGAGACGTCGCGTATGGCATTTATTCTTGAAGAAGTTCGCAAAGAACCCGCACCGACGCCAGAATCGGCATTCGATCACATCTTTTACGAGGGAGAGTAACCATGGCGAATATGGCTCAGGCAATACGATTGGCCTTGCACTACGGAGAAACCCATCTTGGCGTCACTGATATATTCGGCGAGGACGTAGGGCCTCCGCTCGGTGGCGTCTTTACCTGTACGCAGGGGCTCGAAAAATCCTGGAACACTCCTCTCGACGAACGTGGGATTATTGGTACAGCACTGGGATTGGCCCTGGCTGGACAACGCCCCGTCTGTGAGATTCAATTTGTCGATTATATTTTCAACACCATCGATTTACTGAAAGTTGTTGGCAACACCCATTGGGCTACCAATGGTGCTTTCAAGGTACCTTTGGTGTGCATGACACCGGTTGGCGCCGGTATCCACGGTTCCATTTATCATTCACATAGTTTTGAGTCGATTGCCAGTCATATTCCTGGTTGGAAGATCGTTTTGCCTTCAACCCCGAAGGACGCCTATGGACTGATGATTTCGGCGATTAAGGATGATAACCCGGTCATGTTCCTCTATCCAAAGGCCTTGATCCGGGCAAAAGGGGAAGGGGTGATTCCTGGTGTTCCCGATGATCGAACGCTCCATAAGATGATCGATGCGCCTTCCGGACCAACGCTCTATGACATCATGAGCATCCGCGAAAATTGGAAGCCCGAATGGCCCGAGGGACTGACGGATTATCAGGTTCCCATCGGAAAGGCCCGAGTGGTGCGATCAGGCGAGGATTGTACCGTTGTGACTTATTCGCGACACGTGCACCTTGCCAAGCAGGCGGCAGCTAAGCTGGAAGATGAAGGTATCCACCCTGAAATCATTGACTTGAGAACTATTTATCCTTGGGATAAGGAGACCGTATTCGAATCGGTTCGAAAGACGGGACGCCTCCTTGTTCTCAATGAAGATACGCCGATCACCAACTTCGGAGAGCATATACTCAGGGAGGTCATGGAGCACTGTTTCTATGACCTGGTGGTTCGACCGCGTCTGTTGGCCGGTGCGGACGTTCCCGGAGTAGGATTGCACCCCAATCTTGAATCGGTTTCGGTTCCCCAACTCACCGACCTTATGCGAGAGATGAAAGCGTTGGCAACGGAAATCGCCTAACCACCTTCACTCGAGTATCACGAAAGAAATCAAGAAGCTACGTGTTGAAATTGGCAAGGTCATCTTTGGGTGGCCTGAGACCATGTTAGGCTACTAGGTTTAGGAAATTGGCTTCTTTTTTCCACAGCTGCTGATGGCACAGGATTTACTCTAGAAACCGAGATCCAAACTGTCGGTTCATTCAGTTATCTTGGAGTGGCGTGGGTGATGTCTCTCTTTTGAACTTGAATTTTGTGATTCTATAGATATAATTTGATTTAAATTGTTTTTGGAGGCTTCCATGAAATGCCCTTTCTGCAGTCACCTCGGTGACAAGGTAGTGGACTCCAGGGAAAGTAAAGAAGGAGACCACATTCGAAGAAGACGCGAATGCAATCAGTGTGGTCGACGCTTCACAAGCTACGAACGTTTAGATGAGATTCAATTTATGGTGGTCAAAAAGGACGGCGAGCGCGAATTGTTCGATCGTCAGAAACTTATGGGTGGGATTTTGGCTGCGTGTCAGAAGCGCCCCATTCGACCGCTCGACTGTCAGAATATCGTAAATGACGTTCTTTCTATTCTTTACGAGAAGCCGGATCGTGAAATCGAAACCCGAGAAATCGGAACTATTGTCATGGACCGTCTAAAGGAATTGGATTCCGTGGCCTATGTTCGTTTCGCCTCGGTTTACCGGGAATTTAAAGATGTCACCGAATTTATTGGTGAACTCCAGCCACTCATTAAAGAGGAAAGCAAAGCGAAATCCTAGGCGCGGAGATTGCTTTTAGGCTTGGAATGGATAGGCATCAGCCTCCCAACCTGCTAGAATACGCCCATGGTGGATGTGACACATCCACTCTTTTTTTCGCCCTTGGTAAGGGCTTTTTTTTGCGAATCAATTAAGTTCTTGGAGCGTAATGGAATGACTACGAAGGATACCGCAACCGAACAAAATCAGGAAGAACAAGTCGAACAGGATCTTTCAATTCCTGAACTTTTACCTGTTATTCCCATTCGCGATCTGATTGTTTATCCCTTTATTATTGTGCCTCTCTCCATCGGTCGCGACCAATCTGTTGCCGCTATTGAGGCGGCGCTGAGCGATCACCGAAAGATCATTTTGACCGGCCAGAAGGACGGATCGATGGAGAATCCCGAGGAAGATGGTCTTTACCAGGTAGGCACGGTAGCTATGATTATGCGAATGCTCAAACTTCCTGATGGAAAAATGCGCGTCCTGGTCCAGGGATTGAGCCGCTGCAAGATCGAATACTACACGCTTCGTGAGCCCTACCGCGAGGCAAAGGTGACTGTACTCGATGATGAATATGCCAGCGAAAGCGAGTTGGAAATCGAAGCGCTTATGCGGCATGTCAAGGACATGCTCGAGCGAAGTACGTCGCTTGGAAAAACGCTTTCCAGTGAGGTATTGGTGATCGCCAACAGCATGGAGAATCCGGGCAGACTGGCCGATCTTGTTGCCAGCAACATTCAGTTGAAGACCCAGGATGCACAGGCCATTCTTGAGGAGTTGGATGTCGTGAAACGACTGAAAACGGTCAATGAATTCCTGATTCGCGAAATTTCATTGCTTGAAATCCAGCAGCAGATCAGCAGTCAGGCACGTGGTGAGATGGACCGCTCTCAACGCGACTTTTATCTGCGCCAACAGCTCAAGGTGATCCAGGATGAATTGGGTGAAGGCAATGAATTACAGGAAGAGATCGAAAATTATCGCAAGAAAATGAAAGATCTCGTTTTACCCGAAGAGGCTGAAAAGGAGCTGGAGAAACAACTCCGCCGTTTGGAAAATATGCATCCGGATACAGCCGAGACCGCCTTGATCCGCACCTACCTCGACTGGATGACCGAACTACCCTGGGGACAATTCACCGACGATAACTTGAACATTAAAAACGCGTTAAAGGTTCTGGATGAAGACCACTTTGGCCTCAAGGAGATTAAGGAACGGATTCTTGAATTCCTGAGCGTTCGGAAACTGAATCCCGAATTGAAAAACCCCATTCTCTGTTTTGTTGGTCCCCCAGGAGTTGGTAAAACCTCTTTGGGGCGCTCCATTGCCCGCGCCCTCGATCGGAAGTATGTGCGCATTTCCCTAGGAGGAGTAAGGGATGAAGCGGAGATACGCGGCCACAGAAGAACCTATGTCGGAGCCATGCCAGGACGTATCATTCAGGGCATCCATATTGGATCAAGCATGAATCCGGTTTTTGTGTTGGACGAAGTCGACAAAATGGGACAGGATTTCCGCGGTGATCCGTCTTCGGCACTTTTGGAGGTCCTGGATCCGGAACAGAATATTCACTTTCGGGATCACTACCTGGGCGTCCCGTACGACCTTTCAAAGGTCCTATTCGTTTTGACCGCTAACACGCTCGATACCCTGCAGCCGGCCTTTCGCGACCGACTCGAAATTATTGAACTGGGCAGTTACACCCAGGAAGAGAAACTCGAGATCGCAAAACGCCACTTGATTCCCAAGCAGCGTCGAGAACATGGCCTGAAGGAAAACCACATTCGTTTCAATAAGACGGCGCTTTTGGAACTGATTGCCTCTCACACCCGCGAATCAGGCTTGAGGCAGATGGAACGTCTCATCGCCAAAATTTGCCGTAAAACGGCTCGAAAAATTGCGGATGAGGATGCGAAATCCGTTTCCATTACCCGCAAGTCTCTTCCCGAATTTTTGGGTCCACCCAAAGTGTTCCAGGACCAGCGTTTAAAACGAGATACGATTGGTATCGCTGCGGGCCTGGCCTGGACTACTGTCGGTGGGGAAATCATGTTTGTTGAAGGCTCACTTCTTGAAGGTGGGCGTGGGGAACTCATGTTGACGGGGCAACTGGGAGATGTGATGAAAGAGAGTGCTCAGATCGCATTGTCACTGCTACGCTCCCGTTCCAAAAAATATGGTATCGATGAGGAACTCTTTCAGAAATTCGATATTCACGTACATTTCCCGGAAGGTGCCATTCCAAAGGATGGCCCGAGTGCGGGTATCACCATCGCCACTGTACTTCGTTCGATTTTTGGAAAGAAGAAAGTTCGCAGTGACATGGCTATGACTGGGGAGTTGACCCTGCGCGGTGAGGTACTGCCCATTGGTGGTCTGAAGGAAAAGGCCATGGCAGCATTTCGCGCGGGAATCTTCAAAATAATCTTCCCACGCCAAAATGCGAGTGATCTAGAAGAGGTGCCAAAAGAGATCAGGGACAAATGCAAGTTTATTCCCGTCAAGGACATCGACGATGTGTTCAAGGCTATTTTCTCCTAGGAAATGGCAAATCCACCTTGAGGAAAAATCGATAGACCTTCTTCAACGTTTCGATTTGGTTTCCTTCAAATTTCATGTTCATTTCGCAAAAAAACGCGGTTAGGTGAGTGGCTCCAGCTTGCCATAAATTTGTTGGAGATAGCTTGTTTTTGGTGCAGGATTGTGCAAAAATGAGTTCGTTAACCTCAGTCCGACAAGGATTTATAAGCTTCATGGGAATTAAGATTATTGCAGAGAACCGTAAAGCCAGATTCGAGTACGAAATTCTCGAAAAGCTGGAAGCGGGCATTGCGCTTCAAGGCTCAGAAGTGAAGTCGCTGAGGGAAGGCCATGTTAATCTTGGGGATGGTCACATCCACTTCCATAACGGAGAGGCCTTTTTGGAATCCGTACATATCTCACCCTACTCTCATGGTGGTTACGCGAACCATCAACCCCTGCGCATGCGTAAGTTGCTTATGCACAAGCGTGAAATTTTAAAATGGCTGGGAAAATACAAGGAGAAGGGAATGACTGCAGTCCCCCTGAAGATTTACCTCAAGGATGGACTGGTTAAAGTTGAGCTCGCACTCGTTCGCGGTAAAAAGCTGCACGATAAACGGGAAACCCTCAAACGCAAGGCGATCGATCGAGAAACAAGATCCGCTATCAAAGAGAAACGGTGGGGATAGGCATGGAACTCTGGTCAGCTGAACGTTTATTTGTCAAGGGACGCTTCGAGAATGATTGGGGCCTGATGATTGACGAAAGTGGCATTATTCAGGCAATCGGTCCCCGTAACCAACTCGTTTCCAAAGCGAAAAAAGTTTGGCACTATCCCGGACGGCTTATCATGCCTGCTTTGACGAACCCCCACCATCACGGCTTCCACACGATTTTCCGCGGTTTGGCCCATCAACTCGATAGCTATGAACAGCTTATCGAAGAGTTACTCTGGCCACTTGGCCAGTTGATTGACGATGAACTGCTCGAAGCTGTCTACATGACCTCCTTTGCTGAACAAGTGCTTTCAGGCACGGTACGTATTGGCGAATTCCACTATTTACATAACGGAGCCCATGGGCAGGACGATCATCCTGATTACGCCACCAAGATCATTGAAATCGCCAGGTCGCTGGGCCTTGAAATAACGCTCGTTTATGCGTTTTTCGACCAGGGCAGTCTTGAGAGCGCTAAGGCTTTCATTCAGCCGTTGGACGAAAGTATTCGTCGATTCAGGAATCTGAGAGAGAAATACCAGGACAATGATCAAGTCGATGTGTTGCCCGGTATCCACGGATTTCAGCATTCCTCTGATGAGGCGATTCTTGCCGCCGCAGAACTTGCCAAGGAGTTTGATTGTCCCTGGCACATTCAGCTTGCCGAACGCGAGAAAGACCTGTCTGTCGCCAAGTCACATTACGGAACCACGCCGCTTCGTGCCCTCGAAAAAATGGGCGTCTTGAGCGATAAACTGGTTATTATTAATGGCACCTTGCTGGACGAAGAAGAGATTCAAATGGCAGCTCGCCACAACTGCCAATTCGTCATTACACCAGTCGCTTCTTTGGCTAAGGGCGATGGGATCCCCAAAAGCCGCGATCTTATTAAGAACAATCTCGAGTTCTCGATTGGTTCCGACAGCTCCTGTATGAACCAGGGTGAGTCTTTTGCCAGTGAACTCAAATGGTGGAACTATATTAACCGTGGTCTAGAACAGGCGATTGGGGTTCTGGGAGGGAATCACAGTGGTGATAGTATTTGGGATCTCGGCACCATTAAAGCACTGAAGGCTCTCGGGCAAAAAGGTGGGCCACTCATGCCAGGTGCCCGGGCCAATTTTATGATGGTAGATATTTCAGGACCAACCTTTCGACCGCGCTGGGCTTATAATTCCGATTTGTTTATGACCCAACTTATTCATGGGTGGGGGGCACGCACCCCGGTACAGCACCTCGTCATAAAAGGTAAAACCGTGGTCAGAAATGGGTTTGTCACCCATCCGCGATTTCAGGAAGCCTTTTTCACGCTTGACCAATGGAGCGATGCGTTTCTCAAATCCATGTCCAGAGAGAAGAATCAAAGCGAATGACCCTTTCACCAGAGTGGTTTATGGCCGAATTGGACCATTATTTTCCAGAGCCTCCAATTCCTCTCGATCATAAAGATGCCTACACCTTGCTTGTGGCTGTTTTATTGTCTGCTCAATGTACGGATGTACGTGTCAATCAGGTGACTCCAGAGCTTTTCCAACTGGCCGAGCGGCCGGAGGAGATGAAAGAAAAAAGCGTTGATGAGGTCCAGGCCATTATTCGTCCATGCGGGCTGTCGCGCAACAAGGCCAAAGCCATTGTCGGGCTCTCCCAAATCCTTGTGGACCAACATGGCGGTGAAGTCCCTTGTGATTTTGAACACCTGGAAGCTCTTCCGGGTGTAGGTCACAAGACGGCTTCTGTCGTTATGGCACAGGCCTTTGGGGTGCCAACGTTTCCAGTTGATACCCATATTCATCGTCTCGCAAAACGCTGGGAGCTGAGCAATGGAAAATCAGTGATCCAAACCGAGCGCGACCTCAAGTCATTCTTTCCCAAAGAGGCCTGGAATAAACTCCACCTTCAAATTATTTTCTACGGGCGAGCTTATTGTCCGGCCCGCAATCATATCGTCGAGGCTTGCCCCATTTGCCATCAACTCTCCCAGGTACTGACCTGACTACAGGCACCATTTGTGGAGTTGAAATTCGGGCCGAATCCTAAAAAGGCTGGAGTTATTCCTTTTACGTATCGCTGAGCTCCAGCTCGGTTTGCAATAGCTTCAGTCAATACTCGAACTTGAACCTATCAATACGCAAACGTACGTGCATGCTCCAAGGGTATATCCCACGGCTTCGCCCCTGCAGGCAGTTGAAAACGGCTACCTATAATGAGGCTTTGTCGCCAGGTGTTGCGCCCAGGTCATCAGTCAGGCCGGGGTCGAAACCTTCTTCACTGATACGATCGTAACGGCGGATCTTATCATTAATGAAAGGCGAAAACTCGCCATCACCATAGTTGCGTGCCAAGTGCTGGTAGTAGCGGATGGCTTCATCATATTTTTGTAGTCGCCAGAGGGTTTCACCCAGGTAGAAATAGGTCTTTTCTGGGTCGAAGAATCCTTCGTATTCATCAATCAGGCTCTTAAAGCGTGCTTCAGCGGATACTTCAAATCCTTTTCCGCGCCTGAAATAATAGTAGCCGACCTCAAACTCGTGCTGCGCAATACGCAGCAAACACAGATCCATTTTTGCTTTGGCTTTCAGGGAGTATGGTGATCCGGGGTACATATCCAGAACGCGCTTGAATTCATTATAGGCCGTCCACGTACTGGTTTGATCGCGCTTTGCGTTTTCGATTTCGGTGAAAAAACACATCGCATATTGGTACTGTGCGTAATCGGCTTTGCGGCTGTTAGGAAAATGTGTGAGGAAACTTTTGTATTCGACTGAGGCTTCGATGGTGGTAGCTGTTCGATCGAAGAAATAGGAATCGGCGATTCCCAGCTTGGCCTGCGAGAAATAATCCGAGTTGGGGGCGTTTGTTTCAATTAAGCGATACCACTTTCGCGCTTCGATATACTTACGCTCACCAGCATGGACAACCGCCTGGTCAAAGGCTTCTTTGACTGAAATTTTCCCGGCTCGCACTTTATCGTCCAGCGTTTCCTTTTTCTTTTTGGAGCAGGAAGAAAGTCCCATTGCCAAACAGAGAATTAGGGCAAGTAGCTGAAACGTCGCCCTCTTAAGTGTTCGAATGTCGTTTTTATGGATATCAATCAAAATACTTGTCCTGCCTTGCTGAGAAGTGACTTGACTGCCTGTGCGGGGTCTTTTGCACTGAAAACCGAGGAGCCAGCAACGAAAACCTCCACGCCACCTGCGGCCAATTCACCGATGTTTTCGGGGCCAATGCCTCCGTCCATCTCGATGAAGGGTTGGTGGTTGGAGGGAAGGGATTCGATCATTGCTTTTAAATTCGCCAAGCGTTCGAAGCTGCGTTGGATAAAACGTTGGCCTCCGAAGCCAGGATTGACGCTCATCAGAAGCACGAAATCAAGATCTGGAAGTATGGCCTCCAAAGCACTGAGAGGTGTTCCTGGATTGATGGCGGCGCCCGCTTTAACACCCAAATCTTTTATTTGCTGAACGAGGCGGTGCGGGTGATTGGTGGCTTCAATGTGAAAGGATAACCAGTCTGCGCCAGCTTTTGCAAAATCTTCGACATACTGTTCTGGGTTGGCAATCATCAGGTGGGTGTCCAGGATGGCGGAAGTTCGCTTTTTCAATGCTTTTAAGATCAGTGGGCCCATGGTGATGTTTGGAACAAACTGCCCGTCCATGACATCGATATGAAGGACCTCAGCGCCCGCTTGGGTTACCGTCTCAATATCTTCCCCAAGTGCCCAGAAATCGGCAGAGAGGAGCGATGGAGCTAGCTTAATCATTTTATTCGGTTAACCTCAAAAGTGATGGTGGCTTTTTCCTGGACCGGGTAGCCTGGTTGAGGAAATTGCCTGATTATTTCGTCGGGCAGAAGTTTAGCATTATATTTGTATTTTGAAACAACTCGGAATCCATTTTGTTCAAAAAATGCCTTTGCGGCGGAGAAGATTTCCCCTTGAACGTCTGGCATCACGTACCACGATTTTTGTGGCCCTTCAGAGAGCAGGAGTGAGATGCCGGTCCGATTGGGGATTTCTGAACCCTCTGTTGGTGTCTGGGCGATTACGCGGCCCTTCTTAAAGGTGTCCGAAGGCACTCTTGATGCTTTTGCGACCCTGGTGCCCAACTTCTCGGCCATCAAATTAGCGAAGTATATGGATTGATCGACCAGGTCAGGAATGCGTTTTACGTTGGGACCCGAAGATAGCGATACTTCAATGATTCTGTTTTTCTTGAGTTTCTTTCCCGGGCCTGGTGTCTGAAAGACGGCGCAGTCTTTCTTGACTACATTGCTTGGTACACGGTTCGGGTCGATGCTCAAAACTAAACCGAGGCGATCCAACTCGTGTTGAATCGCCTCGATATCTTTTCCGTACAGGTTAGGGGTCGTTACAATCTCACCCTTTACCATGTATTTTAAGAGTAGCCAGGTCGATAAACTTCCAGCCAAACCAAGGCACGCAATGCATAGACCAATCACGCCGACTCGTCGGACGATACGTTTTAGGATGGTTTTTGCCGACATGCCTGGATGGGGAACCCAGAATTAGGATGCTTTTACAGAGTATGCCTGGGAGGAAAGTCTTGATTTTAAACGGGAAGCGGCGTTGGTGTGAATAAAGCCCTTTTTGGCGCTCTTATCGATCAGTGAGACCAGGCCAGGCAGTGCTTCTACAACGGCGGCATCGTTTTCATGGAGCATGATCCGAAACTTTTTCAGTGCGGTACGCAGTTTGGATTTTCCGGAACGGTTACGGCTCCGACGTACCAGATCCTGTTTCGCTTTCTTTAACGCTGATTTGTGGTTTGCCATCCACGATTCTCCTTAAACTTCTTGGCTTAATGCCTGATCACCCGCTCTCGGGCGCAAACAGCGTTCGAGTATAGGAAAAATCAACTTTGAAAGCAAGTTCTTTTTAGCACATACGGACCGTAAGACCTGGTTGTGTCACAGTTTGGTTGACTGGAGTAATCGAATGCAAGGATCCAACTGTCAAAACGGTTGGGGACACCCTTGTGTATCTCGTTAAATCGACTTTATTTCCGTCCACAGGTTTTCGTAGGCTTGGGCCGCTCTTGATTTTGGCAGGAAGTGAGGAAGGGGGTTGCGGTACAGCCCCATTTTTTCGATATCCGCCATAAAAGGAATCAAGGTCTTCAGGAAGGGGGGAAGCCCTTTGATTCGCCCATTACGTATCAGATGAACGACTTGGCGATGCATGGTTTTTCGTTTTTCGGCCATGGAGAAGTAGGGGGCGATGGTGGCAGAGAGCCATGTGCGCTTTTTGAGTGAGCGTGTCATCTGTGCCAACGTTCTCAAGGATAAGGTCGTTGGAATGACGGGACATACGATCTGATCACTTAACATGAAGACCTGGAGCGTTAGCCTGGTGAAATTGGGAGGGCAATCGAAAATAACCACATCGTAATGATCCTCCAGGGAGCGGAAGCGAGATGTTATCTCGGTTTCTTGGCCTTTCATTTTTTCAAGGACATGTTCCATTTTTCGAAAGGAGAAATCGGCAGGCAAGACATTGAGATTTTTGAAATCACTTGCCAAAGTGAAACGGTCCCAGTCGGACTCGAGGAAGAGTCGAGTTCCAAGTTTGTGGGGCGAGTCCATCCGGAAGTAGAAGGTTGCCGCTGCTTGGGGATCCAGGTCGATCAAAAGGGTTCTTTGACCTTCATTTGCAGAACAGTAGGCAAGGTTTACAGCCGAAGTTGTTTTCCCTACGCCACCTTTTATGTTGTACGAGGCCAGAACCTTCAAAAGTAGCTCCCCCAATCGAAAGGTTCGGTCCCTTCCTGAATATTTAAATTATCGCTGCTATTCTAAATGAAAAAAGGGTCTTGTTCCAGGGCCTTTTTTTTACGTTTTTATTAACAAGATTGGGTTTGTTCCATTGTTGAATTGAGTTAGAATGCGCTCACGGATGCGAACAACGCAGTCCGGGATCGGTTCTTGTTTCTGGTGCTGTTCTAAGTTTTGATTCATTCCTTGTCCCAATTGAATAGCGCATCGCCTTTCACCGATCCGAGCCGAAGCCACCGAGCTTTAAAGCTCATCAATTGCGGGTTCGGCACTTGAGGAGGATGTTATGCATGACCATTTGAAACGAACCCCTCTGGTGGATGAGCATCTGGCCCTGAACGCGAAGATGGTCGACTTTGGCGGTTGGTACATGCCTGTGCAATACAGCGGCCTTGTCGACGAACACCTTTGTACGCGAAATCGAGCTGGCCTTTTTGATGTCAGTCACATGGGTGAGATTCGAGTTAAAGGGCCTCAGGCAGAAGCCTTTGTCGACGTGTTGACCACCAATTCCGTTCGCAAGCTCGTGCCTGGTCAAATTCACTATACAGTTATGCTTTACGATAAGGGCACAGTCGTTGATGACCTTTTGGTCTACAAATTCAGCGAAACCCATTATTTACTCGTCGTCAACGCATCCAATTTGGAAAAAGACGTTGCCTGGGTAGAAGAACAGGCCAAGCCGTTTGATGTTGAGGTGGTCAATGAGAGCGGCGAGACGGCTCAAATTGCCATTCAGGGCCCCAAGGCCGAGATGATCTTACAGAAATTGACCAGCCTGAAACTTGAAGATATTGCCTATTATCATTTTCAAATGGGTCAGGTCGAGGGTGTTGATTGCCTGGTTTCTAGAACTGGGTATACGGGAGAGGATGGTTTTGAAATCTACCTGCCCAACGCGGAAGCGCCAGCATTGTGGAGACGTCTCTTGGAAGTCGGTAAAGATGAAGGGATTCAGCCAGCTGGTCTCGGTGCTCGCGATACCTTGCGGCTTGAGGCGCGGATGGCGCTGTACGGCCACGAAATTGATGAAACCATCGCCCCCATTGAAGCAGGGCTGAAATGGGTCGTCAAAATGAAGAAAAAAGCCGATTTTATCGGGAAAGCAGCTCTCAAAACCATGCGCGATGAAGGCATTCCCCGCAAACTGATCGGCTTCGAAATTGTTGGAAAGGGGATTCCTCGTCAGGGTTACCCCGTCATGTCCAATGGTGAAGAAATCGGTGTTGTCGCCAGTGGCACGTTCTCGCCCACCCTTGAAAAGGGAATTGGCACGGCTCTGGTCAAAACGGATTTCCAGGAGATGGAGCAACCCTTCCAGATCCAAGTCCGCAAGCGCCTGATCGAGGCAAATGTGGTAAAAGGGCCTTTTTATACCAGGCCCGAAAAAGCTTAACTGAAAGGAGATTTAGAAATGAGTCTTGATGGCATTTACTATACAAAAGAACACGAATGGATTCGCATCGATGGCGCGGACGTGTTTGTCGGGATCACCGATCATGCTCAGGCAGAACTCGGAGACATCGTATTTGTTGAACTCCCCGAGACGGACGAATCGTTCGAGATGGGAGAAGAGTTTGGATCAGTTGAATCGGTCAAGGCCGTTTCTGAGCTGTTTTCTCCATTAGATTGCAAAGTCCTCGAAGTCAATGAAGACCTCGAAGATGAGCCCGCGCTGGTTAACAGCAGTGCGCAGGAGAAGGGCTGGATGGTCAAGGTAGAGATCCTCGACGAATCGCAGCTCGAATCTCTCATGTCTCCTGAACAGTACGAGAAATTTGTGGAAGAGGAGTCCAACTAACGTGAAATACCTGCCGCTCAGTTCAAAAGATCGAGCGGAGATGTTGGACAAAATCGGCGTTGAAACTATTGACGATCTCTTTGCGTCCATACCCGAACATCTTCGTTTAACCAAGGAACTCAATGTTCCCGAGGCCCATTGTGAAATGGATATCCTCGATTCCTTCAACCGAATGGCGAATGAAAACACGAGCTTCCAACACTCATTCATCGGTGCTGGAGCCTATGCACATTTCATCCCCACCATTATCGATCACCTGACCCTTCGTCAGGAGTTTTTCACGGCCTATACGCCCTACCAACCAGAGGTGTCACAGGGAACCCTACAGGCCCTCTTCGAGTTTCAGACCATGATGACTGACTTGACCGGCATGGAAGTAAGCAATGCCTCGGTTTACGACGGTGCAACGGCTGCTGCGGAAGCGATCCTCATGGCCTCGCGTATTCAGAAGAAACGCAATCGCGTTTTGGTTTCAGGCGCACTTCACCCTCATTATCTTGATGTCATTCACACTTACACCGATCGTCTGGATATCGACGTTCAAATTCTTGAACCTGCAGGTAACCAAACGGACCTGAAAAAACTGGAAGACGCGCTGGATAAGGACGTGATTGCGGTGGTCAGTGGTTATCCGAATTTCTTCGGAGAAATTGAACCACTTGAAACCATCGCGGAACTCGCCCACCAACACAAAGCCCTCTGCATCTCAGTGACCCAGGAGGCTGTAAGCCTGGCCCTTTTGAAGAGTCCGGGTGCCTGTGGTGTTGACATCGCGGTTGGCGAAGCCCAGAGTTTGGGTGTACCACTTCAGTTCGGCGGTCCCTACTGCGGTTTCTTTACGTGTCTCGACAAATTCAAGCGCCAAATGCCCGGAAAAATCTGCGGACAAACGGTAGATTCAGATGGTAAGCGCGCCTTTGTCCTGACGCTTAGTGCGAGGGAACAACACATCCGCCGGGCCAAGGCAACAAGTAATATTTGTACCAACCAGGGCTTGATGGCATTGCGCGTGACCATCTTCATGGCAACGCTTGGCAAAAACGGAATGCGCGAATTGGCCCAGCAGAACTTGAGCAAGGCTGAATATCTCAAAAAGAAGCTCGGTTCAATCGCCGGTGTTTCAATTTCCCAGGCACCGACGTTCAATGAATTTGTGGTTGACCTGCCCCTTCCTGCCGACAAAGTTGTCGAGAAGCTTGAAAATGCTGGCATTCAACCAGGCTTGATGTTGAATCACTTCTTCGATGGCCGTTCTCAACAATTGCTTGTCAATGTGACCGAAATGCATCGCAAAGAGGCACTCGATCTCTTCGCTCGTGAATTGGAGGCTGCACTATGAGTCACTCCTTTGAATGGTTAATATTCGAACGAACCCGAGTTGGCAAGATTGGCTGCACGTTGCCGAAGCTCGATGTTCCCGAAGTTGAGGCCGAGGCAACCTTGGGCTCCGATCGCGTCCGCAAAGGATTGGATCGCTTTCCTCAGGTTTCCGAGACGGAAATTGCCCGTCATTTTACACGGCTGAGCCAATGGAACTTTGGTGTGAATCAGGGAATGTACCCCCTCGGATCCTGCACCATGAAATACAATCCGTCCCTGAATGAAACGGTTTCCGGTATTCCGGCCTTTCGAAACACACATCCTCTCGCCAAACCCGAGCACAGTCAGGGTGTTTTGCGACTTCTCTTTGAGTTGGAGGAGATTCTCGCGGAAATCACAGGGCTGAGTGCCTGCACGCTGCAACCCGCTGCCGGTGCCCACGGCGAATTCACGGGTCTGCTCACCATCCACAAAGCGTTACAGGAAAAAGGGGAGGGTCATCGCGATACAATCCTGGTTCCCGACTCGGCTCATGGCACCAACCCTGCCACGGCTACCCTGGCAGGTTTTAAAGTCAAGGAAGTTGCTTCAAACGCGGAAGGCCGTATTGATATGGAATCACTCCGTGAAGCCATTGACGAACGCACCGCGGGAATGATGATCACGAATCCCAATACGCTTGGAATTTTTGAATCAGAAATCCACATCATCGCCGATCTTCTGCATGAACACGGTGCCTATCTCTACATGGATGGGGCCAATATGAACGCGTTGGTCGGAAAGTGTAAACCCGGGGATATGGGTGTGGATGTCATGCACTTGAACCTTCACAAAACCTTCTCAACCCCGCATGGTGGAGGCGGTCCGGGTTCAGGGCCCGTTTGCGTGAATGAAACGTTAAAACCGTACCTGCCCAATCCACGAATCGTCAAAGAAGGCGATCAGTTCGTTTGGAAGAACGAAGCGACCGGCGTGGGCCGTGTTCACGGCTGGAACGGTCACTTTGGGGTAGCTGTTCGCGCACTCTGCTGGATCCTGACGCTCGGAGCCAAAGGCCTGCGAGAGCATACCGAAAACGCAGTACTCAACAACCGTTATGTGCGTAAAGGGCTGGAAGGTCACTTCCATTTACCCTTTAAAACCGAAACCCTGCATGAAACCGTATTCAACGATAAGAACCAACACGACACGGGTGTGACCTCGATGGATATGGCCAAGAAACTTCTGGATTTCGGTTTCCACCCACCAACAATGTACTTCCCGTTAGTTGTTCCCGGGGCATTGATGATTGAACCCACCGAGACCGAGAGCCGCGGTGAAATGGACCGATTTGTTCAAGCCATGGTGCGCATCGCGGAACTTGCCAAGGAGGATCCTGAACAGGTGACTCGTGCACCTGAAACAACCGTAATCCGGAGAGTGGACGAGGCGCTCGCAGCGCGTCAGCCCATTTTGCGTTGGGAACCCGAATCCAATTGATTTATAAAATCGCCTGGCCAGCTAATGCGCGATATCGTCGAGCTAGATTGGTCGGGCGATTTTGTAGTTGGGATCATCAACCATGACACTTCTCATTGCCATTCTCCTTGGACTCATCCAGGGGCTGACTGAATTTTTTCCAGTCTCTTCCTCCGGACACCTTGCACTTTTTGGGAGTTGGTTTGGTTTGGAACAAGCTGATATCAACTTCGATATCCTCGTTCACCTGGCCACGCTGGGGGCGATTGCCATTGTGTACCGTGGAGATGTGAAGAATCTCGCCCTGGTACCCATTTCAAGGGATGGAAAAGATCTCAAGCTACTTGGGAAATTGGTGTTGGCGACGCTGCCCGCAGCAGTTCTGGGTTTGTTGTTCAAAGACCATGTCGAGTGGTTTCATAATCAATCCGCTTGGGTGGCCGTTTTTCTGTTGGTTACTGGCTTGGTCCTCCTCAGTGGACTGCTCAAGACAGGCAATGCGAGGGGGACGCTTCAAGAACTGACTTCACTTGGTGTATTGGCCATCGGCTTTGCCCAGGCACTGGCTATTTTGCCCGGAATCAGTCGCTCGGGTATGACCATCATGATGGGCCTAATGCTAGGTCTTAAAAAAGAGGAAGCGGCTCGATTCTCTTTCCTAATGGCCTTACCCGCCATCGGGGGTGCGGGAATCCTGATGGTTTCCGACCTGGACCCAAGCCGCTGGTCCGAATTAGGTTGGGTCTATGTTTCGGGTTTTTTAGTGGCCTTTGTTGCAAGTTTGGTCGCACTGAAATTCCTGCTCTATTTGCTAGATGGAAAAAGGTTTTTCCACTTTGGATGGTACTGCCTGGGTTTAGCTTTAATGGTGTTGCTGTTCTTTCTTTGAAACCTTCCATTTAATCTCTTTTTGTAGGAAACAATGAAGCCTTTTATTTTCCAGGCATTCCCAATAAGAGGTTATGGTAAATTACCTTGTTCAAGATCAGCTTTCTGCGAAGAGCGTTCAGCAAAACCTTGGCTGAAAGCTTGGACTGGAAACATGTCATTGCCACCGAATTCTCTTTGCATCCTCGATACATCATTTTCCTGGAAATTCAGATATCAAGAAAGGACCCATGGAGGTTTGCAAATTGAGTATGGCCGGCCCTTGTTAAAGCCACTGGCTAGATTGAACGTAAATTCTGGTTTACGTTTATCTCGGTAGTCACCCGCCATTCCTTATACATAACGGAACCAATAACATGAGGAGGTCAAACTTGTCCAACAGCCACCTGTCGAAACCACTTCTCAGTTTTTGGTTTTTTTTTGGGATCGTTCCAGCCTTGGCTACTGAGGCAAAAACAGAGTCTGTCAAAATGGGGATCTTCGATTTCTACCCCATGAATTTTTACAGTGTAAGTGGTAGTCCAACCGGCATTTATGTCGAACTGATTGAGCGTATCGCGGAATTGGAAGGCTGGGAAGTTGAGTTTGTTTCGGGAACTTGGAATGAGGGTTTAATGCGAATCCAGAACGGTGAAATTGACCTAATGCCATCCATTGCCTTCTCGGAGGACCGGAATCGCACGATCAACTTCAACCGTGAATCAGTGGTTACCGTTTGGGGGGAAGTGTATATAAAACCCGATTCAGGGATTCAGGATATGCTAGATCTTGAAGGGCATACGATTGCCGTGATGAAGGGTGATATCAGCGCCCAGAATTTCAAACAAACGATCGCCATGTTTAATATCCAATGTCAATTTGTTGAATGTGCAACTCATGCATTGGTCATGGAAAAAGTACAGAACCAAGAGGCAATAGGAGGTGTTGTACCCAATATTTTTGGTATGAAGCATTATGCAAAATACAGCCTGGTGAGGAGTTCTATTATCTTCAGCCCGTTCCCCATTTTTTTCGGTAGCCAGAAGGGACAAAGTGCATTTCTTTCAGTTATCGATCGATACCTGGGCGCATGGAAAGCTGACCGCGACTCCTTTTA
>Ga0209692_10002625_pt1 | contig 19011 bp, 15 predicted proteins | sample tdDd472_FD_187129 | JGI IMG/M metagenome (GOLD analysis project Ga0209692, IMG submission 187129) | Marine sediment microbial communities from the Atlantic coast under amendment with organic carbon and nitrate - tdDd47.2 (SPAdes)... | ecosystem: Environmental > Aquatic > Marine > Coastal >...
GCAGCCTGGTGCTGGACCTGACCGTTGCCGAGGGCCGCGAGACCCTGGCCCGGCTGGCCGCCGACGCCGATCTGCTGCTGCATAATTTCCGCCCCCGCCCGGCGAAGAAGCTGGGGGTGGATTACGAGGCCCTGCGCGCCGCCAACCCGCGCCTCGTCTTCTGCACGGCGGTCGGTTATGGCAGCGACGGGCGCTATGGCGACCGCGGCGCCTATGACGATCTGATCCAGGGGATTTCCGGCGTCGCCGGGCTGGTCGGGCGCCATCTGGGCGGCGATCCGCGTTACGTCCCGCTGGCGATGGCGGACAAGGCGGCGTCCTTCATGGTGCTGGGGTCGGTCCTGGCGGCGCTGGTCCATGCGTCGCGCACCGGCCGCGGCCAGGCGATCGAGGTGCCGATGTTCGAATCGCTGGTCCATTTCGTCGTCACCGACCATCTGACCGGCCGCGCCTTCGAGCCGCCCTTGGGCGAGGCCGGCTATGTCCGGCAGCTTTCCGCCCATCGCAAGCCCTTCCGCACGGCGGACGGCCATGTCTGCATCCTGCCCTTCAGCGACGCCAACTGGCGGCACTTCTTCGCCATCGCCGGCGCGCCCGAGGACGCGGACGACCCGCGCTTCGCCAGCGTCGAGGCGCGGACCGAGAACACCTCGGCCCTGTATGCGCGGATGGAGGAACTCGCCGCCCGCCATCCCACCGCCTATTGGCTGGCCGAGCTGGAGAAGGCCGACATCCCCTTCGCGCCGGTCAATTCGCTGGAGGATCTGCTGGCCGACCCGCATCTGGCCGAGGTCGGCTTCTTCGCCGAGGAAGACCATCCCAGCGAGGGCCGGCTCAGAAGCTGGCGCGCGCCCACCCGCTTCGGCGGCACCCCGGCGGCCCATCGCCGGCCGGCGCCGCGCCTTGGCGAGCATAGCGTCGAGGTGCTATTGGAGGCCGGCTTCGATGGCGAGGAGGTCGACGCGCTGATCGCCAAGGGCGCCGTGCGCGCCGGCGACTGAGCGCCTTTTCCGCCCATCCCGAACGAGAAACGAATCGAACAAGAACAGGAGCGTCTTTCATGAGTGGCCCCCTTGCAGGCGTCCGCGTCCTGGACATGAGCACCGTCATCCTCGGCCCCTACATCTCCCAGCTGATGGGCGATTGGGGCGCCGAGGTCATCAAGGTCGAGCCGCCGACCGGCGACACCACCCGCGATATCGGGATCAACCGGACGCCGGGCATGGCGGCGCTGTTCCTGAACCTGAACCGCAACAAGCGCTCGATCGTCCTCGACCTGGCCCAGCCGGCCGCCCAGGAGGCGCTGAAGAAGATCGTCAAGGACATCGACATCGTGGTCCACAACTTCCGGCCGCGCCCGGCGGCGAAGCTGGGGGTGTCCTACGAGGACCTGTCGGCGATCAACCCGCGGCTGATCTCCTGCACGACCGTCGGCTATGGCAGCCGGGGCCGCTACAAGGACCGGCCCGCCTATGACGATCTGATCCAGGGGCTCGGCGGCCTGGCCGGGCTGATCGGGCGCTACCTGCATGACGATCCGAAATACGTGCCCTCGGCCGTCGCCGACAAGACCGGCTCGCTGATGGCCCTGTCGGCGATCCTGGCGGCGCTCTATCAGCGCGAGAAGACCGGCGAGGGCCAGGCCCTCGAGGTGCCGATGTTCGAGACCCTGGTCTCCTTCCTGATGGCCGAGCATCTGACCGGCCCGGCCTTCGAGCCGCCGTTGGGCGAGGCCGGCTATGTGCGCCAGCTGTCGCCCAACCGGCGGCCCTTCCGCACCAAGGACGGGTTCGTCTGCGCGCTGCCCTATACGGACCGCAACTGGCGCGACTTCTTCACCATCGCCGGCCGGCCCGACGTCGCCGACGATCCCCTGTTCAAGGACGTGGCCGCGCGGACCGAGAACACCGCCGCCCTGTACGGCCTGCTGGGCGAGCTGATGGAGACCCGCACCACCGCCGAATGGCTGGCCGATTTCGAGCGGCTGGACATTCCCTTCGCCCCGGTCAGCAGCCTGGACGACCTGCTGGCGGACCCGCATCTGGCGGATATCGAGTTCTTCAAGGAGTACGACCATCCGACCGAGGGCCGCCTGCGCATGGCGGACTCGCCGGCGGTGTTCTCGAAGGCCACGTCCGAGTTGCAACGGGCCGCGCCGCGCCTGGGCGAGCACAGCGCCGAGGTGCTGCGCGAGGCCGGCTACGCCGACGAGGATATCCGCAAGCTGATGGAAGACGGCGTCACCAAGGGGCCGCGCGCCTAGCGGCGCGGCGGCGGCCGGGCGCCGGGCGCCGTCCTCACGCCGCCGAGATGCCGCCGTTGATGCTGACCGTCTGGCCGGTGATGCGGGCGGCGGCGGGGCTGGCGAGGAAGACGGCGATCGGGGCCACGTCGGTCGGGGTCGGGACGCCGAGGCGGGCCTTCTTCTCGGCCTTGGCGAACAGGCGCTGGCCGAAATCCTTGGCCATGACCTGGTCGTAGCGGCGGGTGTCCTTGACGATCGACGGCGTCAGGCAATGGACGCGGATGCCGTGGCGCGACCCTTCCAGCGCCAGCACCCGCGAGAACGCGGCCACCGCCGCCTTCAGCGCCCCGTTCACCGATTCGCCCGGCGTCGCGACCTTGGCCGCGTCGGAGGCGATGTTGATGATCACCCCGCCTTCCTGGCCCATCATGATCGGCATCGCGGCGTGGCAGGTATGCAGCACGCTGAACAGATGGCCGTTGACCAGATGCTGATAGGTCTCGGTCGGCATCTCGTGGAAGGGCCGCAGCTCGAACTCGGCGGCGACGCTGTTGACCAGAACGTCCAGCCGCCCGAACTTGGCGACGGTCTCGTGCACCAGCCATTCGGCCTGGGACGGCACGCACATGTCGGCGGCGGTGAACAGGACCTCGGCCTTGGGCGCACGTTCGCGGATGCGCGCCACGGCCGCCGCGCCGGCGTCGGCGTTGCGGCCGTTGAGCATGATCCTCGGCGCCCCCGCCTCTGCCATCTGGGCGGCGATCTCGAAGGGCATGCCGGCCGTCGAGCCGGTGACCAGCGCCACGGTTTCGTTCAATTCGCGAATCTTCATCGGCCCGTCCTTCCCGTTTTCGCGAAGGATGACGGAAAGGCGCCGCCGCGTCGAGACGCCTTGTCGGGCCGCGCCGTCGCGCGCCCAATCCGGGCGGGTCAGTCGTCGCGGGTCCAGCGAACCCGCAGGAAATAGGCCTCTTCCTCGTAGTGGAAGTCGAGGGTCCCACGATAGGCCTTCTCGATCGCCTCGCCGATCCGACGCGGCAGATGGATGTCGGTGGTCTCGATCACCGTGGCGCCGTCCTCGTCGCGGATCTCCATGATCCGGTGCAGGGGATGCTCGGCCTTCTCTTGGTCCTCGGTATGGCGCGCCAGGTTGAGGATGTCGTCCCGATGGGCGGCGAGGAAGGCGCCGGAAAGGGTCACGACCCCGGCCGGGAACTTGTCCCGAATTCGGTGGCAGGCCTGGCACCGCGTTTCCTCGGCGCCGGCGGGCGCCGGTTCCCAGGTCCAGCGGTCGCTTAGATAGACGGCGCCGCAGTTGGGGCAGACCGCCGGGTCCGTCAGCTTCAGTCGGGTCTTGTAGGGATCGTGCACCCGTTCGCGGATCAGCCGGTCGTCGCGCCGGCCATGCTTCGAAACGTCCCGGTCCTTCATCGCCACCCTCCGTCGCTTGCTACGCCCAGCCTATCCGGGCGCATGTTACGACGGGGCGGTGTCCGGCGGTTTGATCTGGCGCAAACCGCGCCCGGACGCCTAGACGCCGCGCGACGGCAGGCGGGCGGTGGCGGTGCCCAGCGCGGTGATCTTGCCATGCTGGTTCTCGGCCGCGATCTGGCATTCGACCAGATGCTCGCCCGCGACGACATCCTTCCTGCTCACCTTGCCCTTGCACCAGGTGGCGTCCCCGACCAGGTTGTGGTCGCGGATCTGGACGTTCAGATTTTTGAGGAAGCCCGCGTCGCCGATCCAGTCGGTCACCAGATGGCCCAGCCAGGCGATGCGCTCGGGCCCGAAATCATAGGCGCCGGGGACGCCGACCTCGCGCGCGAAGGCTTCCGACCAATGGACCCGGACCGGCGGCTCGGGGACGTTGTTCTCGTTGCGGTTGGCCAGCTTCGGATGGCGGTCGTAATAGGTCCAGGCCTGGCGGTGGTTGGCGACCGCGTAGCTGCCCCAGGCCTGCATGAAGGCGACCGCCGCGGTCACCGTGTAGGGGCCCTTCAGCACGGTGTCCAACTCGTCGCCGACGGACACGTCCTCCCAATAGCGGGGCTCGGCGCCGCGCGGCTTCTCGGTCAGGTAGTGCTTGGCGAAGCGCTCGATCTCGGCATCGTCGTAGCGGTAGGTCTCGAACAGCTTCTCCTCGTATTTCTCGCCTTCCTCGCGCGCCGTGTCGCGCTGGGTGCGGAAGCACCAGGACTCGGCCTCGGCGATCAGCCGGTCCTCCTGGTCGCGGAAGCCGACATGGTAGATCTGCTGGACCGACCGCCCGGCGAAGCGGGTCTTGCGGATCACCAGGTCCTTGAGGACGACCTCGGTGCGGATGCGGGTGCCGACGGCGACCGGCGCGTGCCAGGTCCAGTTGGTGCCGGCGAACATGGCATGCACGCCGGGCAGCCCCTCGACCGCGCCGCTGGCCACATTGTCGGTGGAATAGAGGATGGTCGGCGGGGCGAGCTGGGTCTTCCAGACCGACGCCTGCCCGTAGGCCGGGTCGTGCCACAGGGGGTTGTCGTCGCCGATGGCGAACCCGAACCGCCGCGCCGCGTCGCCGTTGACCTCCGTATAGAAGGGCGGCGTGACGCGCGAGATGGGCTTGCCGATCCGCGCCTGAAGCTGGGCGAGGGCGTCGTCGGTGATCAGGCCGTGGGCCATCTGGGCGGTTCCTCCATGTCGAGACCTTGACTGAATGGCGGTTAGACTTAAGCGGTGCGGCGGGGGCGGTCAATCCGCGCCCTTGGGCCGGACGGCACCGATCAGGCGATCACCCGCGCGTCCTTCAGGGCGGCGATCTCGTCGGCGGGCAGGCCGAGAAGGCCGCCGAAGACGGCATCGTTGTCGGCGCCCAGCAGCGGCGCGCTGGCGGTGACGGCGGGGCGGCTGACGCTCATCCGCCAGGGGGCGGAATAGATGTTTTCCGGCCCCGACAGGGGGTGGGCGACCCGATGGCGGATGCCCCGGTCGTCGAAATGTTTCATCGCCCATTGCGCCTGCACCGGAATGACCGGCGAGGCGGCGATGCCGGCCTCCCTGAGCCGTGCGACCAGCGCCGCGCGGTCCTGGGTCCGGGTCCAGTCGGCGAGCCTCGCGTCCAGATCGTCGCGCGCCGCCAGGCGCCCGCGCGCCTCGGCCAGCGCCGGATCGCGCGTCCAGCCGGGCGCGTCCATCAGATCGACCAGCGCCCGCCATTGGGCGTCGTCGGCGACGGCCAGGGTCAGCCAGGAATCGGCGCCCGCCGCCGGATAGACGCCGTGCGGCGCCCGATGGGGATGGACGTTGCCGTGGGGCCCGGCGACGCGGCCGTTGAAGAAATAGTCGGCGATCGGCTCGGGCAGGCCGCACAGCAGCGCCTCGCATTGGGAGAGGTCGATATACTGACCCTCGCCGCGTCGGTCGCGATGGCGCAGGGCGGCGAGCAGGGCGAGGGTGGCGAAGCTCGCCGCGCCGGGGTCGCTGAGGCCGAAATTCATGTTGCCCAGCGGCGCCTCGCCCGGATAGCCGATCACGCTTTCATAGCCGGTGAAGGCCGACAGGATGGTGGCGTAGCCGCGCATGGCGCGCAGCGGCCCCTCCTGGCCGACCGAGGACATGGAGATCATGATCAGGCGCGGATTGATCCCGCGCAGCCGGTCATAGGCGATGCCGCTGCGGGCCAGCGCGCCGGGACTCAGATTCTCCAGCAGGATGTCCGACTTGGCGACCAGCGCGTCCAGCAGCTCGCGGCCACGCGGGGTCTTGATGTCCAGGGTGATGCTCTTCTTGCCGTGGTTGGTCTGGTGGAAGATGGGGGCGAGCTCGATGGCGGGGCCGGTCTTCAGCTTCTCGCCGTCGACGATCGGCCGCCCGACCAGGCGCTGATTGTCCAGCCGCTCGCCATGCTCGACCTTGATCACTTCGGCCCCGAACTCGCTCAGGGTCGAGGTCACCATCGGTCCCGACCAGACCCAGCCGAAATCCAGCACCCGCAGCCCGGCCAGCGGCTTTGCGGCGGTCGCCGCGTCCGGCGCGGCGAGGGCGGGGGCGGCGGCGGCGGGCGGCGCCGGGCGCGGCGGCGCGGCGAGGACGGCGTCGGTGTCGGCGCCCAGCGCCGGCGCCGGGCCGGGCGGCGGCACCGGCGTCGCCGAGAAGCGGTAGGGCACGCCGGGCATCGTCACCGCGCCCAGGCGCGGATGGGGCGTCCGCGCGAAGAAGTCGCGCACGCGGAACTGCTCGGTGGCGACCACCTCGTCCACGGTCTGTAGCGGGCCGACGGCGAAATTATACTCGGCGGCGATGGCCAGAAGCTCGGCCCGGGTATGGCGGGCGAGCCAGGGCTTCATCAGTTCGTCGACCTCGTCCGGATAGTCGCGGCCCATGGCCACCAGGTCCTGGTAGCGCGGGTTCTTCGCCCAGTCGGGCGCGCCCATCGCCTGGACCATCCGGTCCCATTCCCGCCGCGCCCGGCCCAGGATGCAGACGTCGCCGTCCTTGCAGGGCAGGATCGTGTAGGGGTAGGGCCCGGCCGAGCCGCAGGCGCGGCGTCCGTCGCGGCGCATTTCCAGCGCGCCGTGATAGATCATCAGGAAGCCCATGGTGCCGACATAGTTGGCCATGACGTCGGCGGCGGCGACGTCCACATGCTGGCCGGCGCCGCCCCGGTCGCGGGCGAGCAGGGCGAGGCAGGCGGCGGCGGCGGCGTTCAGCCCCGCCTGATATTCGGTCTGGAAATAGGGCAGCGTCAGGGGCGGGCGTCCGGGCTCGCCGACCGAATAGGTGCCGCCGGACAGCGCGCAGGCGTCCAGGTCGGTGCCCGGCGTCCCGGCCAGCTCGCCATCGTCGCCGAAGATCGAGACGCCGACGACGATCAGATGCGGGAAGCGGGCCGCGAGGGCGTCGTAATCCAGGCCCAGCCGCCGCCGGTCGGCGATCGGGGCGTTGGCGACGAAGATGTCGGCGCCGGCCAGCAGGTCGAACAGCTTGTCGCGCTGGGCCGCCTCCTCCGGGTCGAGGACGACGCTCTTCTTGTCCGTATTCAGATAGAGGAACAGGCCGCTCGCTTCCGGGTCGGGCGCGTCGTCGGGGAAGGGGCCGTGGGCGCGGGCCGAGTCGCCCGCCGGCGGTTCGATCTTGACGACGTCGGCGCCCAGGCCGCCCAGAAGCTTGGCGCAGTAGGGGGCGGAGATGAAATCGCCCCATTCGATCACCCGGACTCCGCTCAAGCACCCCATGTCGTTGCCCTCCGTCGGTGGCTTTTATTGTTGTTGGTCTCGGCCTCCCGGCGGGCGTGGCTCAGGCGAGGTCGTCCAGCGCCGCGAACAGCGCCGCCCGGTGGTCGGGATGGGCGATCTCGATCATCGCCCGGGCGCGCTCCTCCAGGGTGCGGCCGCGCAGTTCGGCGACCCCGAACTCGGTGATCACCAGATCGGCGTCGCCGCGCGGGGTGGTGACCGTGGTCGTCACCCGGGGCACGATGCGCGAGGCCTTGCCGCCGGCGGCGGTGGCCGGCAGGGCGATGATGCCGTGGCCCTCGGGCGTGCGCATGGCGCTGCGCTGGAAGTCGCCCTGGCCACCCAGGGTGCCGATATAGCGGCGCCCGATGGTCTCGCCATTGACCTGGCCGGTCAGGTCGACCTCGATCGCCGAATTGATCGACACCAGCCGCGCGAATTGGCTCAGGATGGCCGGGTTGTGGGTGTGCGACGCGCAGCGGGTCTGGACGTTCGGGTTGCCGTCCAGGAAGTCGTACAGGCGGCGGCTGCCGAAATAGAGGGCCGAGACGGTGGCCCCGGTGTCGACCTCCTTGTAGCGGTTGGTGACGGTGCCCGAGTCCATCAGGTCGACGATCGATTCGCCCAACAGGCCAGAATGCAGGCCCAGATCCTTCTTGCCGATCAACTGGCCGGCGACCGCGTCGGGCAGGGTGCCGATCCCGAGTTGCAGCGTCGCCCGATCGGGGACCAGGGGCGCGATATGTTCGGCGATGGCGACCTCGGTGGCGCTCGGCTCGCGGCGCGGCAGCTCCAGGACCGGCGTGTCGGCCCGCAGCAGATAGTCGATCCGCGCGGCCGGCACCGTGGTGTCGCCGCCCATGCGGGGCAGGCGCGGATTGACCATGGCGACCACCCGGTCGATGTTCTCCAGCATCCTTTGGCCGTAGCCGACCGACGGCCCCAGATTGTAATTGCCGTCCGCGTCCGGCGGCGCGACATGCAGGAAGGCGACGTCGGTCTTGAGGTTCCCGTCGGCCATCTCGCGTCCGACCTGGAAGAAATGGGTGGGGACGATCGCCAGGTTGCCCTTCTCGAACAGATCGAAATAGGCGAGGCCGCCATTGTAGGTGGCCACCCGCAGGTCCGGGTCGTCGCCCAGCCCCTTCAGGCTCGTGCCCAGCGAGGTGCCCATGAACAGGCGGATGCCGCCCAGCCGGCGGCGCTGCTCCAGCAGCTTCGCCGTCAGCGGCGTCGGCTCGCCCGGACCGTCGACGCAGACGACGGTGTCGCCGGGCCGGACGATCCGGGTCAGGTCGAGGGATTCCCAATCGAGGATGGTGGTCAAGCGCGGCCTCCCTGGTGTTCGCGCCGGGTCTGGTCTATTAAGCCGAGCCCGGTTCGTTTCGCCGGGGCCGGACCGGCCCCGAACATTGACTTAAGCTTATCAGCCGCCGCACCGGCAGGCCATCGGCGCGGCGGCCGCACCGTCGGAAAGGAAGCAAGACCATGAAGGGTCCCCTGGAGGGATATCGCGTCGTCGATCTGACCACCGTTCTGTTCGGTCCCTACGCGACCCAGATCATGGGCGACATGGGCGCCGATATCGTCAAGGTTGAACCGCCGATCGGCGAATCCAACCGCCAGGTCGGTCCCGCCAAGACGCCGGGCATGTCGGCCCAGTTCATGGTGCTGAACCGCAACAAGCGCAGCATCATGCTCGATCTGGCCAAGCCCGAGGGGCTGGCGGCGCTGAAGCGCCTGGTCGAATCCGCGGACGTGTTCGTCCACAACATGCGCCCGCGCGCGGTGCGCAAGCTGGGCATCGATTACGACGCCATCGCCGCGGTCAAGCCGGACATCGTCTATTGCTCGACCATCGGCTATGGCAGCAAGGGGCCGTACAAGGACCGTCCCGCCTATGACGATCTGGTCCAGGGCGCGTCGGGCATCGCCGCGTTGCAGGCGCGCCATCTGGGGGGCGATCCGCGCTATGTCGGCACCGTCGTCGCCGACAAGACCGGCGGGCTGACCGCGCTGTACGCGATCCTGATGGGGCTTCTGCACCGCGAGCGTACCGGCGAGGGCCAGAACATCGAGGTTCCGATGTTCGAGAGCCTGGTCTCCTACGCGCTGATGGAGCATCTGTACGGGCGCTGCTTCGAGCCCGCCATCGGCGGCATGGGCTACGACCGGGTGCTGTCGCGCAACCGCAAGCCCTACCGCACCAAGGACGGCCATGTCTGCGCGCTGCCCTATACGGACAAGCATTGGCGGGCCTTCTTCGGCCTCGCCGGGCGGCCGGACCTGGCCGACGATCCGCGCTTCTCGACCATGTCCAAGCGGACCGAGAATATCGAGGAGCTCTACGCCATGGTCGACCAGGTGATGCAGAACCGGACCACCGAGGAATGGCTGGCGGCGCTGGAGGAGGCCGACATTCCCTTCGCGCCGGTCAACGACCTGCCGGACCTGCTGGAGGACCCGCATCTGAAGGCGGTCGATTTCTTCCCGATGATCAGCCACCCGACCGAGGGCGAGCTGCGCATGATCGGAATTCCGATCCGGATGTCGAAGACGCCGGGCGCGATCCGCACCCCGCCGGCCCATCTGGGCGAGCACAGCGTCGAGGTTCTGGCCGAGGCCGGCTTCGGCGCCGACGAGATCGACGCCCTGATCGCCGCCGGGGTCACCCGCGACGGCCGGCCCGACTGACGATCGCCCCGACTGACGATCGCCCCGACTGCCGGCCGCCGGGCGCTGCCCGGCGGCGGCGGCGCGGCTCAGTGGCCCGAATATTCGGGGGTCGGCGCCTTGTTGAGGGCGGCGGTGAGGGCCTTCTTGTGGTCGTCGGTGGTCTGCAGCACCGCCTGCATGGTGGCGCAATTGTCCAACACGTCGGTATAGGTCTGATGCAGGCCCTGCTTCATCAGGGTCTTGATGAAGCGGGTCGCGTTGGGCGGCCGCGAGGCGATCATCTTGGCGTAGTCGCGGACCGTGGGCATCAGCTGGTCGGGCTCGACGCATTTGTAGGCGAGACCCAGCTCGAAGGCTTCCTGGCCGCCGATCTTGCGGCCGGTCAACAGCAGGTCCGCCGCCGCCTGCCAACCGATCCGCCGGGGCATCAGCCAGGCGCCGCCGGTGCCGGGGATCAGGCCCAGATTGACGAACATCTCGCAGAACACGGCCTTCGGCGTGGCGATGACGATGTCGCACAGCGCCGCCATGTCGGTGCCGCCGCCGATGGCCGGGCCGTGGACGGCGGCGATCATCGGCAGCGAACAGGCGTACTGGGCGCGCAGGATGATCTGGATCTGCTCGAAATAATGGCGCCGATGCTCGATCGGCTCGGGGGTGAAGCCGTCCTCGCCGGCGTCCAGGTCCTTCAGGTTGCCGCCGGCCGAGAAGGCGCGGCCCTCGCCGGAGAGGATCAGCACGCGCGCGTCGCGGTCCCGCTCGACGCGTCCGAACGCGTCGACGACTTCCTCGGCCATGTCGCGGCGGCTCATGGTGTTGAAGATGTCGTCGCGGTCGAAACGAATCTCGGCGATGCCGTCCTCGACACCGTATTTGATGTTCTTGTAGCTCATCAATCCTGCCTTTTTTGAGTCTTGTCCGTGGGGCCGGTTGTCCTCCCCGGCGGCCAGTGTAGACCAGGACCGGCGCCGGCGCCCGGTTTTCGCGGCCGTCGGCCGGCCCGGCTTCGCCGTTGTCTTTGGCGCCCGCCTTTGCCATGATCGGCGCCGCGTCGCCGGCGCCGCGTGCCGGTCAAGCAAAACCAATGAGCGCGCACCGCCGCCTCGAATGTCGAGACGGGCAATCGCGCAACATAGCCAGGAGGAAACCATGGACGTCATCGGCCTCGGCAGTTGCTGGGAAGAGCTCAGCGTCGGCATGAAATATCGCAGCGTCGGGCGGACGATTTCGGAAACCGACCTGATGGCCTTTCTCGGCCTGACCGGAATGAACGAAGTGATCTTCACCGACGACGAGTTCCGCGCCGAGCATTCGGTCATCAAGGAGAAGTTCTGCCCCGGCGCCCTCGCCTACACCATCGCCGAGGGGCTGCTGATCCCGACCATGCAGGGCACGGGCATGGCGTTCCTCAACATGGAACTGAACATGGAAGGCCCCTGTTTCGTCGGCGACACGATCTATGTCGAGGCCGAGGTCCTCGAGGTGCGCGAATCCAGCAAGGGCGGCTACGGCATCGTCCGGACCAAGAACACGGTCAAGAAGACCGACGGCTCGACGGTCCTGACCTATACGCCGCTGCGCATGCTGAAGGGCCGCGCCAAGCGCGACGAGGTCGCCAAATCCATCCTCGCGCGGCCGTAGGCGGGCGCTCCGACATGACAGATTCGAATCTGGTTCTGCTGCCGGACCCCGAGCGGGGGCCGGTCGGCAAGGGGCTCTATTGGGACGAATTCAAGGTCGGCTGGAAGTTCCGCACCGTCGGCCGCACCCTGCGCGAGCCCGATATCATGCATCTGGTCCATTCGGCCATCATCCACGAGGTGCTGTTCACCAACCGCGACTATGTCGAGAAGGAATCGGTGATCAAGGGCCGCTTCGCGCCGGGGCCGCTGGTCTATCTGATGGCCGAGGCCCTGATCATGCCGACGATCCAGGCGACGGCGATCGCCTTCCTGGGCATGGAGACCCGTTCCTACCGCCCGTTGCAGGTGGGCGAAACCATGTATGTGGATGTCGAGATCACCGACGTGCGGCCCACCAACAAGGACAACCGGGGGATCGTGACCAGCGAGAACGTGGTCAAGACCACCACCGGCGAGGTGCTGCAGATCTTCAAGCCGAGCCGGATGATCAAGGGCAGCCCCCAGGGCTGAGCGCCCGGCCGCATCGGCCGCAACGGCAAAAAAAAAGCCCGGGGCGTCGCCGCCCCGGGCTTTTTCTCGTTCGGTGTCCGGTCTCCCGGTCAGCCGACCCCCATGGTCCGGGGCAGGAACAGGACGATGCCCGGGAAGATGATGAACAGGGCAACCGCCATCAGTTCGGCGACGAAGAACGGCGCGATCCCCCGGAACACGTCTTGCAGGGGGATGTCCGGTCTCATGCCGCTGACCACGTAGCAGTTGAGCCCGACGGGCGGCGTGATCAGGCAGATCTCGACCATCTTGACGAGGATGATGCCGAACCAGACCGGATCGTAGCCCAGCGCCAGGACCGACGGATAGACCACCGGCAGGGTCAGCAGCAGCATGCCGATCCCGTCCATGAACATGCCCAGCACCACATAGCCCGACAGGATCATCAGCAGCACCACCAGCGGCGGGAAGGGCAGGCCGGTCAGGAATTCGGCGAAGGCCGCCGGCAGGCCGGCATAGCCCAGGAACCGCACGAAGATCAGCACGCCCCACAGGATCGAGAAGATCATCACCGACATCTTGGCGGTGTCCAGCAGCGCTTCCTTCAGATCGCCGAAGCTGAGCGAACGCCGCGCCAGCGCGTAGACGAAGATCACGAAGGCGCCGGCGGCGCCGGTCTCGGTCGGCGTCATCCAGCCGGTGTAGATCCCGCCCATGATGATCGCGATCACCGCGATGATCGGCGCCGTTCCCTTCAGCGACTGGAAGCGTTCGCCCCAGGTGGCGGTCTCCCGCGCGCCCTGGCTCAACTCCGGGAACATCTTGACCCGGGCGACGATCACGACCGCGTAGAGGACGGCGGTGATGGCGCCGGGGATGAAGCCGGCCAACAGGAGGGCGCCGATCGATTCCTCGACGATGATCCCGTAGATCACAAGGATCGCGCTCGGCGGGATCAGCGAGGCCAGCGTCCCGCCCGCGGCGACGACGCCGGCGGCGAGCTTGGGGTCGTAGCCGCTGCGCAGCATCTCGGGGATGGCGATGCGCGAGAACACCGCCGCGGTGGCGGTGCTCGCCCCGGACACGGCGGCGAAGCCGGCGGTCGCGAACACGGTCGCCACCGCCAGGCCGCCGGGCATCCAGGCCAGCCATTTGCGCGCCGCGTAGAAGGCGCCCTGGGTCAGGCCGGCGTGAAAGGCGAAATGGCCGATGAGGATGAACATCGGCAAGACGCTCAAGGTGTAATGGGCGGTTTCCGCGTGGGGGATGAAGCCGGCGATGCCGGTCCCCACCTTCCAGCCGCGCAGCGCGATCAGGCCCAGCAGGCCGATGACGCCCGCGGCGAAGACGATCCGAACCCCGAGGAGGACCACCGCGAGGAGGCCCGCCATGCCGATGATGCCGACAGTTGTTGCGTCCACGATATCCTCCGTCTGCTAGCGGGTTTCGTCGTTCGGCGGCGGTGGCGCGCCGTCGAACGCATCGTGGATCTCGTCCCCCGCGAGGTCCTCGATCGAGGCCTGCATGGGGATCGCGACCGGCTCCAGGCTGGGATTGCCCATGAGCCGCACATAACCGGCTAGATTGATCAGCAACCGAATGAACAGGACCGTCAGCCCGACCGGGACCAGCAGTTTCGACGGCCAAACGGCGAATTGGGCATCCATCGTCGTGTCGCCCAGTTCGTAGGCGCGGACGAAATGGTCCCACGTGCCGGGGATCAATACCCCGACGACGAACAATCCGACGAGGCAGGCCAGGCTCTCGGACAGCCAGCGCGGCCGGCCTTTCAGCGCGTCGACCGCCAGGTCCATGCGGATATGGCCGCCCAGGCGCTGGCAGTAAGCCGCCGACAGGAAGGCCATCGTCGCCATGCTCAGCTCGACGAAGTCGATATGGCCCGGCAGGGGGAAATTGAAGAACCGCCGCGTCAGGACCTCCGTCGTTCCGATGATCATCAGGATGAAGATGAAAATGGCGGCGATGATCGCCAGAAAGTCCTCCAAGCGGGCGTAGTGGCGGTCCACTGTCGCGAGCAGCCCGCCATCCGCGGGCGGCGCGCCCGGAATCGCGCTGTCGTTCATGTTAAAATCCCGATTTGATTTCTTTGCGTGGGGGCACCGCGAGATCGCGCTTTTCGGCGCCGCGGATGTCGCGTCGTCATGTCCCGAGGCAGCCGATCCATGCGGTCGCGCGGATCGGAGTCGCGTGAGCAGGGTGTCGAGTTTCGGGCTTCGCCGATCCTGCGCATACGCTGCCTCCCCAATTCCGTCCGGGCGGATTGGTCCGCCACGGATCGTATCTTGTTTCCGGCACTCGTTGTTTTTATTGGCCGGTTTTTATTGGCCGGCTGATCGGCGTCGCGCGTGTTGCGCTTGGCCAGTCGGCACGGGCGGCACTCTACAAAGGCGATTGGGCGAGTTCAATGTGTTTCTGTGTCAGCGATTTGGCGGGGATCATCCAAAAAAAAGAGGCCGGGCGCGGTATGCGCCCGGCCTCTCCCGTCGTCCCGATCAGGAGGCGGTTTTTGCCGTCGCGAAGATCAGGTCCAGCAGGTCACGGCCGGGGATGCCCTTCTCTTCGGCGTCCGCCACCCAAGCATCCCACACCGGCTGGCCGCCGACGCGCAGGATTTCTTCAACGACGTCGTTCGGCAGCTTGATCGCCTTGATGCCCTTCTTGGCAAACAGCGGGACGTTCTTCTCGTCCGCCGCCCGGTGGCTGGCCTTCTGGGCCTCCAGGGCTTTGGGCCGCAGCTCCTCGACCAGTTTCTGATAGTCCGCCGGCAAGGCGTTCCATGCCTCGCTTCCCGAGACGAGGGGACAGTTCACGCCGCCCAGCGACAGGTTGTCGATGTACCAGTCGGACAACTCGTCCACCTTGAACGCGGCGAAACCGTACGAGAAGGGTAGGGCGACCGAGTCCAGCATGCCGCGCTCCATGCCGGTGAAGATTTCCGACGAGGGCATCGAGGTCGGAATCGCGCCCAGCTTTGCCATGGCCTGGCCCTGGCCGCCGCCGGCGCGCACCCGCATGCCTTTCCAGTCGGCAAGCGTGAGCGGCGCGTCGCCCTTGCCCATCACCTTGTAGTCGGGCAGGACCGTCGGCGAAACGACGCGCGCGTTCCAGGCGCCGAACTCCTCGACGAGCACCGGGTGGGCGAAGAAGGTCTCGTGCACTTTCTCCTGGGCATCCAGGGAGTTGATCGGCAGGAAGGGCAGCACCAATGCCATGCTCGCCGGCAGCTTGCCGGGGGAATAGAAGCCACAGACCAGCGCCGCCTCGAAGGCGCCGATCTTGATGCCGTCGATATTCTCCTTGGGCGCCGACAAGGCGCCGCCATAATGGACCTTGACGGTGAAATCGCCGCCGGTCCGCTCGGCCAGCATCGCGCCCAGGGATTCGACATGGGCCGTGGCCGCTCGCTTCTTGCCCCACAGGGATACGTTCCAAGTGACTTTCTCGCCGGCGGTAGCCGGCGCGGCCGACCCGAGGGCCCAACCGACGCAGGCGGCCGTCAACGCGACCAGTAATTTTCGTGTCCACATAAGCCAGTCTCCCCTTTTAAAAAGAGATGTCCTCCCAATCGGAGGTTACATATCGCACCCTCGGACAATTGTCCGCACATCCCCGGCTTCTTTCCAAAGCTCTTCTTGTTGCGGCATTCTCGCCAGTACTGGGCGCGCTTACCAGCATGTCATCGAGTAACGCCATATTTTGGCAACATTATGGAGGCCGGCCGATCCCCTTGCAACGCTCGCTTCCCGAACTAGTCGCCGCGCGTCCATGGTTCGCCGGGGGGCGAGCCGCGCATGCCGCCGGCCGCCGGCCGGGGCGGCTTGACACGGGGGCGGATGCGTGGCTCGCTGTCCGCCGCGCCTAGGGAAGCCGCCGAGAAGGGGCCGTCCGTCAAAAGGACGCGGGCAGGGTCGCGGGACGGAGGTGACGCGACCGATTCGAGACCCGGAACACGTCTATTGGAGAGCGAGGGAGTCATGGAATTCGGATTGAGCGAGGAGCAGAAAGCGATTCAGGAGACCGCCCGCCGGTTTGCCGTCGAGAAGCTCCTGCCCGACTATCAGAAACGCGAAAAGACCGGCGTGATCGACCGCGACCTGATGCGCGAAATGGGGTCCCTGGGCCTGCTCGGCTGCGATCTGCCCGAGGAGTTCGGCGGATTGGGCACCGATTTCGTCACCGCCGGGCTGGTGATCGAGCAGATCGCCTATGGCGATTTCAACCTCAGCTATTTGCAGCTTCTCGCGTCGCTTCTGGGCGGCATCGTCGCCGACTTCGCGACGCCCGAGCTGAAACAGGAATATGTGCCGAAGGTGATCGGCGGCGAGCTGATCCTGTCCCTCGGCCTGACCGAGCCGCGCGGCGGGTCCGACGCGGCCCATCTGATCTGCAAGGCCGAGGACAAGGGCGACCATTTCATCGTCAATGGCGAGAAGACCTCGATCTCCTTCTCCGAACAGTCGGAGATGATGATCCTGATGGCGCGCACCAATCCGGACGAGACCGGCGCCCATGGCGTCACCGGCATTCTGGTGCCGCTCGACCTGGAGGGCGTCAGCCGCACCGCCTTCGACGACATCGGCACCAAGATCGTCGGCCGCGGCCAAGTCTTCTTCGATAATGTCAAAGTGCCGAAGAAGTTCCAGCTGGGCGAGGCCGGCAGCGGCTTCACCCAGATCATGACCGGCTTCGACTACAGCCGGGCGTTGATCGGCCTGCAATGCCTGGGCGCCGCCCAGGCATCGGTCGACGAGAGCTGGCAGTACGTCCAGGAGCGCGAGGCCTTCGGCCAGCCGATCGCCAAGTTTCAGGGGGTGAGCTTCCCGCTGGCCGAGGCCGAGACCTATCTCTCGGCGATGCGGACCCTGTGCCAGCGCACCCTTTGGCTGCGCGACAACGGCCTGCCCCATACCTCGGAAGCGGCGATGTGCAAATGGTGGGTGCCCAAGACCTGCACCGAGATCATCCATCAATGCCTGCTGACCGCCGGCCATTACGGCTACACCACCGACCTGCCCCATCAGCAGCGCCTGCGCGACGTCATGGGCTTGCAGATCGGCGACGGCACCGCGCAGATCCAGAAGATGATCATCGCCCGCGAGAAGATCGGGCGCGTCGCTCTGCAATACTGATCGGCTGTCATCGGCCAAATCGAAACGACCGCCGCGCGTCCCTCGGCGCGCGGCGGCAGGGGAGGGAAGAAAACCATGTCGGAGTCGGACGTCGTCCTCGTATCGACCGAAGGCGCGGTGGGGGTGTTGACCATCAACCGCCCGGATAAGTTCAACTGCATCTCGCGCGCCGTGATCGACGGCTTCGACCAGGGGCTGACCGCGTTCGAGAAGAACGCGGACATCCGCGCCGTCGTGCTGTGCGGCGCCGGCAAGTATTTCTGCACCGGCGCCGACCTGGCGGAAGTCAACGGCATCCGCAAGGATCCGAAGCAGATGAGCGCCTTCACCGAGCGGTTCCACACGGTGCTGCGCCGTTTCGAGCAGAGCCCGCTGCCGGTGATCGCGGCGGTGCAGGGGCTGTGCCTGGCGGGCGGGCTGGAAACGGTGATGTCCTGCGATATCGTCTTCGCCGGCGAGAACGCCCGCATCGGCGATCAGCACGCCCAGTACGGCCTGATCCCGGGTGGCGGGAACACCCAGCGCATCCCGCGTATCGTCGGCCGCCGCCGGGCCCTCGATCTGATGTTCACCGGCCGCTGGCTGGATGCCGCCGAAGCCCTCGATTGGGGCTTGGTGAATTATGTCGTTCCCGATGCCGAAGTGAAGGACCGGGCCGTCGAGTACGGCGCCAAGCTGGCCAATCTCAGCGCCAACGCGACGACGGTCATGAAGAAGCTGGTCGATGACGGGCTCGACATGCCGCTGTGGGACAGCCTGCTGTTGGAGGCGCGCGAGGCCGCGGCCGGGCTTTCCCATCCCGACGTGGACGAGGGGCTGGACGCGTTCCTCAACAAGCGCGAGCCCAAATACGGGCCGCGCGACGTCGGCTAGCCCGCGGCCAGTCCGATCCCTACCGGCCGGCGGCGCGCCGTCGCGCGCTCCGGTCGTTCGCCTGCCCGGCGACCCTATCGACCGACGCCAACGACAATCTCAAGACCTGGGAGAACGACGCCATGAGCACCATGTCCACCAAGAAGAAGCCGGTCACCACCATCTCGACCTGCAACGCCGACGAGATCATCGTCCTCGACAAGGACCTGATGGGCGAGTTGATCGGCAAGGTGAGCTTCACCGAGCTGACCTTCATGCACATCATGCGCCGCAAGCCGACGGCCGGCGAGACCGCGATCCTCGATTCGGTCCTCGTCACCCTGATGGAGCACGGCATGACGCCCAGCGCCATCGCCACCCGGATGGTCCATCTCGGCTCGCCGGACAGCCTCCAGGGCGCGGTCGCGGCGGGGCTGCTGTCGGTGGGCAGCAACCTGGTCGGCACCATGGAGGGCATGGCCAAGAACCTGCAAGAGATCACCACCGCCGAGGAGGGCGTCGAGGCCGCCGCCCGGCGGATCGCCCGCGGCTTCCGCGAGGCCGGCAAGGCGATCCCCGGCTTCGGCCATCCGATCCACAAGCCCGACGATCCGCGCACGCCGCGCCTGATCGAGGTCGCCGAGGCCAACGGCGCCTCGGGCACCTACATCGCCGCCATGCGGGTTCTGTCCAAGGAGGTCGACGCGGCCTGGGGCCGGCATCTGACCGTCAACGCCACCGGCGCCATCGGC
>Ga0209692_10002632_pt1 | contig 18973 bp, 16 predicted proteins | sample tdDd472_FD_187129 | JGI IMG/M metagenome (GOLD analysis project Ga0209692, IMG submission 187129) | Marine sediment microbial communities from the Atlantic coast under amendment with organic carbon and nitrate - tdDd47.2 (SPAdes)... | ecosystem: Environmental > Aquatic > Marine > Coastal >...
CGAAGGGCGTGTAATCAGCCAGACCCTTCTTGGACAGGATCTCGGTGATTGCCGCAGTGAGCGTGGTCTTGCCATGATCCACGTGACCGATGGTACCGACGTTCACATGATCCTTGTTTCTTTCAAATTTTTCGCGCGCCATCTGCGGCTTCCTCCTGTGGAAAAACCTCTGCCACCGCGTCCGTCACCGGACGAACGACTTTCGAGACATAGCAAGTGGAGCCCACGAGCAGATTTGAACTGCTGACCGCTTGCTTACCATGCAAGTGCTCTACCGACTGAGCTACGTGGGCCCCTAAACCAGATTCTATTGTGTTTTTCTTGGCGGCGCCCGTTACCGGACCCGCCCGCCCAAGCTGCTGGAGCGGGAAACGGGGTTCGAACCCGCGACCCTCAGCTTGGAAGGCTGATGCTCTACCAACTGAGCTATTCCCGCTCCGAACCAATCCCCGCAGGGCGAAAGCAATGGTGGGGGGGGGTGGATTCGAACCACCGAAGTCGTAGACGACAGATTTACAGTCTGTTCCCTTTGACCACTCGGGAACCCCCCCACGCGAGACCCGCGGATCAGCCTGGGTCACCGCAGCCCGTGGGCCACAATGTATCTAAATGGAGCTGGCGAGAGGACTTGAACCCCCAACCACCTCATTACAAGTGAGGAGCTCTACCAGTTGAGCTACGCCAGCTCAAATTCTGGGGCCTAGCCTGTACCGGGCCATCCCTCACCGGTATTTCAGCCAAAATTCGGCCCCTTTTGCCAACGGCAGGGACCGAGTTCGGGTCGGAGAATATATAACTCCCCGGAAAAGGATGTCAAGATAATAGCCGCAAATATTATAAGGGACTTTTCAATCGCCCGCGAACTACCAAAAATCACTCTCAGCGGGGAGCCAGAGCCGCTTTACAGACATCCTCAAGCAGGCCCGCAAAGGAAATCCCCACGGCTGCGGCCGATTTCGGCACGAGACTTGTCTCGGTCATGCCTGGAATGGTATTGATTTCCAAACAGAAATAGGCGTCGCCGTCCAACCGGAAATCCACGCGGGCCAGGCCCCGGCACCCCACCAGTTCGTAGACCCGCAGGGCATCTGCGGCAATATTCTCGTAGACGGGCGAATGCACCGGCGCCGGCACCAGATACTCGCTGGCGCCGCTGGTATACTTGTTGGCGTAGTCGTAAAACCCTTGGTGGGTCTGGATTTCCAGCAAAGGGAGGCGGCGTCCCAACAGAATGGTGGCCGTGAGTTCCCGGCCTGGAATGAACCGTTCCAACAGGACTTCCCGGCTCCGACCGTCGGCCGCGCCCACCACCCGGGCGAAGGCGTCGGCAAATTCGCCCGGGGAATGGACGATCTCCACCCCTACGGAACTGCCGGCCCCGTTGAGTTTGATCACCAGGGGAAAATCCAGCTCCGCCGCCGCCCGGTCCAGGATCCGGTCCACCGAAAGATCGGGCGAATCGGCCCGCCACGTCACCTGAAGCCAATCGGGCGTGGGAATTCCGGCCGACCGCATGATCCGCTTGGCCGACCCCTTGTCCATGGCCAGAGCGCTGGCCCGGGGCCCCGACAGCGCATAGGGAATCTTCATGACATCCAGCACAGCCTGCAGGTGGCCATCTTCGCCCTCGCCGCCGTGCAGGGCGGGAAACACCACGTCGGCCTGGCGCAGGCTATCCATCTGCAGGACGGCCGCCACGTTGGGGATATCCAGCAGGTCCACCTCGTGACCGGCGCCCCGGAGGCCGTCGGCCACGGCCTTCCCCGAAGCCAGGGAAACGTCGCGTTCGGGCGAATCTCCGCCCATGAGAACTGCAATCCGCATCATATCTCCAGCAGGGCCACGGCCTGCACGGTCAAACATTCGCCCCGGCCCTCGGGGCCCAGGCCCTCACCCCGCGTGGCCTTCACGGACACCCGGGCCGGGTCCACGCCCAGGGTTTCGGCCAGACTGGCCCGCATCTGGCCCCGGCGGGGACCGATCATGGGCGCTTCGGCGATCACGGTCAGATCCACATTGCAGAGGCGGAACCCGGTGTCGGAAACCCGCTTCCAGGCCTGGGCCAGGAGATCCAGACTGTTGGCGCCCTTGTACTTGGGGTCCGTGTCGGGGAAATGATCCCCGATATCGCCCAGACCCGCGGCGCCCAGCAGGGCGTCGATGACGGCATGGCAGACGGCATCCCCGTCGCTGTGGCCCACACAGCCCACGGGGCTTTCATCGAACCGAACCCCGCCCAACAGGCAGGGCCGTCCCGCCTCCAGGCGATGTCGATCCCACCCCTGTCCGATTCGCATCATTTCGGTCAAGCCGCCTTCAGTCGTATAGGTCCGCCGTGGCAAAAGGCACACCGGCGGTGTCCTTTTCCGACAGCTGCGTGGTCACCCCGGGCAACAGGGGCCAGTCGATGGCCAGGTCCGGATCGTCGAAACGGATCACCCGCTCGTGTTCCGGGGCGTAGTAGTCCGTGCACTTGTAAACGAACTCGGCCTGTTCACTCAACACATAAAAGCCGTGGCCGAATCCGGGCGGCACCCAGAACAGCCGGCGATTCTCGGCCGACAGCTCCACACCGGTCCACCGGCCGAAGCCCGGGGAACCGCGGCGCAGGTCCACCACCACGTCGAAGACGCGGCCGGAGATGACCCGCACCAGCTTGCCCTGGGGCTGCCGGATCTGGTAGTGCAACCCCCGCAGAACCCCTTGCTGCGAAAGGCTTTGATTCTCCTGGACGAAAACCTCGCCCAGGCCGGCCTCACGAAACAGGTTGTCCCGCCAGGTTTCCATGAAATAGCCCCGGTCGTCACCGAAAACCTTCGGTTCGATGATCATCACGCCGGGCAACTCCCCGGGCCGGAAGTTCATCGGGGGTCCTCCATGATCTGGTGCAGGTAGCGCCCGTAGCCGCTGTTCTCCAGGGGGGCGGCCAGGGCCGTCAGCTGGGCGCTGTCGATAAAGCCCATGCGCCAGGCGATCTCCTCGGGGCAGGCGATCTTCAGGCTCTGCCGCTCCTCGATGACCCGGATGAACTGGCCGGCGTCCAGCAGGGACTGATGGGTCCCGGTATCCAGCCAGGCCGACCCGCGGCCCAGAATCTCCACGCGCAGGTCGCCCCGCTGCAGATAGGCGTCGTTTACGGAGCTGATCTCAAGTTCGCCCCGGGCCGAGGGCTTGATGCCCTTGGCGATGTCCACCACGTCGCTGTCGAAGAAGTACAGCCCCGTGACCGCGAAATTGGATTTGGGGACGGCGGGCTTCTCCTCGATGCTGAGGGCCTGGCCGTCGACGTCCATCTCCACCACGCCGTAGCGCTGAGGATCCTGGACGAAATAGGCAAACACGGTGGCCCCGCTGTCGTTCTGGGCCACGTCCTGCAGGCGCTGGGAAAGCCCGTCGGCGTGGAAGATGTTGTCGCCGAGGATGAGACAGGCCGGGCTGCCGTCCAGAAAATCCTCCCCCAGCAGGAAGGCCTGAGCCAGACCGTCGGGACTGGGCTGAACCACGTATTCCAGGTTCAGGCCCCACCGTTTGCCGTCACCCAGCAGCTTGACGAAGGACGCCTGCTCTTCGGGGGTGGTAATGATCAGGATGTCCCGGATCCCCGCCAGCATGAGCGTAGAGAGGGGATAGTAGATCATGGGCTTGTCGTAGACGGGCATGAGCTGCTTGCTCACCGTGAGGGTGAGCGGATGCAGCCGGCTGCCGGTGCCTCCGGCCAGGATGATGCCCTTGAATCGGGTGTCGGACAAGACGGTACTCCAGGGTTGAGCTCGGGAAGCGGTCCGGGTGCGGGTCCCCAGGGGGATTTCCGCCTGTCATTTTACAATGTCCCGTGGGATAAATCCCGAAAAAATCCCGCTCGCCGGTGGATTCCCCCCGCGGCGGATAATCATGGGCGGGACGTGGCCCCCTGATGTATCCTCACGGGACTGATTTTCGGTCCACCCTCCAGACACAGGCGGCATGGCTTGAGCACCCTTGATCCCCTTTCCCGCGAAACGGCCCTGTCCGTTCTCGGCAGCTACGCCGGCCTGGCCGACGACCTGACCGCCTTCACGCCCCTTCCCACGGGTTTGTACAACCGCAACGCCCGACTCACCGCCGGCGGTCGGGACCTGGTCCTCAAGATGCTGCCCGCCGGCCGCCCCGCGGACGCCTCCCTGTATGCCGTCACCCTTCAGGCCCGACTGGCCGAGGCGGAATTCCCCTGCCCCGGGGTTCTGCCCAACACCGCCGGACACCTGATCACACCCTGCGGCGGCGCCGACTGGACCCTGCAGGACTGGGCCGAGGGGCGCCACCTCGCCGCCCCGGACCGGCCCGCCCACCTCGACGGCGGCGGCGCCCGGCACCTGGGTGGGACCTTGGGATCCTTGCATCGTCAGGCTGGAGATCTGGCCGGGACCGGCCACCTGGCCGGCACGGTCCGCACCGCCGACCTGGCGAGAATCCTGGCCGCCACCGTGGACTCGGCCCGGGCTTTTCTGGGCGGCGGACTGCGTCCCGGCCCCGCCCTGAAGCTCCGTTTGAAACCTGGAAAATCCGATCTCGAGCAGGAAATCTGCCGCTGGACCCCCCAGTTGAAGACCGCGGCCCGCGTGCTGGCCGACTGGCGCCCCCCCGCGGACCTGGACACCCCCGGCCCCGGTCACGGGGACATCAACTGGGAAAACCTGTTGTTCGCGGAGGACGGGCGGGTGACGGTGCTCGATTTCGACAACGCGGGCCTGATGCCCACCGCGTACGATGCCGGCGCGGCCTGTGCCGTGATCTGCGGAGCGAATCCCACCTGGCAGGCCGCTTTCGCCGACGGGTACGATGATGCGGGCGGCGCGACCTTCCCGCGGGAAAACCTGCCCTGGCTGATGGTGCTGAAATACACCCGGTCCCTGGCCTGGCAGATCCGGGGCCGCCACGAGGCCGCCGACCGGGATCTGGCCCGGTCGTGGGTGGCGTTTCTGGGGGAAAACCTGGCGGCGACCCTGTCGGGCCTGAAGCCCTAGGCCGGCTCCTCGGGCGTGGGGTCGGGCTTGGGCAGCCGGGACCCGATCACCCGGGCCGGATAGCCCGCGATGATGGCGAAGGGCGGATACTTCTTCTTGCCCACCACGCTGCCGGCGGACACGACGCAGCCCTCGGGCAAAACCACCCCCGGAAAAATGAAGACGTTGGCCCCCAGCCAGCAGCCCTCACCGATGGACACCGCTTCCCGCGAATACCCCTGCTCGCTGATGGGCCGGTCGACCTGATCGATGGTGTGGTTGATGGACCAGATCTTCACGCCGGGCCCGAGCATGACGTGGTCGGCCAGGGTCACTTCGCCCCCGGCCTGGATGAAGCTGTCCACGCCCAGTTCGACGTGGTTGCCCAGGGAGAGTTTGTGGACGTTGCGGACACGGAACCCCTGGTGGATCTGTACGCCCGTTCCCATGGAGGCCAACTGGGACCTGTAAATCCGGCGCCGGATGTTCACCCCGGCTTTGCCGGGGTAATCCCCCCAGGTGGCGACCGCCAGATTGAATCGCCCGATGGGGTCCTTCAAATCCCAGAACAACCGCTTGATGATAATGAACAGGCCTGTTTCCTCCGCCATGGTCCCCTCAAATCCTGCAGATCGTGAAACGGTACTTACCCGATTTTTCCTGGGGAATCTTTTCCACCAGGTTGATGCGGACGGTCATGCCCGCGCCCAGCATGCTGTGCAGGGAGGCCGTCAGTTCCCTTTCGGCAGTATCGTCATACCCCGGCCCGGGCACAAGGTTCACCTGTAGGTCCAGAGGCGCCTCCTGCACGATCTGCATCTGGCGCAGGCCCGGAATGCTCGTCAGCGAATTCTCGATGATGGAGATGCCCGCCACCTGGAAACCGCCCTCGGCCACCAGGAAATCCGCGGTGCGACCGGTGATGGTTTCCATGAGGGGCAGGCCCCTCCCACAGCCGCAGGTCCGGCCCGATGGAACGCCCCGGTCCCCAACCTCGTAGCGGATCATGGGCATGCCGAAGTTGATCAGTTCGGTCACCACGATGCGGCCGTCCTCGCCCGGATCACAGGGCGTGCCATCGGCGCGCAGGAACTCTACGATGTTGTGGTCCGCGTTCAGGTGCATCCCGTTGTGTTGTTCGCACTCGCAGCCGATGAGGCTGACTTCCTCGCACCCGTAACGATTGGTCACCGGGACACCGAAAACCCTTTCGATGACCGTGCGTTCCGACGGGAGGAGCATCATGCTGGTGGCCACGATCCCGCTGGGTCCCACTCCGTGATCCGTGCCCTCGAGGGCCTCGGCCAGGATAAACAGGGAATGGGCGTGGCCGAAGAGCAGGCCCGGCCGCAGGTCATGCCACTGGCGCACGAATTCGTCGATGGCCGCGGTGTCGATCTTCATGGTATCGAGGTAGATATACCGATCCTTGAGATGCCCCCGCACACGGTTCTTGAAGGTTGTGGCCACGGGAGGATTTCCCCACACTGCGCCGTGGGGTTGGCCCAGCCGCCAGCCCGACCACTCGTCGCTGCGGAGGGCCGCGGCGTTGCGCATCTCCACGCCCGGCCGATCGCAATATACCTGCAGGGAGACCCCGGTGGAACCGCCCGTCTTGGCGGGCACCAGATCGTCCCGCCGGTAGTTCGTGGACAGGATCCGGTCCAGATTGCCACGAATGTCGTCCTTGGTCAGCAGCGGAAGCCCCTGCAGGTCGGCCATGGACCGGACCGAGGCGGGATCGATTCCCACGGCGGCAAAGCGGTCCCGGTAAAAGAGACAGGTGTCCACGGCGTGCCGCACCATGGCCCGCAGGCGGCGGTCCTGTTGGGCGCGCAGGTCAGCCGGGAGCCAATACTGGGTCTGCCGCAGTTCGGCCAGGGTCTTCAGACGCACGCTGCCTTCGTAGGCGTCCCACAGGGGTTCGAACACACGCCGCACCATGAAATCCGGAACTCTCACCTTAATCCTTCCCCCTCTCTGCGGCCGCCAGGCCCGCTTCATAGAAAGCCATGTGATCGGTCACACAGGCGTCCCAGCTGAAGACAGCCGCCACCTGCGCCCGGGCCGCCCGGGCCAGGGTCTGTCGCAGGGGGACCGCCTTGACGAGACGGGACATGGCCGACGCCAGGGCCTCGACATCGTCCGGCGGAACCAGCAGGCCGGTCTGTTCGTGGGTAATCGCCTCGCTGTTACCCCCCACATCGGTGGCCACGGCGGCGCAGCCCTTGAACATGTATTCCAGGAGGGCGTTGCTGAAGCCTTCGGAGTCCGAACACAGCACCCCCACTTCGAGTCGCTCCAGATAGCCGGCTACATCGGCAACCCGTCCGGCGAAAACCACCCGGTCAGCCAGCCCCTCACGGCAGGCCTGGGCCTCCAGTTCGGGCCGCAGCTGACCGTCCCCCACAATATGCCAAGTGACCTCGGGATGCTCCCGAGCCACCCGCCCCGCCGCGGCCAGGAACAGGTCCGTCCGCTTGACCGGGCGGGTGAGGTTTCCCACCAGTCCGATGTGGCGCGTCGGTCCGGCATGTTCGACCCAGGGCAGGGCCGCGGTGTCAACGCCGTTGGGAATGACGGTGATATCGGTGGGATCCAGACCGTCATGCTCCACGAAATTGTCCCGCACCACTCCTGCGTTGCACAGGAATCCTGTCATGTGTGGATAGACCCGATGCAGCAGCAGGGTCTGCCTGCGGGTGCGCCAAAAGCCCAGATCCCGAAAACAGGCCAAGCGCACCGGCACCCCGGCCAGGCGGGCGGCGGTCCCGCCGAAAAGGGTGGAATCCTGGAAGAAGGTCTGCACCACCGCCATGTTTTCCCGGCGCAGCAGGCGCACCAACCGGGCCAGGGCCGCCAAGCCGCCCGGAGCCAGAAGGCGCGGCACGTCCCAGGCCAGGTGCGGGCAGTCCGCGGGCACCAGTTCGGCGGGCGTCGGTCGCAGGGTCAGCAGGTGAGGCCTGAACCGGCGGCGGTCGAGACGGTCGATCAGGCCCGTCAGCTGCAGTTCGGTTCCGCCGCGCACCAGGGTGTCGATGCAGAAAAGAATATTTTGAGGCCGGGTCTGGGGCATGGCTCAGCCCTCCTTCCGGTCCACCGGGGCGCGCCGGAACCGACGCCGCACTTTGCCACGCAAGCCATCATTGACGACAGGCAGGAGGACTGCGAAGCCAAGGGCCGCCGCACCCTTGAGCATGATTTCGGTCAGAAGCGTGGATTTTTCCACGAGTAACTGCGGCACCTTTCCGTCCCGCCAGGTTCCCAGGAAGGTCCGCCCCAGCGTGTCGGACACCCAGGGCATGAAACTATCATTGATCTGGGTGTAGACGCTCCAGCCGCTCCAGTCGGTGCGGGTCAGCACCAGGAACAGCCCAACGCCCAGTCCGGCGATGGCCGCCAGTTTGCCCCACTCCAGGACCAGCCGGTAGCGCCTCTGGGAGAGCCGAAACGTCAGGACGAGCGCCACGAAACCGATGATCGCCGCGGACATGGCCGCCCCGTAAATGCCCCAGGTGGTGATGAAGACCCAGGACAGAGCCACCTTGATGACCGCCATGGAGCCCCGGATCTTGGCCACCATCCCGGTGTGTTTGGCATAGTAGAGACCGAACGAGAGGTGGTAGTAGCTGCCTTGGAAAATGAGCGTGACGATTTCCACCCGCGCGATCCGGTAGGCGATGTGGAATTCCGGCGGGGTCAGCAGAATGAGCAGCGGCTTGATGACCACCGCCAGAATCAGCCCGGCAAACACCATCAAAAAGAGGTAGTTGGTATACATTCGCCCGATCTGCCGATCCGCCCCTGCGGTTTCGGCGATCTCGTAACGGCGCGTGTTCCAGGATTGCATGAACGGCGTGGTGACGAGTTGGGCCAGCAGGATGGGAAACTTGTACCCCATCTCCAGCACACCGACCGAATTCATGTCGATCTGGAATTTGACCAACACCCGCTCGGCCTGCCGCGACACGAAGGACACCAGGGCCCCCGGTATCAGGGGCTGCATGTAGCGGCGGATGCGGTGGGCGATTTCAGGATCAAAGGTGGTGCCGCACTCCCGCAGGGCCACCCACACCATGATCGAACCGGCCACAATGTTGGTGACCATGGAACTGATGAAATACCCGTCCAGGCCCATATCCCGGACAAGGATGAGCCAGATGTTCAGGGACAGCCCGATGAACAGGCGCAGCAGGTTTATGGAGGCGAAAAAGACGGACTTGCTGCGGATCAGCAGCCAGGCGCTGGCGCCTTGTCCGGTCATGTCGAAGATGAAGGCCACCAGGGCCATGATCAGCAGGCGGCTATAGCTGGAATTGTCCAGCAGCAGCCCGCTGATGGGTTTGGCCAGGATCATGAAGGGGACAGCCAACGCCACCGCCACCCCGCCCACCATGAAGACCCCCGTACTGACCACGTGAGGTTTCCGGGCGGGGTCCGACTCGTCGTGGAAGAGCCGCACGATGGATCCGCGCACACCATAGGCCAGCAGACTGACCAGGAAGGCCAGGCCCACATCCAGCATGCCGATGACCCCGTAGCCCGTGTCCCGCAGGACATGGGCGTAGAAGGGCAGCATCAGGAAACTGATCATTCGGCCCAGCATGGCGCCGCCGCTATAGACGGCCGCATGCTTCATGGTGTCTTTGCCGTTACTCATGACCTTTGCTATCGTCTTGTTTGCCTTGGACTTCAATACAATGTGGCGGGGCAGGCCCCACGGTCTCTCCTCCGTGCGGATGCCTCACTGTAATTCCAATGCCGGTTTTCGACAAGCGGTCAGGATCTGTCTGTCCGGCTTCGGGAAATTCGGGGGCCCAATCCCCTGGCCGCCATGGACATTCCCGGCCAATTATGACACGCTGACACCCGGTGAATCCCCATAACCTGACGAGGGACAGGCAAAACCATGAGTGGCATTTATCTCTTTTTCGATCCGGACGGGATCTCCCCCACCCTGGGACAAACCTTCGAAGATCGACTGCGGGACCGCGTGCCCCGCATGCCCGACCAGAAGGTGGACACCCTGCGGACGGCAACCCTGGTCGGTGCGGCCTCCCACCACGGCGTCCTGCCCTGCGGCGGACAGGTCGGCCGCGACCAGGGAGGGCTGCTGAGTACGGGGTCCTGCTGGATAGCCGCCGATGCCGCCGACCTCGCCACACCCGCCGACCTCCTGGCGGCCTTTGACGCCCGCCCCGCGGAGAGCCGTCCGCCCTTCCACGGCTCCTTCGCCCTGGCCCACTGCAACACGGACGGCACCCGGCTGACCGTGGAATCGGACCGCTGGGCCGTCTACCCCCTCTACTATCGCCGGATGGGCAACGGGGTGGCCGTCTCTTCGGCCCTGAAGTTTCTCGTGGATCCGGGCACCGAGACGGTCAACGCGGACGCGCTGGCCGAGACCCTCGCCATGGGGTATACCCCCCGCCAACACACCCTCATCCAGGGCATCAAGCGCCTGCCCACCAACGCCCGCCTGACCTGCACACGGGATGGGGTGGACATCACCCGGTTTCCCGGCCAGACCTATCCCCGCAACCGTCCGGCGGACGAAGAAGCCCTCCAGGAATACGATGCCCTGGTGCGCCGTTACCTGGGCCGCTTCCGGGACGTGACGAAATCCTTCTGCATCTCCATGAGCGGTGGATTGGACTCCCGCCTGGTGGGGGCCGCGGCCCGGCGCGAGGGCATGGACCTGTCGGCCTTCACCATCGGCGAGCCCGGGTCCCTGGACGCCCGCATGGCCGGCAAGGTCTGCCAGTTGATGGATATTCCCCTGGTCACACACGAAGTTGACGGCAGCACCTTCGGCGCCTGGTTCGGCAAGACCGTGTGGTTCACCGAGGGGCGGGCCCTGCCGGAACACCTGCACTACATGACGGCCAACCTCACCCGAGCCACCCCGGCCGGCCCCCAACTCCACGGCCTCATGGGGGAAATCGTGCTGGGGGGCCACTTCGACAACGCCAAACTCATCGGCGCCGAACCCGCCGCCATCGTCCAGGCCTGCCGGGACCTGGTTAACCCCGCCATCTACTGGCCGGCCGACGCCCTGTCCGCAGTCCTGGCGCCCGACCTGACCGTCCGCAACGAGGGGCTCCAGGACCGCATCGCCGAAAACCTGGTCCAGGGGTTGGGGACTGAAACGACCTACAGTGACTTTCTCGACGCCAGATACCGCCTCAAGGGAGCGGCCTTCATGAATCCCTGCATCATGTCCCAGGTTGTTCCCTGGTCCGACGTGATCAACATCTTCTCGGACGATCAGGCCTATGCCCTGGGCGCATCCCTGTCCCTCGACGGCATCGACGAGCGCGGCGGCCAGATCAAGTGGGGGACGCAGCACCTGCCCGTCATCACCCAGCTGCCGCGAGTCAAGGCCGGCGTGCTCATCGACGTCCAGGACAGCGACCCGGACGCCTACCGGCGCGGGCTGGAGAAGCTCCTGCGCAGGGAAAAGCTCCGCTATCTCAGCTGCCGCCTCTCCCGGGGACGCATCAACCTGCGGCTGAACTGCTCCTTCCCCGAATACGGCGGCTGGTACCGGCGATGGAAACCGGTGCGCGACTACGTGGACGGCATTCTGCTCAGCGAGCAGACGCTGGACCGCGGCTTCCTCCAGCGCGAAGGCCTGCAGAAGCTGCTGCACGACCTGCGCATCGGCCGCAACACCTGGGGTGCGGTGGGCACCTGTTTGCTGACGGAAATGTTCCTGCGCCAGTTCGTGGACGGGACCGACTGGCCGGCCGACCCGGTCACGCCCCTCGGTCTGGAGAATTGATCAGCGGCCCAGGAGCTTGTCCCGGAAATAGTGGCGCACCCAGCGCCGGTGGGTATTCGACACGCGCAGGCTGCCCAGGAAAAGTTTGGCCTTGGCCCAGTCCCGTTCACCGACCGCCCAGTAGATGTTGCGCAAAAGGTCCCGGGTGTAACGGGTCGTCATGGCCAGGTAGTTTCGCCGCACCAGGGCGGGGTCGGCCAACTGGGCCGACCGCTCCGCGATCATGGCCAGCAGCTGGTCATGCGCCTCGCCCTGCGGGGGCACCGGGCGGCCGGACGCGTCCAGAACCACCGGCACCACGCGGATGCCCACCGGACCTTCCCGGTCCACCTCAACCTCCAGCAGAAAACTCTTGTCGCAGTCGGGAGAGGCGGCCATGAGATAGGGCATCATGGGGAAGACGAAATTGCCCAGGCTGTAAACGATAAGCGAGCCGTTGTGAACCTCCATCCCCTGGGGCACGTGGGGATGATGGCAGAGGACCATCTGCACCCCGGCGTCGGCCAGACGACGGCAAAAGTCCATGCGGTCGGGCGCCGGCGTGGCCTGGAATTCGGCATCCATGTGCAGGCAGACAACCTGCAGGTCCCCGGGACGGCCGAACTCCCGCAAATCCGCCTGGATACCCTTCAGGTCCGTCGCATTGCAGCCCGGTTTGCCGGGGCCCACGATCTGGCCGCACCCGTAGCTGTAGGAATAGACAGCGAAGTCCAGGCCCGCGGCGCTCAGACGCACCGGCCGCCGGGCCTCCTCCGGCGTGCGCCCGGCTCCGGTGGTGGGCAGGGCCGCCGCCGCGAGACCGTCCAGGGTTTCGGTCAGGCCGTCCGCACCCGCATCCAGGATGTGGTTGTTGGCAAAGGTCAGAACATCGAACCCGGCGGCTTTCAGTTCGTCCAGCGCGCCCAACCCCGACACCAGGAAGGCCTTCCCGCTGACTGGGGAATAGGGATGCCGGATCAGCACCGACTCCAGATTGCCCACCGCCACGTCCGCGGCCTGAAGGTCGGCCGCGACCGCCTCGAAAATGAACCCGGGCGTTTGTCCCGTCACCTTTTCGAGCAACGGGCCGTGGAAGGCCAGATCTCCCACCGCAACCAGACGGGCGGTCGGGGACACCGGGGTGCGTATGTCCGCCACGCCTTTGCGCTCTGCGAGTTGTTGAAAAAGGGGCTTCACGGACACGCCTCTATCGGGGTTAAACCTGGGCCCACCAGCGGCCGATCAGGAGGGGACATACCGGTCGTTGCGCCGACCGGCGTGATGTAGGATAGTCCGGTCGACCCGCGGTCCGCCACCATCAATTAGAGGATTCCATGGAACGCCCCCTGATCTCCGTCGTCATCCCCACCTGGAACTCCGCCGGATACCTGCCGGCCACCTTGGACTCCATCCTGGGCCAGGCCTGGCCCCGGGTGGAAATCATCCTCGTGGACGACGGCTCCACCGACGACACGGAAACCGTGCTGGCTCCCTACGCCGATCGGGTCATCTACCTTCGGCAGGAGAACTGGGGCGGCCCCTCCCGCCCCCGCAATGCGGCCATCGCCCGGGCGACCGGGGACTATGTCGCCTTCTTCGATTCGGACGACCTGATGGATCCCGAGAAACTGGCCGCCGCGGCCGCAGTCCTGCAGGCCCATCCCGAGGTGGATTTCACCTTCACGAACTTCCGGGAGATTGACGAACATGACGCCGTCCTGACCCCCGACTTTCTCGCGGCTTACCAAAATTTCCGACGGGTCACCACCTTCCCCGACGGACCCGAAGTAGGTTTTCTCGCCGGCCGCGAGGCCTATTCCGAATTGCTGGCCGCCAACTTCGTCGGCACCAGCAGCGTGGTCTGCCGCCGTGAGGTCTTCGCGCGAGTGGGCCCATTCGATGAGACCATGCTCAACGCCGACGACGTGGACATGTGGCGCCGCATCGCCTATGCGGGGAGCGGATTCGCCTTCATCAACCGGGTGCTGCACAGCTACCGCAAACGCGAAGGCGGGGTCACCATGCGCGGCGCCGCACGGCGTCTGCCCGCGGTACTGAACAGCATGCGCAAACAATTGGACCTGGATCTTTCCCCTGAAGAACGGAGACTGGTCTCCGAGAGGGTCAACGAGGTTCTTGTGGGATACGGCCACGGATTGTGCGCCGAGGGGAATTTCGGGGAGGCCGGCAAAATTTTTCGGGAAGCCCTGAGCCAGCGGGTTTCCCCGGGAGCCGTCAAGGGCCTGTTGAAGGCCGCCTTTCGCTGGCGGGGCCGGGACTGATCAGTCCCGGTTCAGGAGCAGGCCGCCCACGCGACGCCAGAGACGCTGGTCCAGGAACCGATGTCGCATGGCCCGCCCGTAATCCACGATCGCCTCCCGCTTCCGCCCTTCCCGCGAATGCCAGTACCCGCGGGTCACGTACACGTGGGCCATGGCCCGGTCGATCTCCGCGTCCGTCACCACGCCGGGATAGCTGGCCAGGAACCGCTCCAGCAGCTGGAAGAAATTGTCGAGCCGTTCGCCCACCTTGTTGGACATCTGCCCTTCCCAGACGCGGTAATTGGCGAGGGGCTCCCGTACGTAGGCAAAAGCGTGGTCCACCGAAATCCGCAGCCAGAGATCGTTGTCGATGCTCATGGTCAGGCTCTCATCGAACCCGCCCACCGCCTCCAGCACCTCGGCACGCACCACACTGGTGGGGAAAGGCACAAAGTTATCCTCCAGCAGGTCGGCGGTCACCCGGCCCTCGAACCGTTTCATGGCGGGGATGTCCAGGACCGCACCGGCCCCGTCGATGCAGATGATGTCACTGAAGACGACGGCGACCTCCGGATCTTCGAAGCGGGGAATCTGCCGCGTGAGCTTGTCCGGGCGCCAGGTGTCGTCGGCGTCGCAGAAGGCGATGAATTCGCCGCGGGCCTCCGCCACACCCCGGTTCTTGGCCACCGTCTGGCCGGCGTTGGCCTGACTCACCAGGCGGACCCGCGGGTCCTCCAGATAGGGCTTCAGCACGGCCAGGGTGTCGTCGGTGGACCCGTCATCGACAATGATGGACTCAATATGGGGGTAATCCTGGGCCAGAACGGCATCCAGGGTTTCGGCGATGTAGCCGGCCATGTTGTAGGTGGCCGTGACCACGGACACGAGACCTTTTTCCCTCATCGAGCTCTCCATCGGGTGGCGGGGTATTGGTACAAGACGTTATCATATTCAAGCTTCGGCCGTCAGCGGCGATAATTGAACTATGCCTTGGCCCGGCTTCGTGATTTAGTGCCGGGGAGACTTTTTTTCGGGAGCTGTTCATGTTCGACCATTTTCGGGCCGATATCGCACGCCTGCGGGAATATGGTAGCAGGGATTCCACAATCCGCCTGCTCCTGTTCAATCAGGGCTTGTGGGCCTGCGCCTGTTACCGGTTTGGCCGGCATCTCATGGACCACCGTTTGCCGCCGGGCCTGCACCAGTTCGTCATGCTCTTCTATCATTTCTGGTGGAAGTGGGTGGAAATGGCCACCGGTATTTCCATTTCGCCCGACTGCCGGATCGGGCCCGGCCTGTATATCGGACACTTTGGGCAGATCATCCTGCATACCGATGTGGTGATGGGCGAACGCTGTAATCTTTCCCAGGGCGTTACCCTCGGTCTGGCGGGCAAGGACGGTAAATGGGGTGTGCCCACGGTGGGGGACCGGGTCTATATCGCCCCCGGAGCCAAGGTCATCGGGCCCATCCATTTGTCCGACGGGACCGTGGTCGGGGCCAATGCGGTCGTCACCAGCAGCACCGAGGAAAACGATATTGTGGCGGGAATTCCGGCCAAGGTGGTTAGTACCAAAGGGAGTGTGGAATTTATTCGTCCTACCACCTAGATCTGCACCCCTCTGCGAAAAAGTCGGTTCCTGATCATGTAAATAAAACCGGGGCGACGTGAATCCACCTTCAGGCAGTATTCTTTGGTCTCTTTGGTCCAGACCTTCCGCTCGGCCTTGATTGCGGCTATTCCAGAAATTCCATCCCGGATGCCCTTGAACCAGTGGATGAGAAATCCGTCTCTGAGGCTGTATACGCCCATGGCACCCAGGGTTCGAAAAAGGAAAACGCCCGCATAGGACAAAGGCATATTTCTCAACGCCAACCAGATGGCGTTCCGTGTGTCATAATAATACCGGCGCCAATCGGGGCGACCTGATTGATCGTGCCAATGGGTCACGAAAATCCGGCCATCATAGGAAACATCATAGCCCGCATTCAAGAGGCGGTAGGCAAGGTCCTTCCCTTCATGACTAATAAAAAATCCCTCAAAATAAGTCCCCGACACCAGCAGAGCCGATCTGCGAAAAGCGACAGCCCCCTCGGAAATCTCATAGGTAAGGAACGCATCCAGGGCGAAGTCTTCCACGGAACAAGGGTGGCACCAATTGCACACACTCCCTGACTCGAAATGCAGGACCCGAAAACAGAGAGCACCTAAGCGGTCATCCCCCTTGAACTTCTCCCGCAGGAAACGGAAATCCCCGGGCCCAAGGCCGATTACGTCGTCGTCCAGGGTGACGACGATATCCCCTTTGGCCTCTTCCAACCCCCGGTTCCGTCCTGCAACCCCCACATTCCGTGGATTGCGAATGTATTTAACCTGGGGGAAGAGGTTCTCCATCAATCCCTGAGTTTCATCATTGGTGCTGTTATCAATAACAATCACCTCCTGGAATTCCGGCGAGGACTCCAAGAGGTGTGATAAATTTTTTGAAAGGATATCCGGCCTGTTAAACGTCAAGATTACAACGCTAATTGTCCCGGTGAAATCCTCCATCCTAATCGCGGATGGGTTTTCCGGGAATGCCAGGCCCATCCATTCTACTCGTCAAGGGAAAGCCCACAGAAGCCTGGCCGTTTTCATCCACCACGAAAACATAGAGGTCATCCTGGGAATCAAAACTGCCCAGGTTCATCGTCACTTCAATTTGGTCAGAATTCCATTGGGTTGGAATCTGTATTTCGCGGTGCGTGCACTGGTTGAATTCAATGGCATTCCCGACTTCCACCCGAGCTAGCGAGTTGTCGATGTAGGCGTCATCAATATAAAAATCGTCCCTGTCAGTTCCGCCATCCACCCAGGAGTTGTAGAAGCCCAGAATGAAGGGGCGCTTGAGCAGGGCTGAATCCTCGCGAGTCTTAATGTCGTGGTCATCCAGAATGAGGGCCCCGTCCTGCCACACCCTGATCATTCCGTCATTTCCGCCAACACTACTTTCCCGGTACTCAAACTGCAGACAATGCCACTCATCCCTCGTCCATGAATCCAGATTACCAAAGTACCCGCCGCCGGGATTGTCCACATTTTCCGCATAGTATTGAATGGATGTGCTCGAGGCATATCCCCGAGTCGCCATGACGAAATTCTCTTCCTCACGACCGGGGTTCCAGAGGCGGAATATTTTCACATTGGCCAGATTAGCACCCATGGTCCCGCTTCCAGAGTCCCCCCAATCAAAATTCTGGTCCAGCTTGAACCAATACTGGCAGAACCAGGTATCACGATCCGGATCACCGCCGGTAAAATAACCATGGACCTTACGTTCCGTGCCCTGGAAATTGTTCGTTCCGCAGAACGCGGAATTTGAATGGCGGGATTCCGGACTGATGGAAAGAGTGTTCGTGCTGCTCCATTCGCTATGGAATGATCCACTTTCCATATCGTCCCAAATCACTGGGGCCGGTCCTGTTTTTGAGCCGAAGGAAGACCCCAAGACTACCAGTGTTCCCCCATGTTCAACGTTTCCGGAAACACCAGCAATAGATTGGCCCCAAACCACCCCAGGCAAGGTCAGAGCTAAGAACAAAATCAAGATTCCTCGCAAAATTCAATCCTCCGGCCGATTTACAGGGCAAAAAAGAAACCGAATCCGCCCATTCCAGAAACACCCGAATGAACTGCAATATCCGGGCCAAGGGAGATGAATCAGGCCTTCTTTCGATCTTGAGGGCATTGGTTCAGCCTTCTTGGCTCCAACAATCTACTAAATATAACCCCAATTCAAAAAAAGTCAGCCCCTAGGGTCCGTCAATCTCCTAGCAAGTCCCGGTATACAGAAAGATAATTTTTCGCCATGGCTTCACGACTGAAATTCCTCTTCATGGAATCCCTGGCGCCCGTTCCTAACTGCCCCGCAAAAACCCGGTCATTATGGACTGTACGGATAGCCTCTGAAAGGGCCTGCGGATCCTGCGGGGGCACGATCAATCCGCTCTCCCCCTGATTGATCAATTTCGGAATATCCCCTACCGGCGTAACGATGACCGGAAGGGCCGCCGAGGCGGCCTCAATCAGGCTCATTGGCATCCCCTCATCCAGAGAAGGGAGGACAAAAAGATCCGAGGCCAGCAGCAAGTCAGTGATGTCCCGTCGAAACCCTGTCAACGTAACAGAATTTTCTACCCCAGCGGCCCTAATCTCCCGTTCCAAATCCGAAGCCAGCTCCCCTTCCCCCACAATAAAAACGCGAAGAGGCAATCCGTTATTCACTAGGCGCGTCGCGGCCTCAACGATCGTTTTTTGTGATTTTTGGGCTGTCAACCGCCCCGTGTTGATAACCAGAAAGTCATCGTTTGAAATGCCAAGGGCCCGCCGTGTGTCATTTCGCCTGGAGGCCTTGTCGGCCAAGTCAATGACCTCGACACCGTTCCTGATGACTATCGTCCGTCCAGCGTCAACTCCAGACTCGACCAGCACAGTCCGAATGGCTTCGGACACACCAACCACCACGGGAAATCGTCGGTAGAAATTCAATTCAAGAAAAATCATCAACCGCATTTTCAGCGGCCTGTTCGGATCCTTGAACCAGAGGTGGCAGGTGGCCATGACCGGAATCCGGGACAACGGTTTCATCAATTGTCCGAAGACCGACGGCTTGTAACCGTGGGAATGGACCAGGTCCACCTCGAGATCCTTGAGCCGACGGGCGGCCCTGGGCAGATCCCACAGCAGAGCGCGGTTGCGGATAACGATTTTCTCAGCCCGAAGCCCACAAGCCAGAGCGGCTTCGTACAGGTCGTTGGGTTGGGACGCGTCCGGTACAATGCACCCCACAACCGGCTCATACACCCCATCGCTCTTCATTTCCTTCGACAGGTTCAGGATGACGTTTTCGGCCCCGTAGACACCCCCGCTGTCGATAAAGTGCAGAATGGTTTTTTTTCGCCCGGAGGTCATGGTTGGGCCTTCCGTC
>Ga0209692_10002633_pt1 | contig 18963 bp, 13 predicted proteins | sample tdDd472_FD_187129 | JGI IMG/M metagenome (GOLD analysis project Ga0209692, IMG submission 187129) | Marine sediment microbial communities from the Atlantic coast under amendment with organic carbon and nitrate - tdDd47.2 (SPAdes)... | ecosystem: Environmental > Aquatic > Marine > Coastal >...
CAGCCGTCGGGGGCGTTCGACTCGGCCGGGCGCGGCGCGGTCAGGTCGGCCTCGGGCCGGCCCTGCTGCGAGAGCGTCAGGAACCGGCCGACATCGAGCAGCACGAGGATCAGGTGCCCGCGACCGACGGCGCGGTGCACGACCCCGGGCTGCCCGTCGACCTCGAGCAGCACCTGATAGTCCCGGCCGCGCGCGAGGGTCGGCGGGTTGTACACGAGCGTGGTCGTGCGCAGCGGCGTCTCGAGGATGTCCTCGCGGATCTCGCCGCGGCTCGCGGCGCCGTCGAAGCTGGTCAGCCGGCGGGTGTCACGGGTCCGCGCGCCGGTGAAGCTCTGGCCGGTGAGCGACTGCCACGGCCCCTCGGGCTGTTCGAGCAGCAGGACCCCGCCGTCCTCGATCCAGTTGCGTACGAACTGGGTCTGCGTCGGGTCGAGCTGCGCCGCCGCCGCGCGGGGAATGATCACCTGGTCACACGGGTCGAGGACGGCCCGCGACACCTCGGTCGTGCGCACCATGCGCACCTGCCCGATCTCCTGCTCGACGGCGTTCAGCCACGCGTGATCGAACGTGAAGTCGCCGAGGCTCGTCGCCTCGGCCACCTCGGGCAGCACGACGAGCACGTCGCTCTCGGTGACGCCCTCGTCCGCCTCCGCGCGGGCGACCGGCTCGTCCACCGGATCCAGCTGGATCGGGTTCGAGCGCACCCACGCACCCAGCCCGACGAGCAGCGCGACCACAGTCAGCACCACTTCGATCATCGGGCCGCGGCGACCGCGGGTCTGGAGTCCTCGTGCCATCTTCAGCGGGTATAGCGGAGCCCCACGGTCGTGAAACCGGGGTTGAGCGGGATGAGGTGGATCGTCTCACCGAGCCACGGGACCTCTTCGGTCGTCACGGCGTCGGCCATCGAGGTGTACTGGGCCTGTCGCGTGCCACGGGTCGCGCGCGCGAGCTCGAGCTCGCCGATGCGCGACGGCACCATGAGGGTCAGCCCGCGGCCACTCGTCTCGACCTCGACGGTATACTCCACGGCGCGTGGGCGGCCGTCGCTGTCGCGGGCGTCCACGTTGCGGCCGATGACCCGCAGCTCGGCGGCGCTGCGCTCGCGCCAGAAGCGCACGAGCTCGCCGGCGCCACCGATCCACATGTCGTTCGATTCGGCGAAGCGCAGCGCGCTGGCCCAGGCGTCGAACCCGTCCATGTCGGGCGCGTCGCGAAAGCGGTCCGAGCCGGTGAGCAGGTGGACGGACCACGCCTCGGCGGCGGCGCGCTCGAGGGTCTGCTCGAGCAGCTCGCGCTCGGCTTCGGTGCGCGGGTCACGGAAGCAGACCGGGACCTCCTGCACGCGAAACGGCAGCCCGTTCACGTCGAGGGGCGTGAACGGCTGGCAGGTGCCGAAGAGATAGCCCGGCGGCGAGCCCGGCGCAGGCCCGTACGTCACCGAGTACCGCAGCTCGACGGCGTCCATGATGCGCCACGGCGCCGTGAACGACTCCGTCCACCGGCCGTCGCGGATGCGCACGCCGCGGATGTCGGCGTCGTCGCCGAGCCACGTCTCGAGGTGGTCGAGCTGCCCGACGAGGGTCAGCGGACGGCGCACCGGCTCGATGCCGAACAGGCCCCAGCCCCGGTGCAGGTCGGCGTCGTCGGGGTCGAGGACCCAGAGCAGGGCGGCGTGACCGACGAACTCCTCGTCGTCGATGACGTGGTCGTCCGGCGGCTCGTCCGTGGGGGCGCCGACAAAGGTGGTCGACCGAGCGCCGGTGTCGCGCTCGTGGATCGACATCCACAGCGGGCGCCCGGTCACGTCGCGGGCATCGTGGCTGGTCAGCAGCGCACCGCGCCCGGCGTCGGGCCAGGGCCACAGGGCGAACACCGGTTCGCGCGCGCCGAGGACCGCGTGGGCGACGTAGCGCTCGAGCAGATCGGCGGTCGGCACGTCGGTGCCCATGAGCTGCGAGGTGGCGACGAGGTCCCAGGTGCGGATCGGCTCACCGCTGCGCCGCGGGCGCACCCGCCCATCCGGACCGGCGAGCCCCTGCTGCACGGCGGCGAGCTGGGCGCCGAGGTCGAAGTCGAACACGACGACCTGCCCGTCACCCCGGTCGCGGGCGTAGATCACCGGCGCGCCGTCCATCGCGAGCAGCGTCGTCGCCTGCTCGAGCGGGCGGGTGCTGCCCATGAACCGGGTCATCAGCGGCACGTCGCGCACGGTCGCGGCCACGTCCTCGGGCACGCCCTCGACAGCGGTGATCGACGACGGAGTCCGCCAGCCGCCGCCACCGTCGGCGGCGAACGCGGTGCGCAGCCGCCCGGCGGGCAGCTCCAGCGCAAGAATACCGCCGCCGGTCGCGAACGCTTCGAGCTCGTCGACGAGCCCGTCCGCGCGAGACGTCGCCGTCGCGCTCGCGGTCATCAGCACGATGCGGTGCGCCTGCAGCATCTCGGCGTCGAGCGAGTCGATGTCGACGACGGACACCGGCCCGATCTCGCTGCGCACGAGGTCGACCCACGCCCACGACGCCGCGAAGCGCCCGGACGACGACGCCCGCACGATCTCGGCCTCGCTCAGCACCACGAGAAGATCGCCCCTCGCCGTCAGCGTCGCGGAGCGCCCCGGCATCTCGGGGTCCCCCGCGTCGAGCGTCACCGGATACCGGTCCAGAAGTGCGATGGCGCCGACGAGCACCACCACGGTCCAGAACAAGAGGCGAAACGGGGGGATCTGTCCGCGTCGGCGCGAGCGCATCAGCCCCATGGGGGTGCGGGCAGTTCGGCGCGCAACCCTGCCCTGGACGGGCCGGCGGGTCAACGCACGATCCGGCCGGATCGCGCGATCCGAACGGGTTCGCGCACGGGATTCGCCGGGCGGCGGGCGTTCACGGGGCCGGATCGGTCCGTTCGGAAGGCTTCGCGCGTCGGAGTGGTTGAACCCGGGTGCGCGGGCACCCACAATCGAGGCTCGCCCCACGAGGTCCCTTGCCCCGCTCGTCCTACATCGTTTCGCGCAGCCCCGACCGCATCACCGTGCGCCCCGAAACCCGCGTGCAGTGGCGCGTCGCGGCCGAGGGTGGGGCGCTCATCGGAGGCGTCACCGCGCTCGGGATGGCCGCGTTCACCGCGCCCGACCTGATCGCCGACCTCGCCGACGGCCCCGGCGCCGCGGTCGGGCGGCTCGCCGTGTACCTCGGTTTCGGCGCGCTGGTCGCCATCGCGTTCGCCATCTCACGGGGGCTGTCCCGGGCGAGCTGGGCGCTCGACCGGCGTCGACGGGTTCTGGTCGTCGACCTCGGTCGCGGTGACGACACACAGGGCGTCGACGTCGGCTTCGACCGCGTGCGCGGCTTCGACGTCGCGTCGCGCCCCCTTGGGCGCTGGGTGCCCGAGGTGCATCTCGAAGACGGGCAGCGCCTTGCCCTCGGCCCGCCGGTGCGCGACCGTGGCGCTGTCGCGGACCTCGTGTCCGAAGCGCGCGCTCTCGCCGGACTGGAGGTGGCCGAATGCGCCTGATTCGTGGGCTCGTCACCGGCGCGCTCGTCGTCGGCCTCGTCGCGCCCATCGCCGGGCCGGGGCGGGGGCCGTCGAACGCCGTCGCTCAGGCCGACGAGTGGGGTGCCGATCAGAGCGACGCTCGACGCCGCGAGATCATCCGGCGGTACCGCGAGATGCTCGCCCGGCGTCCCGTCGAAGGCCGCATCTTCGACATGCTCGTCGCCGAGGTCGGCAGCGGGCTGCCCGGGCTGATCGACGAGTACGCCGAGCTGGGCGCGTCCGAGCCGGACGTGTTCGCGTGGCCGATGCTCGAAGGGCACCTGCTCAAGGTCGCCGAGCGGTGGGACGAGGCGCGCGACGCGTACGAGCGCGCGACCGGGATCGATCCCGAGTCGGCGAACGCGTGGCAGAGCCTTGGCGGGATGCTCTATCGCCTCGAAGAGCGGACCGAAGCCGAGGCGATGTTCGACCGGGCCCTCGAGCTCGCCGAGGACGATGACCAGAGGCGTGACATCCTGCGCGCGCTCGCCGACCTCGCGTTCGACGCTCGCGAGTGGGAGCTCGCGTCCGACCGCGTCGAGGCCCTCGTCGCCCTCGACCCGAACGACGTCTACACGCGGATGGAGCTCGCCGAGCTCTTTGTCCGCTACGAACGCTTCGAGGAGGCGCTCGGCCACTACGAGGCGATCGTCGACATGGCCGGGCGCGACACGCGCCAGCGCGCCGTCGCCACCCGCGACATCGGCGACGTGCTCACCCTGATGGAGCGCACCGAGGAAGCGGTCGACGCCTACCGCCGCGCGATGCGCATGGTCGAGCCGGGGTACTGGCTGTACCGCGAGCTCGAGCAGCGCATCGTCGAGGCCTACCGGCGCGACGGGCGGCTCGACGAGCTGGTCGTCGAGCTCGAAGAAGAGTGGACGCGCCCGAACTTCGACCAGCTCATGCTGCTCGCGTCGATCCTCGACGAGGTCGGGCGCGAGGACGACGCCGTCGAGCGCCTGCGGCAGGCGATCGGGCGCGATCGCCGCTCGATCGACGCCCGACTCGCGCTGATCCGGGTGCTCGAACGGCGGGGCGAGCTCGAGGCCGTCCGCGAGGAGCTCGAGTCCCTGATCGCGATGTCGCCGTCGGACTCCAGCTTTCGGTTTCGGCTCGTCGACCTGCTGCGGCGGTCCGGCGATCGGGATGGCGCCATCGAGGCGCTGAACGCGATCCGCAGCCGGTTCTCGAGTGACACGGGTGTGCTGTCCGAGGTCGCCGATCGGTACATGCGGTTCCGCATGTCGGACGAGGCGGGCGAGACGTACGAGCGCCTCGTGCGCATTGACCCCCGCTCGCCCGATCACCGCATCGCGCTCGGCGAGTTCCACTTCATCGAAGGGCGCCGGTCCGAGGCGGAGCGCACGTGGCGCGAGATCCTCGAGCTGGTGCGCCCCGAGGCCGACGGCCACGCGCTGCTCGGCGACGTGTTCGCGGATCATCAGCTGCTCGACGAGGCGATCATCGAGTACGAGCTCGCCCTCGAGCTGGACGAGGCCTCCGAGCTCTACCGGCGCAACCTCGCTCGTCTGTACGGTGACGCCCGCCGACTGCCCCAGGCGATTCGTCTGTGGGAGCGGCTGCTCGAAGACACAACGTCCGAGTCGTTCCGCGCCGAGGCGCGCACCGCGATCGTCGGGCACAACGACGACCTCGGGCGCCTGCAGGACCGCATCCCGCGGTGGCGCGACGACTGGTTCGAGGCCTCGGAGCCGTCCCTCGAATCGGCGTATCTCGCCGGCGAGGGCTGCATGCATCTCGCCGACGCGGAATGCGCCGAAGAGGTGTACCTGAGCGTGCTCGACGCGAACGAGACCGACCTCGTCGCGCTGCTCGCGCTCGAGCGCCTGTACACGTCTCAGCACCGCATCGAAGACGCGATCGCGATCGTCGAACGCATCGCCGAGGCGAGCCCGCAGCGGGCCCGCGAGTACTACCACCGCCTCGCCCAGCTCTCGCTGCGCATCTACGACGACGACGCGGCGGTGCGCTTCGCGCGGCTGGCGGTCGAGCTGAACCCCGACGACGCCGCGGCCCGCGCGCGGCTCGGCGACATCTACCGGCAGATGCAGCGGTTCGAGGACGCCGTCATCGCCTACCGCGAAGCGATCGACCTCGATGAGCGCGCGTTCCCCCACTACTTCGAGCTCGCCGACATCCTGCTCGCCATCGACCGCGTCGACGAAGCCGACGAGCTGTACCGCGCGGTGCTGCAGGCGGCGAACGACGAGGTGCAGGTGCTGAGGGCCGGGCGCCGGTCGCTGCGCATCCATCAGGCGCGCGGCTCATTCGACGAGCTCGTGCCGCTGCTCGAGGATCGGGCGTGGGATCCGATGGTTGGCGCCGCGAACCTGAAGCTGCTCGTCGAACTCTACGACGCATGGACGGGCCCGCTCGCCCGTGTCGCCGACCACGGCGCGCCGGACGCCTCGGCCCGTGCGCGCGAGGAGCTCGAGCGTCTCGCTCGCCGCGCGCTGCGGCCGGTGCTCGACGCCCTCGCCAGCGACGATCCCGGCGTGCGCGACACCGCGCTGCGCATCGTCACCGCGCTGCGAGATCCCGGGGCGTCCGTTGCCGTCGCCCGTCTGGCGGAGTCGGACGACACCCGCCTCGCCCGCCGAGCGGCGCTGGCGTTGACTCGCATGCCCGGCCCTCGCGCGGTCGGCATGCTGGCCCGCCTCACTGAAGCGGACGACACGCTCGTCGCCGATCTCGCGGTCCTGACGCTCTCGACGATCGACGATCCCATGGCCCACGAGGCGCTGCTCGAGGTCGCGCGCACGACGCGCAGCGCCACACGCCGGGCTCTCGCGCTCGTCGGGCTCGGGTCCGCCGAACCGAGTGACGCGGTGGCCGCTGTCCTGTCCGAGGGCCTGACCGACGAGGCGGTGGTCGTGCAGCGGGCCGCGCTGTGGCTCGCCGGCCAGCAGCCCGGACTCGCCCCCGTCGAGCCACTGCGGCTGCTCGTCGAACACGGTCGCCTCGACGTACCCGTCGCGGCGGCCCACGCTCTCGCTCGCGTCGGCGCCTCGGCCGAGGACCGCCGGGCGCTGGCCGGCGCGCTGGTGCACGGCTCGCCGGCCCTGCGCGCCATGAGCGGCTGGGCGCTCACCCGGACGGGGGCCGCGCCGTTGCCCTCGTCGGCGATCGTGACGATCGCCGCACGGCAGCTCTGGTACGACGCGTCCGCCGAGCGGGTCGACGTGGATCGCTGGCTCGACGCGCTGGTGACGCTCGATGTCGAGACCGCCGCAGCGACCTTCGATGCCGGCGACGAGGCCGCGCTCGTCGAGACGATCGACACTGCGTGGTCCGAGGCGCTGTACGGCCGCACCCGGTCGCAGATCGCGGTGCTGGGCGACGCGAGCGCGGGCACGACCGTCGTGCCCCCGTCGTGGCGGCTCTCGGACGCGCAGGTCGAGCGACTCGCGCCGCAGCTCGCCGCGGCGCTCGGCGCCCATCGACCGCGCCTGCTCGACATCGCTGACGGCGGCGACGGGCTCGCTCGCACCGCGGCGTTGCGGGTGCTCGGCCGCCTGCCCGATGCCGACGACACCACGGTCGAGACGCTCGCGGCTGCGGCCGCCTCGGACGATGTCGCGGTGGCGATCGCGGGCATGGCGGGACTCGCCGACGCGACCGGTGACCGCCGCGACGCGGCGCTGGTCACACTGCTCGAGGCGGATGCCTGGGCGACGCGTGCTCGCGCTGCGCAGGCCCTGGCCCGGTCGACAGGCGACGTCACCGACGCACTGGTAGCGGTCATGGGCGCCGATCCGGCGGAGAGCGTGCGCGCCGAGGCCGCCGCAGCGCTGCTGGCACGAGACCCCGCGCGGGCCGCCGATGCGCTCGCCGCGCAGTGGGCGACCCTGCCGGTGCTCGTCCGCGCGCGGGCCGCCCGCGAGGCGCTCGATCTGGACGGCGCTGCCGCGATCGTCGGCCTCGCCGAGGCCGATCCCGCCCCGATGGTCCGCGCCGCCGTCGCCCGCCGTTGACGATCCGCGAGGCGCCGCGGTACGGTCTGTCCGCAACCGGGATCGGCCCCGTCGGGCCGCTCGAGGGAGGGTGATCGTGTCGAATGCCGCCACGCCGTACGGACCGCTTCTCAAGACCGGACACGCGCGACTCGTCGTCGTCGCCGGCGCCTGCCCCGAGGGCATGACGTTCAGCATCGCCTCGGGCTCCGCTCGGGTCGGTCGCGGGGACGTCGAGGTGCTGCTCGCCGAAGACAACGAGGTGAGCCCGAACCACGCGACGCTCACGTACCGGGGCACGACCCTGACCGTGACCGACGAGGGTTCGCTCAACGGCGTGTACCTGCGCATCCGTGCCCCGCACGAACTGCAGGACGGCGACTGGTTCCGCGCCGGCGATCAGTACTTCGTGTTCTCGAAGCTGGCCGAGGGCGAGGCGTTCCACGGGCCCGACGGCACCCGCGTCTTCACCAGCCCGCAGCGCAAGGGCACCTTCACGGTGCGTCAGGTGCTGCGCGACGGCCACATCGGCATCTCGTCGACGTCGAGCCGCGACGAGGTCAGCGTCGGTGGCGAAGGGTCGTCCATCGCGTTCGTCGGCGACGAGCACCTCGACGAGAAGCACTGCCGCGTGTACCGCGCGTCGGACGGTCGGTACCTCATCGAGGACCTCGGGTCCGTGAACGGCACGTACGTGCGCATCCGGTCGACCGAGAACCTCGTCGACGGCGACGTCGTGATCGTCGGTGGCGAAGTCCTGCGGGTCGAAGTCACCTGACCCGGCGCCGCGTGGCTCGCAGCATGTGCGGCGACGCGCGGCATCGGATGCGGCTCGAACCGACCCCGACCGGCTCGTCCGGTGCGGGGCGTCGGGTCGGGAGCGGTCCCAGCCTACACGCACTCCACGGACCCCGGTGGCGACACGCGGGGGGCGCGCACGCCCGTTACGCCGTCCGTCGCGGTTCACCGAGCAGCAGGTCGCTCACGCTGAGCGTCCACCCGTAGCGCCACTCGGCGAGCCAGAGGCCAAGGCGCTCGACCCCCAGGGCGATCCCGGCGGTGGGCCCGAGGGCGTCGAGCCCGTCGAGCATCGCGTCCGGCATCGGGTACACGTCACGACCCCGCACCCGCCGCGTCTCGCGGTCGGCCTCGAAGCGCGCGCGTTGCTCGACCGGGTCGACGAGCTCGCCAACGCGTTCGGCGAGCTCGATCCCGGTCAATCCCTCGCCGTGGGGTGCCGCGTCGGCGGCGACGTAGAGCTCGAACCGGTCGGCGAGGTGTGGCGCGTCGGGGCGGCGACGGGCGAGCGCCGCGTCCCGGGCCGCAAAGCCGTCGAGGATGGCCGGTCGCGGCGCGCCGAGGCCCGGTTCGACCCGGGTCGCCCAGAGCACGCTGAACGTGGTGTCGCGGTCCCAGCTCGGGTCGACGTCGAGGCCCGCGTTGATCGCTCGCGCCGTGAGGGCGTCGCCGGCTTCGTGCGGATCGATGCCGACGGCGGCACGCATCGCCTGCGCGAGGTCGACCCGTTCGAACGGCCCCGTGAGGTCCTGCGGCGCCCCCACCGTCGGGTGCACGGCGTCGAGGGGCAGGTCGAACGCGGCGGCGCAGTGGCGCAGCAGCGCTTCGCAGTCGGCGATCAGGTCGTCTGTGGATCCGCCGATGCGGTACCACTCGAGCATCGTGAACTCGGGGTGGTGCCACCGGCTCGGCGGGTCGTCGCGATAGCAGCGGGCGAGGGTGAACACGTTCGTACCGAGCGCGGCGAGGGTCGCCTTGATGGCGAGCTCCGGCGAGGTGTGCAGCCACCGCCGCCCCGCGAACCCACCGGCGCTGGCGTCGACCGAGAACGCGTCGAGCGTGGGCTCCATCCCCGGGTTCGCGACGAGGCTCGGCGTGAAGACCTCGAGCAGCCCGCGTTCGACGAAGAACCCGCGGATGGCGTGATGCAGGGTCGCGGTGAACCGAGCGACGTCGATCGGATCGGGAGGCATGGACGAATGGCCGGGAGCGATGCAGGGTATCGGCGCACCGGGAGAGGAGCGACGATGACGACCATGCAGACGATGCAGATCGAAGTGAAGGGGATGACGTGCGGCCACTGCGAGCGCGCCGTCGAAGAAGGCCTGTCGGCCGTGCCCGGCGTCGATCACGCCCGCGCGGACCGCGAGACCGGCCGCGTGACGCTGCACCTCGTGCAGGGCGCGACGATCCCCGAGGACACGCTGCGCGAAGTGCTCGACGACGAGGGCTACGTCTTCGGCGGCGTGGTCGCCTGACCGCGGTCAGTCCTCGACGTCGAGGGTGACCTCGCGCATCGCTTCGCTGATGCGGACCCGCAGGGCCGACTGCTCCTCGGACCGCTCGACGATGTCGGCGGCGATGTCTTCGAGGATGCGCTCCTGATTGGCGAGCCGCTCGACGAGGTCGCGACGAAGGTCCGCGTTGCGCTCGCTGTCGCCCAGCGCCGCGATGTTCGCGCGCAGCTCGGCCGTGCGCACCTGCACATCGGACCGGAGCTGGCGCGACTCGGCGATGCGCTGGTCGAGGGCGGCGAGCTCTTCGAGCATGTCGTGGATCGGCTGCAGCGCGGCGACGACGTCGGGTCGCGCGTCCGGGCGGGTGATCCACGCCGCGAACATCGTCTTCACCCGCGGGTCGAACACCTCGAGCCGCGTCGGCAGCCGGCGGCGCTGGGTCAGGTCGACCGTTGCGCGCCCGGGGTTCACCTCGACGGGCACGAGCCACCGACCGGGGTGCGGCTGCACGTCGCTCGGCGCGTCGACGAGCTCGAAGCCGTCGTACCGCGGCACCTGCACCCACGTGGTGTGGGCGTCGTCGAGGCTCGACGTGATCTCGTGGGTCCAGATCTGCAGGGACTCCTGCTCGACGTGGACGTGCCCGTCGGCGATGCGGACGAGTTCGATGTCGCCGCTGCGGGCGTTGTGGCGCTGGTTGATCGTCACCCGTGCCTCGACGGCATACGAGACGAACGCCTGCTCGCCCGGCGCGATCGACGGGGTGATGCCCTCGCCGACGAAGGTGTCGTCTCGATAGATGGCGATGGGCGCACGCTGGATCGGCCACATCGTGTCGTTCTCGATGAAGAGCGCCCGCCAGGGGTGGGTCGAGCTCGTGCCGCCGGACGGCTGGTAGAGCAGCACGTCGTCGCCGGTCACGGCTTCGTTGACGAGGGTCACCATCGTGCTCGACTGGTCGGGCACCGTGACCCGCCCGCGGATGTCGAACCGGTGCAGGGCGCTCACCTCGCTCACGTCGGCGGACGCGCTGCCGGTGTCAGCGAGGGCGTCGAACGAGATGCCGTCGTCGTCCCACGACTCGGCTTCCTCGGCCATCGCAAACCCGCCGCGACCGCCGCCGTACGCCATGTCCGCCTGGGGCGCAGGCATCGGCGCGGACGCCGCGCGGGTCTCCTGCTGGGCACGCGCCATCCGGGCGCCGGGCACCGACTGCGTCGGCGTCGGCGGGCGCAGGTCTGCGATCGACGGCATGCCGTACCCGGTCATGTCCGGGCGGTCGACGTACACCGGGGAGTGCAGGTCGTAGCGGAACGAGAGCGGCGTGCCGGCGGTCAGGCTGAGGCGCACGTCCGTCCAGTCCTCGCCCGAGACGTTGTCGACGATCGCCCAGCCCTGCAGCAGCAGCCCACCGTCGGTGGCGACGGCGCGGTACGCGGGCTTCCAGATCGGCATCTCGACGACGTAGGCCAGCGAGACCCGGCGGCGGCGGTCGTCGGCGAAGCGAACCGTCACCTCGATCGGCTTCCACTGCCCGTCGGACAGCGACCGGTCGAGGGATCGCTCCAGCGCGACGGCGAGCGTGTCGGACTCCAGATCGACCCGCTCGATGTGGGCGAGGGCGATCGGCACGAGGTCCGACGACGGGGTCATGATGGTGACGTGGTCGACGCCGGCGATCTCCTCGACGCCGGTGACGCGACCGCGGGTGCGGCCGCTGTTCGCGTGCACGACCACGTCTGCGCCCCGGAACGCACCGAGGATCTCGGCCATGCCGCCGCCGTTCTCGAGCCCGGCGGGCAGGGCGGCCACGTCGCGGACGTCGCGCTGATCGACGGGCAGCGACACGGACGTCGCGCCGCCGCCGCTGTGATCGACGACGACGAGGCTCGCCAGCACATCGTTGATCTGGTCCGGGCGGACGCGCATCACGAGGTGGTCGCCGCTGACGTCACCGGACCGTTCGAGGTACGCGACGCCGGACTGGTAGAGGACGACGCGGCGCACGTCGAGGTCGGGCGCCGACGTCTGCGGCGCGCCGCAGCCGAAGGACGTCGCGGTGACGGCGAGGGCGAGGGCGGCGGTGGCGAGGGGGCGGATGAGGGGCATCGGGGCTCCGTGTCAGGGGGCGACGGTCGCGTCGAGACCGAGGTGCCCTTCGATCATGGGGCGGTCGAGCGCGTCGTCGGGCGCGTGCTCGAGAAAGCGTTCGAGCAGCGCGCGCGCTTCGTCCGGCGCGTCGTTGGCGAGAAGCAGCAGTCCGAGGTTGCGGAGCGCCGCGAGGTGGTCGCTGTCGATCGACAGCGCCGCCTCGTACAACGCGACGGCTTCGGGAACGGTCTGACGAACTTCCGCCGCGACGGCGCGCAGGGTGAGCGCGTCCGGGTCGTCGTCGAGCGCCTGCAGCACGTCGTCCGCGCCGTCGGCGTCGAGCAGCGCGAGCCGCGCCTCGGCCACGCGGAGCCGCACGTCGCGCCCCATCGTCGGGTCGTCGAGTAGCGGCACGAGTACGTCGTCCGCTTCGCCCGGGGCGCCGGCCGCGACGAGCGATGCGCCCAGCTGGTACTGCGCGATCGGATCGTCGGGGGTGAGGGCGATCAGGGCGCGAGCATCTTCCAGCGCGCCTGCGGGATCCCCGACGACGAGGTGGCACACCGAGCGGTCGAGCAGGGCGTCCGCACGCCAGGGCGCTGTCGCGATCACCTCGTCGAGGCCGACAAGCGCGCCCACGCAGTCCCCGCGGCCCACGGCGGCGTGGGCTTCATCGAACCAGATGTCCGACGGCGCCACGGCCGGGGTCGTCTCGGCCGTGGTTTCGGCTTCGTCGACCGAAGTGTCCGGCGCGTCCGGCGGCGGGTCCGGGGTCGTCTGGCGACCGCCGCACGCGACGAGGAGCCCGAACGAGGCGAGCAGGGCGAGACGGCATCCGGGGGCTGTCGACGAGAGCATCGGCCGATCGGGGCTTGCGGCGGGGGACGACACGCGAGAACGTGGCACAGCGCGTTGGCCTCGGAAAGTGCATTGCAGACCGCATCCCTCGTCCCCTTCGTCCTCTTCGCCCTCGTGGCCGGTTGTGGCGGCTCGACCCCGCCGCCGGACACGAACGTCGACGTGGACCACGAACTCGACGTGCTCTTCACCTGTTCGCAGGACGAGATCACCGCGATCGGCCTGACGCTCGACCGCGTCGACACGACCCTGCGTCGCGTGCAGTCGGCATGGGTCCCGCTGCCGGATGATCCGACGGCCCGCGGTCGTGTCGTCGTCGAGGTGTTCGCGGACCGCTATCACGGCCCCGGGCTCACGGCGCGCAGCCAGCGCCAGCGGTGGCAGGGCCCGGTCGACGCGATGCAGGACGACGCGCGGATCCTCGTGGGCCGGCACGACGACGACACCCCCGGCTGGCGGTCGCAGCCGCGGTCGGACGACGACACCCAGCGCGAGCGCGAGCTGGTGTCCGCCGTCCGCGATTGCTGGGCGGATTCACGCGACTGACGCTTCGCGCTTCGCGATTCGTCACCGATGTGGCACGGTGTAGGACGCATGACTTGCACAGGTCGGGGGCGCGGGTGCGCCTGAATCTTGCGTCTCACCGCCGGCGGCGGGATGGTGGATGGCCAGTGCACATGCGACGTGGCCTCACGTCGAAACGGTCCCCCCTCGAACAGCCCACCACGCTGGCCGAATGAGCGCGCACGCCGACATGTTCCCCGGCTCGGTGCCGTCCCGCGGCGTCCTGACATCCGGGCGCACGATCGCGAAGGACCGTGGCGCGAACGCGGGGCTCGCGTTCCATCCCGGTGGCATTCGGCTCGTCAGCGGCTGGTGTGGTTCGGACAGCGCGATCGACGTGTGGCTCGCCGACCCGGTGCGACACATCGAGCAGAAGGCGCTCGAGGTCGAGCTGAGCGACGTCGGTAGCCAGCCCGAGCAGCTGCTCTTGCCCCCTGGCGGGGAGCCGCGGACGGCATGGCCCGCGCACCTGTTGCCGGTCGTCGATCTCGCGGTCAGCGGCAACGGCGAACGGGCGATCGTGACCGCCGGCCGCGCCGCCCGGGTGTTCCGGTTCGGCGAAGGGCACGTGACCGAGCGTGCCGGCGCACTGCGCGCCCATGAGGCGCCGGTGGTCCGTGTCGCGCTGAACGCCGTCGGCGATCGTGCGATCACCGTCGACCCGACCGGGCGCAACCTGCTCTGGGGGACGGACGGCGAGAACGTCCTGCACGAGCTCAAGATCAGCCGGTCGGCGCACTCGGCGGCGTTCCTGTGGAACGACATGCTCGCCGCGGTCGGCGACGACGTCGGCCGCGTGGTGTGCTGGGACGTCCGGTCCGGGCGTCGCCACCTGCAGTTCCAGGCGCACCGCGCCGCGACGACCCGCATGTCGTTCAACCGCGACTCTGCGCTGCTGCTGACGGTCGGCAACGACCACACGGCGCGGATGTGGAACCTCGAGAAGGGCAGCCAGGTCGGCACGGACCTCGTGCACCGCGCGCCGCTGCACGACGCGACGTTCATCCGCAGCGGCCAGTACGCCGTGACCGCCGGCGCCGACGGGCACGTGGGTGTGTGGAGCGCGCGCGACGGTCGCCTGCTCGACTGGTACTTCGCCGCCGGCCCGGTCTACCGGCTCGCGTGGGCCGAGACCACCGGGATGCTCGCGCTCTCGGGCCCCCGCGGCATCGAGATCGTCGACATCGATTTCGATCGCCTGCGCGACCTCGAGACGTCGATGTCTCGCATGGACATCCCCACGGCGACCTCGTACGCGGGCGGCTTCAAGAACGTCCCGTCGCGCCCCCCGGTGAACTACTCCGGTGGTGCACAGGAGGCGCCGGTCGGCTCGATCATGGCCGCGCGACAGACCACCGACCTGCCGTACGCCGACCGGTCCGGCGACTCGATCCGCCGCGGCCCCGCGCCGGCTCCCCCGTCGCGCGGCGGCAACACGACCCGCATCCCTGCGGGCAGCGTGCGGGCCGCGCACAATACGGCGGCGCCTCAGGCGGTCGACGGTCGCGCGCAGGCGTGGAACCCGTACCGTGCTGCGGCCGCGAAGAAGTCCGCGCCGCCGCCGCCGACGCCGGAGCCGCCGGTCTCGCCGCGGCAGCCGACCCCGTCGGCCTCGCCGGCCGCAGACTTCTTCTCGAGCGCGTCCAGCGATTCGAAGGACTACCGCGCCACGGGCTCGTACTCCCTCGTCAGCCCCCGCGTGGAGCAGTCGGAGACGTCCACTGGTGACCAGAAGGCGCTGGAGGACATCCTCGAAGAGGACGCCCCGGATGATTCGATGCTCATGGCGGCGCGGGTGACCGCGCGCCGGGAGCAGAAGAAGCGCGAGCGCAAGGCGGCGGCCCGTGTGCCGCTGCTCGTCGCCGTGCTCGGTGGTCTCGTCGTCGCGCTCGCCGGATGGCAGGGCGTCGCGTGGTACTACACCTCGCAGGCGTGGCCTTCGGCCGTCGCCGCCGAGGCGCAGACCCTCGAGACGGCGTACGAGACCGAAGTGTCGGCAGCCCAGGCCGAGTTCGACGCCTTCGTCGAGTCGAGCGAGCGCCGGGTGGCCGAGTTCGAGCGCAGCACGACGATGACCCGGTCCGAGATGGACCGCCTCCGCGCAAACATCGACCGGCAGATCGAGGTCGAGCGGGAGCGATTCGAGGCCGTCGAGGACACCGCCCGCGAGATCCGCGAGGCTGGATTCGACACGCTGTCCGAGCGCCGAAAGGTCGCCGCAGACCGCCTCGGCATGATGGCTGGCGGTGGTGCCGGTGGCCTGCTCATCATGATCGGATTCGTGATGTACGGGCTGCGCACGCGGCCCTGACCCCGCGCGCCGCAGCCTTCGACGACGCCTCCCGACGTGTGTTGTACGCGTCGCAGTCCGCGTACGAATTCGCACGCGGTGGGCGGCCTTCGGGGCAGGGCGGCGAGGCCGTGTTCAGCAGGTCGGATTGACGGTTCGGATCCCGCTCGGGTAGCATCGCGGCCACCGCCATCCGGCAGCGCACTCCCCACCCGGCCCCCGAGATCGCCTCATGCGACGTCGCACCCGCTTGAAGCTCGCGCTCGCGGGCCTCGCCGTCGGGATCATCGGCCTCGTCGTGCTCATCGTCGTGCTGGTGCTCGGTCGACAGGCGCGTCAGAACGAGCTGGCCGCGCTCCTTGCCGCAGAGGCCGGGGACGGAGCGCCCACCGAGGCGGCTCCCGAGGATCCGTACGATGGCCTCGAGCTCGAGGCGATTCGTCGGGTGCAGGACCGCCGCGGGGCGTCCGGGACGATCGGGGATGCCATCCGCAACGGTGCCCTGGCCGACGCCATCGAGGTGTACGGCGAGAACGTCCCCGCCGAATCCGAGTGGGTCGCACGCCGGGTTGAGGAGTCGGTGTACGAGGTCGTGCACGAGACGCGGTTTCACGGAGTCGCGTTCGGTCCCCGCTGGTTCGTCCAGATGGACGCGGACGGTCCGGCGCCAGAGGGCTCCGGCGGCGTCGTACCGACGAACGCGCTCGCCGACTGGCTGCACGACGGTGGCGACGATACGCACCTGCGCCAGATGAACCGGTCCGACGAGGTCGTCGAAGCGCTGACGCGGCACCGGTTCGACTCCGGCGTGCGATTGGCAAGCGCGATGCTGGTCTTCTTCCTCGGTCGCGCCGACGGCGCCGTCGAGCCCGAGGTCATCGGGTGGACGGTGATCCCGCACCAGCTGTCCGCCGACGAGGCGGTCTATCAGGCGTGGTTCCAGTGGTACGAGGGCGAGGACGTCCAGGACGCCCTGTGGGAGGTCAGCTACCGCGGCGCGGCGCCGACCTTCCGCGCACGGGACCAGCGCGCGGACCAGATCATGCGCGCCGGCGCCGAGGTGTCGTCGGACGAGCTGATCGACATCCGCCCCGAGAGCCTGCGCGACGTCGACACGCCGCCGGAGTCGGAGCGTGACGCCCGGGTCCGCGCCCTTCGGCTTCTGCTCGCCGACACGCGGGTGGTCGAGGCGGTCGGCGCGCTGCTGGCGGCGCGTGGGCGCAACGGCGAGCTCGAGTACGTGCAGTGGCACTCGACCTTCGTCGACGACGACCGGGACACCTGCGCGGTCGAGTACCGCTATCGCGAACGTGGTGACGATCGGGCGGTGTCCTGGGAGATCGACAGCCGTACGGGCGAGCGGACCCCGACGAGCGAGATCGCCGCGCTCGCCGAGGTCACCCTGTCCGTCTATCGCGCGCCTGACGGCGACGGCGCCGCCGCACCGTGACGGACGCCGAACGGGAGTCGCGCGCGCCGGTCTTGCCGTCTCAGCGGTTCGCGCTGCAACGGCTGGGCGCGCCGCGGCTCGATGGCGCCGCGGTCTATCTGCGCCGGGCGCCCCTCGACGAGTTGATCTTCGCCGCGGGCTACGCACCCGACCGGCTGCAGGCGGCCGTGCTCGTCGGCACCGTGGGCCCCGGCGACCCGGCCTCGTTCGTCGAGATTGCCGGGTACGCCGACCTCGATGCGTGGCCGAACGACACCGCGCTGGTGCGCGCGTGGCTCGACGATCAGATCCCGATGCGGCGCCGGGTCGAGCGCATGGGCGCCGGGATGACGCTCGTCGGGCACGCCATCGTGCGCCCAGGGGCCGGGTCGCGTCCGACCGCTGCGGATGAGCGGCTGCACCGCACGTTCTTGAACCTGCCGTGGCAGGTGACGGTGCTGATCGACCCGAAGGACCGCACGGTCGGCGTCTGGGGAGTTGACCCGGACGGTGCGCTGATCAACGTCGGATTCAATCTGGTGACCCCGCGCCGCGACGGCGCACCCGACGCGGACGCGTCGGACGAGACCCCCGGCGCCCCCGCGCCAGCCACGGATACGGAGCCCGCATGAACATCATCGACGTCATGGCGCGTGAGATTCTCGATTCTCGAGGCAACCCCACCATCGAGGTGGACGTGGTGCTCGAGAGCGGTGACATCGGCCGCGCGGCAGTCCCGTCCGGCGCGTCGACGGGCGAGCGCGAGGCCCTCGAGCTGCGTGATGGCGACGCCGGCCGCTTCGGCGGCAAGGGCGTCCTGAAGGCGGTCGAGCACGTCAACGAGGTCATTGGGCCCGAGCTGATCGACCTGCCCGCCGACGAGCAGCTGCTCATCGACCAGCGGATGCTCGACCTCGACGGCACCGAGAACAAGGGCAAGCTCGGCGCGAACGCCATCCTCGGCGTGTCGCTGGCGGTCGCGAAGGCGGCGGCGGCGTTCTACGAGCAGCCGCTCTGGCGCTACCTCGGTGGGCCGAACGCCCGCGTCCTGCCCGTGCCGATGATGAACATCATCAACGGCGGCGAGCACGCCGACAACTCGGTCGACATCCAGGAGTTCATGGTGATGCCCGTGGGCTTCGCGAGCTTCCGGGATGGGCTGCGTGCGGGCGCCGAGATCTTCCAGACGCTGAAGAAGGTGTTGAGCGCCCGCGGGCTGTCGACGTCGGTCGGTGACGAGGGCGGCTTCGCGCCGAACCTCGGGTCGAACGAAGAGGCGCTGCAGGTCATCAGCGAGGCGATCGAGAAGGCGGGCTACCAGCTCGGCGACGAGATCGTGCTCGCGCTCGATTGCGCCGCGTCGGAGTACTACGACCGCGCGTCCGGCAACTACGTGCTTTCGGGCGAGGGCCGCACGTTCACGCCGAGCGAGATGGTCGGCTGGCTGTCCGAGCTCACCGAGAAGTACCCGATCGTCAGCATCGAGGACGGACTCGACCAGAACGACTGGGACACCTGGCGCGCCTTGACCGACGCGATCGGCGACCGCGTGCAGCTCGTTGGCGACGACCTCTTCGTCACGAACGCCGTCGAACTGCAGCGCGGCATCGACCAGGGCATCGGCAACAGCATCCTCGTGAAGGTGAACCAGATCGGCAGCCTCACGGAGACGATGCGGACGGTCGAACTCGCCCACCGCAACAAGTACACGTCGGTCATCTCGCACCGCTCGGGCGAGACCGAGGACACGACGATCGCCGACCTCGCGGTGGCCCTGAACGCCGGCCAGATCAAGACCGGCAGCCTCTGCCGCAGCGACCGCGTCGCGAAGTACAACCAGCTGCTGCGCATCGAAGAAGAGCTCGGCTTCACCGCCGAATACCGCGGACGCGCCGCCCTCGCGCGCTGACGGTGCGCGGACGGCGCCCGATCGACGCGGGCGGCGCGGGGCGCCGCCCCTGAGGGCGG
>Ga0209692_10002634_pt1 | contig 18963 bp, 15 predicted proteins | sample tdDd472_FD_187129 | JGI IMG/M metagenome (GOLD analysis project Ga0209692, IMG submission 187129) | Marine sediment microbial communities from the Atlantic coast under amendment with organic carbon and nitrate - tdDd47.2 (SPAdes)... | ecosystem: Environmental > Aquatic > Marine > Coastal >...
CCTGGCCTTTTTCGCCGCGCCGCTGCTGCTGATCCAGGTTGCCAAGGAAGTCTCAGGTGACATGCATATCGTGGAACGACTGCACTGGTGGGCCAAGGGCCCGGTGTACCTTATACTGGCGGTCTTGTTGGTAACCGCGGGAGCTTCAGGTGGCCGCACCTTTATTTATTTCCAGTTTTAAGCGCTTCAGGCAAATGCCGAAGGCCGTCCTGTTCGCCATCGGCCTGTTTATTGCGGGTGAAGCCCTGGTGACGGCCGCCTGGCGCCCGGCCGTGGTGGGAGCAGACCGATACGCTCGGTTCTCACTCGCCTATGATTACGGTTATGCCAAGGACATGCCCCGCCTGTTCCTTGAGGGCGATTCCCTTTGCTACTATCCGACCGAATACGTCGACATGCCCCCATTCTGTTTGGATAGGCAAAAGGGACTGAATGAAATCCGCATCTTCGTACTTGGCGGCTCGGTTTCGCGAGGCTACAACGTGCCCTTGGGCCTGGCATACCCTGAACGTTTGGAAACCCTCCTGAATGAGCACCGGCCTGAGTTCGAATGGACCGTTCTGAATCTGTCGGCCTCCGGTTTCGGTTCGACCCGTATTTTGAACGTCCTGAACAACATGGTGGAGTTCCAGCCGGATGTGATTGTGGTCCATCCCCACGGATCCAATGAATACGAGGACGAGCGGGATGCCCGTTATCGGGCGGATTTGCACGGGGGCATTAACGGGCTTCTGCTGCGTAGCCGGCTTGTTGTCCTGATAAAAAAACTGGATTCACTCTGGCTGGATACCGGGGAGAAAAGCAACACGCCTGATAATGGTGAAAGCGTGGCGGGGCGGGATCCCGCCAATCGGGACAGATGGTTCGCCACCCTGAGCCAGAACGTGGAGCAAATCCATGGCCTGGCCGAGGCGGAGGAACTGGCCACCATCTATGTCGGTCGGTCGGAACGTGACTCCGAGGCCTTCAGGGGCGACACGGTGGAGCATTTAAACGGTCCGATCCGGGACCTCGAGTCCTTTGTCGATGTGGCGACCCTCTTCACGGAAGAAGGGTCAGAATTTCAGCCGACCGATCTGTTCCATGACTGGACCCACTATTCCAAGACCGGACACCGCATTCTGGCGGAAGACCTCTACCGCCTGCTTTCTCCCGGTGGCGAGGTTTTCGCCCGGGTCATGGACCGACGGGATGCCCGCGCGCTTCCCTGATCGTCCACCCCAATCCGATCAGGTCAAAACACCCCGCCCCTTCATGGCCCGGGCGTAGAGCCACAGCCCCAGAGCCACGAAAAAGATCACCACGGTAAAAATCAGTCCGGTGGTCCCCATCACTTCACGGCCGTTGGAAAGACCGAAATTGTGGATGGCCGTCAGGACCATGGACACAAAGGACACCAGGAACACCGGCACCGCGAAGCCCTTCCGCACCAGAAGCAGAACGCTGCCCAGCAGGCCGCCCCACACGGCGAGCGCCCAGAAGATTTCCACCCAGATGGGGAACCCGTAGAAATAATCGAGCTGGACCTGATCGAATTTGGCCATGTAGGCCGCGTTCTGGGTCTGGGTCATGAGGTAATCGTAAGCCCCCATCAGGTTCCACAGCAGGGTGATGATGCCGATGATCCAGAGATGCACGGGCGCCTTGACGGATTGGGACATGGGGTTCTCCAAGCGTTTAAGAGGGGAAGGGCGCAAGTTTCTCTGAAAAGGATACCAAAAAACAGGGGTTTGCCAAGATTACAAAGTGGCCGGCCCAATCACGTCCGCCGGGCCTCCAACAACTGGCCAGCAGATCCACCCTGAACCAGGTTCGGGGCGACTGTCCAACGGAGTGGAGCTTCCAGCCGATGGGCGTGGCGGAGACGGGCGGCCGGGATTACATTCTTCATGGGATATTGAAAACGCCCATCCACCTGCTTGCGTGATCGGCTTCACCGCCCGACACCCATCTGCCGCCGATCCAACCCCATATCCCGCTTACGCTGCCCGCGTCGCGGGCACACGTTGTCCTGATCAGGGGGTTGAGTGATGTTGAAACAAACCCTGCCCACGAAAATCGCCGCCGTGGTAATCCTGCTGACGGCCATCACCCTGGGGTTGCCGTCATCCGCGGGCGACCCGCCCGGAATCATCGCGGCCGAAGCCTACGGGCTGCGCATGGTCGGCCAGGTGGAACCGGCACTGAAGATGCTCACAGCCGGCCTCGAGACGCACCCGGAGGCGGGTGTTCTGTTCTACGAACTGGCGCGGACCAAGCTCTTCCTGCTCGACATTCCGGGCATGCGGGAGGCCGCCGAGGCCGCGGTCCGTTTCGCGCCCGACAACAACGAGTTCCGCTACTTCGCCGCCCTGGCCGCGGGCTATGCGTTGATCGACGCGGCCCACCACCAGGACAAGGACCGCATGAAGACCATGGGGGATCAGATCGTCAATCACCTTGAAACGATTCTCGAGTCCGATCCGGATCACTCTCAGGCGCGGTACCTGCTCGTCCAGCAGAGCGTCGAGATGGCCCCCGAGGTCGGTGTGGAAGTGGGTGATCCTGAGGCCCACATCGCCCTGCTTGAGGCGAAGGATCCGGTCCTGGGCGCCAAGGCCCGGTGCTGCCTGGTGGACCAGAAGGAACAGCAGGAGATCTGGGAAAAGGTCCTGGCCGAGAACCCGGAAGACTGCCGGGCGCTGATGGAGGCGGCCGACGGGTTGATCACCGCGGGTGAACTCGACCTGGCCGCCGAATGTCTGGACAAGGCCATCGGCAAGGAGAGAGAGGCCTGCTACGGACTGCTGCGGCTGGGTCTGGCCTACTCCATGAAACACGACTGGGACCGGGCCGAACAGGTCACGCAGCAATACCTCGACCTCAATCCGCCGGTCGCGCTCAAGGCCTACGCCACGGGCCGGATGGGCATGATCCAGAGGCAGAGAGGCGACGAGGACGGGAGCCGCGAGTGGATGGCCAGGGCCCACGACCTGGACCCGCATGTCTGGCAGACGGTCATGCCGCCGCCCCGGGAAATTTTCACCCCGATCTAGACCCTGAGACAGGTCGGGCCATGCGGCCGTGTGGCCCGACCGAAGCCCAGCCGGAAGTCGTCCAGGTCGCCAACCCGGAAGAGGTCTTCCCCGATAGCCTCGAGTTCATCATCCTGAGCACAGACCATGAGTCCCTGAACCACGCTCAAGATAAGTGGCTCTCAAAATATCTCCATTGACGAAACCTAAGGCAGACACTATACTTTCTGTTGCGCATATTTTTAACCATTAGACTTTCACCGTGTTTCCGACGAAAGGCCCCAGCGGATCATGATGATGCCCGTGAAACCTTCGACCCCGGCCCTCGCCCTCCTGGCGATCCTCGTCATTTTGGCCGGTTGCGGCCAGAGCGAATCCACATCCGAATCAGGTGCCTCCGGGCATGTCGAGCAGGGGTTGCGGGTCCTGACGATCGATCCCGCCGGCCGGGACCAGACATTGCGAATCTACCGCGGCGATTACGTGAGGCCGCAATTGGCCGACGGGTCCGCCTTCCGCCTGACGATTCCCGGCCTCGATGTGGACCGCTCCTACCCCGTGCCCGAGGGAGAGAAGCCTTATTTCAAGGCGCCGACCGCCGGCAAATTCGCCTTCGAGGCCGGGGCCGCAACCGGAACCCTTGAGGTCGTCGAGTACAAGGCGGCCTCCTTCCGGGATGTCACCGCCGAGGAAGCCGCCACCGTCATTGCCGAAAAGGCCCCCTTGATCCTGGATGTGAGAACCCCACGCGAATTCGCGAGCGGCCACCTGGAAGGGGCCACCCTGTTGCCCATTCAGGAAATGCAGAGACGGATCGGCGAGTTGTCGGAAGACAAGGAGCGACCCGTCTTCGTCTACTGTCGGACGGGCAACCGCAGCACGGTGGCCTCGAAACTGCTCATCGACGCCGGTCACCGCCAGGTTGTGAATCTGAGGCGCGGCATCGTGGACTGGGAGCGCCGGGGCCTGAAGGTCGTTCGCTAGGTAGACTTTAAGGTAGGTGCCGGCCGGAAAGAGTGCTTCTTCACTGCTGTCACGCCTTCCAGGATCAGCCCCATGACAAAGACCGATATGAGCAGAGCCTTATCCATCTTGTTCCCGCCCGGCCAGCGATCTGACCCTAATCCTGGTATGACCGACATTCCGCCTGATTGAACATACCACGTTTGATCTTGCCTTGTTGTTTTCGGCAGTCAGTTGTGCCGATGGATTTCGAATTGACCGTTGAGCGGCAGACCGCGGCCATTCCAAGTTTTCAGCGGGGCCTTCACATAGGCAAGGATGGCTCGATCCGGGGCCATACATACGAACCGGCCCGGCGGACCATCTCCGCCGGGCCGGGCTTCAGGTAGGTGATACCGGGTCTAGTACGACTGCGAAAACAGAACCCGCCCAATACTCTTCTCTCCACAGTGGACACAAACGCCCTCGGTCTCATCCCGCTCGAACGGAATGTTCCGAATGGTGACCTTGGTCTTGCCCTGGATCGTCTTCTCGCAATCCCCGTCGCCACACCAATGGCAGTTGGCGAAGCCCCCGTCACCCTTGAACAGGGCCACGAAATCATCCCAGCTGTCGATGTTGCAGGTTCCCTCGACCATGCGTGTCTTGGCGCGGTCGTAAAGGTCCTGCTGGATCCGGTCCAGTTCCGCGGGCACGGCCGCCGCCAGGTCGGCGAATTTCACAGCCTGCTTGTTCCGGTCGTGGCGGGCGGCCATCATGACCTGTTCGTCAGCCAGGTCGCGGGGCCCGATTTCCAGACGCAGGGGCACACCCTTGCGCTCCCACTCGCCGTACTTCCAGCCGGGCCGCATTTTGTCGCGCTTGTCCACATGCACCGGGCCCACGATGGGCCGCAGCTCGGCCGCGATCTTCTCGGCCGCGGCCACCACTTCGACCATCTCCTCATCCTTGCGCCAGATGGGAATGATGACGGCCTTGGTGCCGGCGATGCGCGGCGGCAGGATGAGGCCGTCGTCGTCGCTGTGGACCATGATCAGGGCCCCCATGATGCGGGTGCTCATGCCCCAGCTCGTGGCCCACACGTGCTCAACCTTGCCCTCGGCGTCCTGGAACTTCACGTCGAAGGCCTTGGCGAAGTTCTGGCCCAGATCATGGCTGGTGGCCGCCTGCAGGGCCTTGTTGTCCTGCATCATGGCCTCGATGGAATAGGTCTCCTGGGCGCCGGCGAACCGCTCGTTGGCGGTCTTGGCGCCGGTGATCACCGGCATGGCCAGGATGTCCTCGGCGAACCAGCGGTACACCTCCAGCATCTGCAGGGTCTCGGCGCGACCCTCCTCGGCGGTGGCGTGGGCGGTGTGCCCTTCCTGCCAGAGGAACTCGGTGGTGCGCAGGAACATCCGCGTACGCATTTCCCAGCGCATGACGTTGGCCCACTGGTTGATGAGCAGGGGCAGGTCGCGGTAGCTCTGGATCCACTTGCGGTACTGGTCCCAGATCACCGTTTCGCTGGTGGGGCGGATGATGTACTCCTCCTCCAGCTTGCTGTCCGGATCGGGAATCAGGTCCACTTTTCCGTCCACGGTCACCTGCTTGAGCCGGTGGTGCGTCACGATGGCGCATTCCTTGGCGAAGCCCTCCACATGCTCGGCTTCCTTGGCCAGGAAGCTCTTCGGGATGAGCAGGGGGAAATACGCGTTCACGTGGCCCAGTTCCTTGAACTTGTCGTCCAGGGTGCGCTGGATGTTCTCCCAGATGGCGTAGCCGTTGGGCCGGATAACCATGCACCCGCGGACGGGGCTGTTTTCGGCCAGTTCGGCGGCGGCGATGACGTCCTGGTACCAGCGGCTGTAGTCGGCGCTTCTCTTCGTGATCTCGGCCATGACTTCCCTTCCTCGACTCATTGACGGCGCACGTCACCCAGGGCGACGCGGCGCAAATACGGCAAGCGGGAAAGATAGCAGGTAGACGGGCCGGTGGAAAGTCCCGCCCGCGTTACAGAGAGGACGATCTAGACCTTGGCCGGCACCACCGCCGACAGGATCACGCCCATCTGCAGGGCCAAGCCGGCCAGTTCGGTGGCCTGCTCGGCCACCACATCGTCGCCGTCGGGGCCGCAATCGGCGTAGAGAACCGCCTTGACGCCGTCGGCGGTGCGGACCGGCGACACGGCAAAGCCGGTGCACCGGGCCAGGTCCAGGAGTTCGGCCCCGGCCAGGTCCCCGTAGGCCTCGCTGCGGGCCTGGGGCACGTGCAGGTCGCGATGTTCCAGCACGGCCAGAGCCACAGCGCCGGATTCCCGTTTCAGCGGAAGGGTCAGGATTTCGGCCAGGTCGCCCGCCCCGGGACCGCCGGCCAGCATGGGCCGGAGTTCATGGGCCTGACGATCCACCTTGAGCAGGATCACCCGCTCGAACCCCAGAATATCCACCGCGCCCCGGACCACCTCTTCCAGTAGTTCGGTGGGCGGGGTGCCGCCGGAAATGCCCAGCCCGATGCGGCGGTACAAATCCAGTTGGCTGGCGGTGCGGTCGGCAATTTCCGCCCGGTCCATATGAACGGGCGCCACGTTCACACTGCCCTCCACGTTGACCACCGCTCCGAAATCGCGCATGTCCCCCACATCCACGCCCAGGCACTGGGCCAAGACCTCGATCTCCTCAGCCAGCCCGGAATTGATCTCCTCCAGCCGGTTGTGGGAAATGCCCAGCGCCCGGCCGGCCTTGCGCAGGATCTTGTACTCCTCGGGCTGATCTTCCGCCTGACAGGTGAATCGGCTCATGGCGTTGGCATAGACGATCACCCCCAGCAGGGGGTCCATCTGCTTGGGAGGCGTGGACGGGTCGATATCGTGGTGATCCCCAATCACGTTCTGCAATTCCACCGGCAGCTGCCAGCGGGCGGCCAGGCGGCGGCCGGCCCGGTCGTGGGTGATCCCGAAGTGCCGGCGCTCGGCCTCCAGGACGGGAACGCCCCCGGCCATGTCGGCCTGCACCTTGTCCATGTCCGCCGGGGAGCACTCCACCAGCACGATCTGCCCGATGTCGTGGATTAGAGCCGTGACGAACGCCTCCTCCGGCGCCACCCGCCCCGAGGCTTCGGCCAGGGACTGGGCGATGGCGGCGGTGAGCAGGGAGTGGCTGGAAATATCTGCCAGCAGGGGGGAGCGGGAGAGCTTGCTCATCATGTCGAAAACCGACAGACCCAGGGCCAGTTTGCGCACGGTCTCGAACCCCATGACGATGACCGCCTTGCGCACCGTGCGCACCTTTTCCTGGTTTCGGCGCTGGTACAGGGCGCTGTTGACCACCTTGAGGATGCGCATGGTCAGGGCCTGGTCCTGCAGGATGCAGTTGGCCAGATCGTCGGCGCTGGAACGGTTGTCGTTGGCCACGGTCTGGATCTTGAGCAGGGTCTGGGGCAGGCTGGGCAGTTCGCCCATCTTCTCGATTTGTTCAAATACGTTGGCCGAGGTCATGTCCGCGCTCCATCCCGCTGAAGTCAAAGGGTCCTGACTCCTTATCGGACGGAATGGGCGGTGCTGTAGCCTGCAAGGGGGTCTAGTCGGCCTTGCGGGCCCGCCAGAAGCGTTCCTGGGGATGAATGCCGTAACGGTCCAGTTCTCCTGCCGGCACGGTCTCCCCCGCAATGACCTCGGTGATCTCCCAGCCCTCGCGCTGGATGAGATTGCCGAAATCAGGCGCGAACTGCCAGGCGTGGGCGTGGGCGCGATGCGGATCGATCTCGATCCGGCGGCTGTGGGCCACGCCCGGCTCGAAAGGCACCTGCAGCCAGGCAATGCCCCCGGGCTTCAGGACACGGTGGATCTCGTCCAGGCACAGGTCCAGATCCGGAATGTGTTCCAGGACATGGCTGCAGAACACCCAGTCCACCGAATCGTCCAGCAGGGCCGAGTAGCGCAGATCCGACACGAAGTCCGGACTGAAGCGCTGGTCTGAGGCGTCGATGTCGCTGCGGAAGCAGCGCGTGAGGCCTTCATGCTCCAGAAGGAAGCGCAAAGCGGTGGACAGGCTGTAGCCCACGATGACCTCGGGGTTCCAGCCGGGGCGGACGGCCAGTTCCTCCCGCACCCCCAGCACCAGTTGACGGTGCCGGTCGAAGGACCCGCACTCGGGACAGATGCAGCCGTGGATCACCTCGTCCGCAGACAGAAACGTGCGGAAGCGGCGGCCGCTCCAGTCGCACACCGGGCATTCCCTTGATTTGCCCGGCACCAGCTTATCCCCCAGCGGAAGCAGCGCGTTGTCCAGGGCACCGAAAACCACTCGCGCCGCCTGGACCGGGTGTTTCCACCAGCAGGCCGGCGAGCGGGGATTCAGCAGCGTGTCACGGACAAAGTCACTGGCCGGCAATTCGGTCGCTCCTTGCTGGGGACGGGTCGCACAGTCGGAATGTCATCGGCAATGGAAGCCGAAGCTGAAGTGAAGGCGGAATCATAACAGGGGGATGGACGGGCCGCAACCGGCGGTCAGGGCCGCCACACGAGGCGCAGGCTGCCGTAGCCGAGGGCGATGTCGTCGGCGTTCTCGGTATGGCTTTCCGGCTCGTAGCTCACCATCAGGTCCAGGCTCACCTTGTCGCTGAGGTACCAGTTCGCCATGACCCAGATTTCCCAATAGTTGAAATCTGAGTAGAGGTCGAACGACGCGTCGCCCAGGGAATCCTCCCCATCGAGGGTGCTGGACGTGTACATTCGGTGTCCGTACTCCAGCATGATCGACCCGCTCACGTCGCCGCCATAGGACTCCACCGCTCCGCGCAGACCCATCTGGGTGTAGGTTTCCGGCGAGTCTCCGGCGTCCAGGCGTTCATTGGCCAGACCCAGCCGCCAGGTGGCCGTCATGATGTCGCCCCACTGGTAACCGGTCACGCCCTTGATCCGCCACGAATCGAAGTAGGCGGAAAACTCCTGGTCGTACTGCCAGATCTCCCCCTGCAGGTCCAGGAACACCAGGCCGCTGCCCGCGCCGATGAGCGCTTCCGCTTCGGTCCAGTGGGCCCAGGCCGACGGACGGGCGGTCTCGTCGGCGATCAAACGCCGGTCGCTCTTGTGGTACAGTCGCAATCCCTGTCCCTTGAGGCCGAACTGGTCGAAGTTGATCTCCAGGCTCAGCACGTCACGGTCGATGGCGGCCGAATCGGGATAGGCCCGCCGCGCGGCCCGGACGCCCGCCCGCCAGTTGCCTCCGTCATTCAGTTGGGAATCCAGGAAGGCCGCCACCCCCTGGTCGCGGTAGTTGACCTCCAGGGTGGACGGCGTGTCGTAGGTCAGGAACCCCGTCCAGCCCCGCAGGTCCAGTCGACGGCGCTCCCACCGCAGGGGATACACCCGAGCCGTCACCCGGCCTTCCACATTGTCGCTGCTCAGGGTGTATTCGGTGTCCTGCTGGAACTGGCGCCCCCAGAGATGCCCGTCCAGACGCAGCAGGCCGGTGCCGGTGTCCGACTGCAGACGGTACTCCGCCTCCAACTGCTCCCGCATCAGTTCGCTTCCGTAGGAGACATCTCCCCGCACCCGCCAGCGGTGCTGGGTCCGACGGGCGGAGCGGCCCTCCAACCCGGCGGTGACCTGGTATTCGGCCACCAGTTCCGTGGTGTCGGTGGTGGCCAGGGAGTAGGCGTGGAGATAGCTGTCGAAACCGGTGGTCACGACGGGAGTCCAGCGGGCGCGGTCCTCCTGCGGACGGCTGAAATCCAGGGACGGCAGGTCCTCCGCAAGCGCGGCACCCGGGACCAACAGGACCCGGGCCGCCACCATCAGGAGAATATTAAGCGCCCTGCAATTAATGGGTATGTCCGCCTCAGCGCGTAAGGTCCGCGACCTGCCCCAGCAGATCGTGGGCCGCCTTGATTTGACGCAGAGCCCGCTCCACCTCGTCCTGGTCCAGGGATCGGGCCGCCCGCTGGCGGTTGTCCCTCGCCTGGTCGAAGAGGCGGCGGGCCTGCTCCGATCCGCCCTCCTGAAGTCGGTCGGCCAGCGCACCGGCCCGCTCGTCCCAGCGCTCGATCTGGCGTTCAACGGTTTCGGGCCCCGGACCGGAGCTGGTCAGGTTGATGGCCCGACGGGCCAGACGCCGGGCCAGACCGGCCATTTGCAACGCGCGACCCGGCTGACCCTGATCCCGGTGGTTCAGAGCCCGATCCAGGGCTTCGTCGGCCTCGCCCAACAGATTGCGGGCCGCCGGGTCCGCGTCGTCACCGAGCAATTCCCAGGCGCGATCGATGGCCTGCGCGGCCTGTTCCAGGTCGCGGTCCAGCCGCTCAAGGCTGTAACCGTCGGCCAGCAGACGAGCCGCCCGACCGAGCAGATCATCCGCCTGTTCCAGGAGCTTGAAGGCTGTCCGGGCGTCGCCCTGGATATACTGTTCCCGGGCACGGCGCGCCTGCCGACCGGCGCGGTGGAGAAAGTCCAGGGCCGCTTCGTTGCCGGCGTCGCGGGCGCGTTCCGTAAGATGGGCGTATTGATCGACAAAGCGTTCGGAACGAATGCGCACGCGTTCCTCGAAGGACATGGCCTCGCGGGCCATGCGCACCGACTGCCACATGGTGCTGCGGGCGGAGCGGGCGGTTTTCAGGGCGCGGTTCAGGGCGTCTTCCTGCAGGAACTGGACACTGCGGTCATGCAGCTTGATGGCCTCCTGCATGATCTTCCGGGAGCGCACATCCTCCGTCTCCCGCACCAGATCCACGGCCTCGGGCAGAAGTTCGGCCGTGCGATCGATATAGGCTTCCACATAGTCGCGTTGGGCCTCGGTCTGGGCCATCCCTGCGGTGGCCCCCATCAGACCCACCACCAGCACCAGGAGAACAATAGGGGCCGGGGTGGGTCCAGGGGTCTTCAGACGCCATTGGCGGGTTATCATCATCAACCTTCCAGGTTCAGGGGTTTGCCCTGGCAATTCCATGCGTTCAAGAGAGCAGGGCTTGTGCCAAAGGCCCCCTGATATCCCCGCGGACATAACTCTATAAATAGTTGCCGGTTGCGAGAAGTCGGCGTCCCAATCCACAGGCTCCGACCCTCAACTAACCCGAATTGTGTACGTCCTGGTACAGCCATTGACCCCTGCGGGTCGCCTCAATCGGCGAATTCCTCTTCCATGCCCAGCAGTTTCAACCGGGAATAGAGGGTGCGGCGGGTGATGCCCAGCATGTCCGCGGCCTGGCTTTTGTTGCCGCCGGCCCGCTGTACCGCAACGCGGATGAGGCGGCGCTGCTGGCTATCCAGATTCAGGTCCCCGTCCACGTCGGCGGTCCTGGACCGCGGACTGTCCAGCACGATGTGGGCATCCTGGATATCCTCGCGGCCGGCCAGAATGTGGGCCCGCTCGATGAGGTTGCGCAGCTCCCGCACGTTGCCCGGCCAGCCATGCGCCCGCAACCGGTTCACCGAGGCGGCGGGCAACTTGTCCTGGCGCCGTCCCAGTTTCTGCAGGAAGTGTCCCACCAGCAGCGGCAGGTCATCGGTTCGCTCGCGCAGAGGCGGCACGTCCAGGGGAAAAACCACCAGCCGGTAGTACAGATCTTCGCGAAAACCGCCCTGGGAAATGGCGTCCTCCAGGGGACGGTTGGTCGCGGCGATCACCCGCACGTCGATGTCGCGTTCCACCGGGTCGCCCACCCGGTTGATCTTTCGTTCCTCCAGAACCCGCAGAAGTTTGGCCTGCACGGACAGGGGCGCTTCCCCGATTTCATCCAGGAAAACCGTGCCCCCGCGGGCGGTTTCAAAGAGCCCTTCCCGATCAGTGTCCGCCCCGGTGAACGCCCCTTGGCGGTAACCGAAGAGTTCGCTCTCCAGAAGACTTTCGGCAATGGCCGCGCAGTTGAAGGCCACGAAGGGTCCGTCGGCCCGCGCGCTGCGGTAGTGGACGGTGCGCGCCACAACCTCCTTGCCCGAGCCGCTCTCCCCCCGAATCAAAACCGTGGCTTCGGACGGCGCCACCCGATCAATCAGATCGCAAAGTTGTTTGGTGGCAGTCGCTTCCCCCACCAGGTCCTGACGGGCCGCCTCGGCGGCCACGGCCTGTTTCAGGGTCCGGTTTTCCGCCTGCAGACGGGTGGCGTCCTCGGCCTTGGCCACCACCTGGGCCACTTCCTGGAAGTTGATGGGCTTGGTGAGATAGTCGAACGCCCCGGCCTGCATGGCCTGCACTGCGGTGTCCACGTCGCCGTAGGCCGTCAGCACGATGACCTGCAGATCCGGGTCGAAGGCCTTGGCCCCCCCGATCACGGCCATGCCGTCCACCGGTTCCATTTTCAGATCCGTCAGCACGACGGTGAACCCGCCGCCCCTGACCAGGTCCAGCGCCTCGGCCCCACCGTGCACGCCGGTGACCGTGTGCCCCTGGTGTTCCAGGGCGGACTTGAGCAGGGTCACCATTTTCTGTTCGTCGTCGACTACGAGAATGTTCGCCACCGCGTGGGTCCTTTCTAGCTCTTGGCAAAATCCAGGGGCAAGGTCACCGTGGCCACGGCGCCCGGCCCGTCGGGACGATCCACCAGGTCCAGGGTGCCCCCCATGGCCTCGATGATCCCCCGCGACATGGCCAGGCCCAGACCGCTGCCCTTCTCCTTGCTGGTCCAGAACGGGGTGAAGATGTCCTCAGCTGTGTGACCGCCCAGCCCGTGTCCGGTGTCGGTCACCGTCAGGGTGGCCTGCCCGTTGCGGGCCATCAGGGCCACCGCCACCGCCCCCCCGTCGGGCATGGCATCCCGGGCGTTCAGCAGGAGGTTCAACACCACTTGCTGCATCCGGCGGGGATCGCCCTTCACCCAGGTCTCGGCCAGGTCGGGCGGCGGGTCCAGTTTGACGCCGGTGCGCCCCAGTTCCTCGACGGCCATGCCGACGGTTCTCTGCACGATCCGGGCCAGATCGAATCGTTCGTCGGCCACCGGGCCATCGGATCCAAAGGCCAGGTACCCGGCCAGGATGTGATCCAACCGGTCCACTTCCTCGGGAATGAAGTCCGCCACGTCGTCCTGCAGACCGGCGTCGGCCAGAACCCGCTGCAGGTGCTGCCCCGCTCCGCGGATGATGCCCAGGGGGTTGCGGATCTCGTGGGCAATGCCGGTGGTCATGCGCCCCATGGCCGCCAGGTTTTCCTGTCGGAGAATGGACGCGCGGTAGCGTTCCAACGACAGGTTGAGGCGGTACAGCAGCACACCCATGAGCACCAGCACCACCAGGACCGCGCCGCCGGTGTAGCCGGCGCCCCGGCGCAGACGGCGCAGGCTGTCGAAAAACCGAGGTTCCCCACTGACGGTAACCACGGCCACCACCTGTGATTGCCCGGTGGATTTGTTGAACGCTAACACGGGGGCGTGGGCGGACTTCTGCAGCAGGTCGCCATCCCGGTAGAGGGGCCCCGCCGCGGCCGTTCCTGTCAGCGCCTTGTCGGCCGCCGGTGCATCCAACTGCCAGAAATCGTTCATCTGCCCGGGTTTCAGGTTCTCGGCCGTGCTGAACAGGACCAGGTGGTTGGGTTTGCTGAGGGTGATGTCGGCAAGTGAGGTTGACTGGGCAATGGACTTGAGGCGGGGACCAAGGGCTTCGAGCGTCTCGCCCTCGGGGCCTTCGATATAAATGCGGTCGGCGTCGACCAGGGTGGCCAGGGTGGTGGCCACGGCCACCAGACGGTCACCCAGGGCCTGGTCCAGACGATCGTGGGACGCGGTGTAGAGACTGACAAGACCCCAACTGACCGCCGCGATGATGATCGCGTAGGCCAGGATCGCCCACAGTATCCAGCGCCGGCCGGCGATCATTCGTGGGCCACCTTCTTCCCGGTCCCCGGACCGCCCAGGGTTTCGGACTGCTCCCGGGCATGGTAACTGGAGCGCACCATGGGGCCGCTCTCCACCCAGCCGATGCCCAGATCTCGGCCCATGGCGCCCAGCTCGTCGAATTCAGACGGCTCCACGTAGCGCCGCACCGGGTGATGCCGGTGGGACGGCCGCAGGTACTGCCCGATGGTCAGGATCTCCGCCCCGTGGGCCACGGCATCCTTCATGAGGTCCACCACTTCGTCCCGGGTTTCGCCAACGCCCAGCATGATGCCCGTCTTGACCTTGATGGGATCGCCCGTGCGGTCAGCCCAGTCCCGGGACTGTTGCAGCACCTGCAGGGACCGTTGGTAGTCCGCCTGCGTGCGGAGGGCCGGATACAACCGCGGCACGGTTTCCAGATTGTGGTTCAGCACCTCGGGCTTGGCCTTGAGCACGATGTCCAGAGCCGCCGCGTCGCCCATGAAATCCGGGATCAGTACTTCCACGCCGCAACCGGGGTTCAGGGCCCGGATCTGGTGGATGGTCTCGGCAATATGGGCCGCGCCGCCATCCGGCAGGTCGTCCCGGTTCACCGAAGTGACGACCGCGAATTTCAATCCCAGGTGCTTGACCGTTTCGGCCACGCGGCGCGGTTCGTCCGCATCGAGGGGCGCGGTCTTGCCGCCGGGAATATTGCAGAAGGTGCAGTGCCGCGTGCACACGTTGCCCATGAGCAGGAAGGTGGCCGTCCGGGTGCTGAAGCACTCGGCCCGGTTGGGGCAGTTGGCGCTTTCACAGACGGTGTTCAGCGCGGCGGTCTTCATCAGACGCTTGACCTCGTTGTACACCTCACCGCCCTGGCGCTTCATGCGCAACCACTCGGGTTTGCGCGGCGGCAGGGGCTGGTTCAAATCGGGTATCAGGTTGTCTTGGCTCATGGGATGCTAACCTTCAGGCTCAGCCAGGGTGAACACGCGTTCGGGCTTGAATTTGCCGTCCTCGAATTTCACGGTGGCGGCCTCGTTCTCGGTGTCGTGCTCGAACACGAGGGTGAAGTTCTCCTCCACGGCCCGCGACAGGAACTGCTTCTTTTCGGTCACGGTGAGCAGGGGATTCAGGTCGAAGCCCATGATCCAGGGCACGTGCACCTGGCTCAGGAAGGGCAGCAGGTCGCCGCAGAACACCACGGTGCCCTGACCGGTGTTGAACTCCACCATCTGCTGGCCGGGCGTGTGGCCGTTCACCGGGGTGACGCGCACGCCGGGCATGATCTCGTCGGCGCCGTCCACCATCTGCAGTTGGCCCTTGTCGGCCAGGACCCGGAAGTCGTCGGCGCGGAAGCTGGCCCGGTCGCGTTCGGAGGGCTGGTCGGCCCAGTTCCAGTGACGCTTCTGGATCCAGTGGCGGGCGTTGGGAAAGACGGGCACCAGGTCGCCGTCCACCTCGCGCAGGGCGCCGCCGGCGTGGTCGAAATGCAGGTGGGTCAGCACCACATCGGTGATGGACTCGCGGGTAATCCCGGCTTCGGCCAGTTCGGCGGTCAGCTGGTTGGGACGGCGGACCAGACCGAACATGTCGATCTGACGGTCCTCCCAGCGGTCGCCCATGCCGGTGTCCACCAGGATGCGCCGGTCGCCGTGGTCCACCAGCAGGCAGCGCAGGTCCAGATCGATGCGGTTCATGTCGTCGGCGGGATGCTTCTGCTCCCACATGACCTTGGGCACCACGCCGAACATGGAGCCGCCGTCCAGCTTGAACCGGCCGTCGTGAAAGGCCCGGAATTCCCAGTCACCGAGTTTCATGTGCACCCCTTGTCATTTCACGGGTTACCCTGCTAGCCTGATGGATCAACAATAACCCCGACCGCCAGCTGCGGCAACGAGGAGATCACCGTGAATTTCGACCCGCCCCTGGTCCGGGCGCGCTTCCTGCGGCGTGAAAAACGGTTCATCATCCACGCCGAGTTGCCCGACGGCACGCCTGTCACCGCCCACACCAACAACACCGGCCGCATGACGGGGCTGCTCATTCCCGGCGCCGATATCTGGCTCAGTCCGGCGGACCGTCCCGAACGCAAGCTGAAATGGACCCTCGAACTGGCCGACTGCGGCACTCTGGCCGGGGTCAACACCGCGCTGGCCAACACCTTGGCCCGGGAGGCCATCACGGACGGCCTGATCGGTCCCCTGTCTGACTATACGGACATCCGGGCGGAAGTCGCCTACCCGTGGGGCGGGTCCCGAGCCGATTTCCTGCTCTGTGGGCCGGATCGGCCCGACTGCTGGGTGGAAGTCAAGAACGTGACCCTGGTGCGCGACGGGTGCGCCTGCTTTCCCGACGCCCCGACAGCGCGGGGGCGGAAGCATCTGGAGGATCTGGCGCGGGCGGTCCGGGAAAACGGCCGGGCGGCGTTGGTTTTCTGCGTCCAGAGGGAGGATGCGGGCCGGGTGGGAACCGCCGATGACATCGACCCGGGGTATGGTCGCCGTTTGCGGGACGTCATGGCCGCCGGTGTGGAAATCTACGGGATCGGCTGCTCCGTCAGTGAAAAAATGATCAAGCCTCTTCAAATGCTCCCCTGGAGTGTGCTACCCTAGATCAGGGGCAGTCACTCGAAATCAGGGGGAAATCCATGTTCAAATCCCGTCTCGCCTATCGCGCAGGCATGTGGTTGGCCTGCTTCGCCCTATTGGCAGCGGCGCCCGCCCTCGCCCAGACCACCATCAGCTTCTATTTCGACAATCCCGGCTTCTCCTACTATGAAACCGAGGCGCCCCCCAACACGGTCGTCAGCGCCTACCTCGTGCTCAAGGATCCGGCCGGGGATTTCGGCGTGAAAGGCTGGGAACTGGAAGCCAGCCTCGACCCCCACGCCATGTTCGTGGGCTGGCAGGTGGAAGGCCAGAACGTCAACATCATGACCCCGCCCCAGTTCGCCGTGGGACTGGCGGCACCCCTGCCGTATCAGCCGGACGGCATCCTGCTCGCCACGGCCCAGATCCTGGTGCTGGACGTGCTGCCCACCAAGCTCTATCTGGATCCCATTTACGAGCCCTCCCTGCCCGACGCCATGGCCTACCTGGGCGGTCCGCTGGGCGAGGATATCCTGCCCATGATGACGCCGTTCGGAGAGAGCCAGGCGGGTGAGATCAACGGCGACGCCCCGGGCGCGGTGGTCAGCCCGCGGCCGTTGGAGTTTGGTGAAGTGCCCGTGGGATACCACGACGTCCAGTACGTCACCCTGACCAACGTGGGTGGCTCCGACCTCCCCCTGTTCATTGAATTCGACGGCGACTGTCCGGACTTCAGTCTCCCCACCGTGAGTGGGACCTACCTTTTGCGTGAGGGCAACTCCCTGGTCCTCCCCGTCCAGTTCGAACCCGCCGTCCTGGGGGATGCCGAGTGCGTGCTCCGTTTCAACAATCCCTATGTGGCGCCGGTCCGGGTGCTGGGCACCGGCCGCGTGGGCATTGTGGACTGGCAGGTGCCGGATTTCCTGTACTTTACCGAAACCCCGCTGGGCAGCACCATCGTTCGCAGCCTCTCGGTCCAGAACACCGGGGAAGTGCCCTTCGACATCACGCCCACCCTGCCGCCGGAGTGTACGGCCTTCGCTTTCGAGGAGACTTACGGCACCCTGACCCTCCAGCCGGGAAGCTATGTCCTGCTGCTGATCTCCTTCACGCCCGAAGTGGCCGGGCTCACCCTTTGTCAACTGGACCTGGGCGACGTAGTCCCCGACGTGGAGCTCCGGGGGGAAGGTCGCGGGCCGAATGTTTCCTGGACCCTGACGCCCAACCCCATCGACTTTCCCGTGGTCTTCCTGCCCGGCGCCCGGACCGAAACCCTGACCTTCCGCAATACCGGGGAAGCCCCCCTGGGCTTCCATGTGGCCCTGGCCGACTCCAATACGCCCTTCTTCCTCAGCGTGCAACCCTCGCAGCTGATCCTCGTGGACGTGGGCGGTGTCGAGACCTTCGACGTCTTTTTCCTGCCGGAGACGGAGGGATACTATTCCAACCAGATCCTGCTGGACCTTGACGGCGCCGTCCCGGTGAGCCTGACCGGCTCCGCCACCGACGGCAACAACACCTGCACGGTGAGCCCGGACCAGCTGGACTTCCCGCTGGTGCCGCTGGGCCAGTCACAGATCCGCTACGTGGACGTGTACAACACGGGCGACTTCGAAATGATCGTGGCCCCGGTATCCAACTCCCCCCATTTCTCGGCCCTCGCCGTTCAGCCGGCCATCGCCGCCGGCGGGTCCGGACTGGTCAAGATCACCTTCCACCCCCAGACCCTCGGCCCCCTGACGGGCTCCATCCAGATCGGCGGCGGATGCAGCTATGTCCAGTGCACCGGCCTGGGCGGTCAGCCGTCCTGGGGCGGTGACGACCAGGACCTTGTCGCCCTGTACTTCGACCCCGAGTTCAGTACCAATGAAATGACGCTGCCGACCGGCCAGATCCAGTTCACCGCCTATCTGGTCCTGCACTACCCGTCGCTGCCAGGGGGTCTGGCGGGCTGGGAATGCCGTCTCGTCTACCCGAGCAACCTGTTCCTGATCGGCACGAATTACGGCGGCGACGTGATCAATGTGAGAACGCCCCCCGAGTTCATGGTGGGGCTGCCGACCCCCCGCCCCTTCGAGGGAGATCACACCCTTCTGGCGGAGTTGGAGTTCGTGGTGCTCAACCCCTACCCGTCGGTGTTCAGCCTCTACCCTGTCCACACCCCGTCGCTGGTCAACCAGATGTCCTGGCTGGGGGCGGACTACGAGACCCTGATTCCCATGGAGACGCCCTACGGGATTCCGGAGGTGGCCTGGGTGAACATGGAGCACCACGTGGCCACGGACCTGCCCACGCCGGCGCTCAGCCAGACCCGCGGTGAAGTCCGGGTGACCTGGCCCCGCCCCGATACCGTTTACGACGGCAGCCACATCTACCGCCGTATCGGTGACCGGCCCGAGACCCGTCTGAACGACGATCTGCTCAAACCGGCGGGCGAGGAAATCGTCTTCACCGACACCGGTGCCGACCTGCGCCCCGGCGACCGGGTCTTCTACAGCTATGCCGTGGTCAAAAGCGGCGTCGAGGTGGCCCGCAGCCCCGAGATCGAAGTCTCCTACACAGGACTGCCGTCCGTCCGTACGCGGTTGCTGGCCAACGTGCCGAACCCGTTCAACCCCAGTACGGAGATCCAC
>Ga0209692_10002638_pt1 | contig 18914 bp, 17 predicted proteins | sample tdDd472_FD_187129 | JGI IMG/M metagenome (GOLD analysis project Ga0209692, IMG submission 187129) | Marine sediment microbial communities from the Atlantic coast under amendment with organic carbon and nitrate - tdDd47.2 (SPAdes)... | ecosystem: Environmental > Aquatic > Marine > Coastal >...
TATATATTACTATGAAATATTTTTTATTAGTCTTTCATTTTTTGATTCATGAATTGGCTTAATCTACAGAGTGGAAGGATTTACAAAAACTTTGAAAGCAACGTGTTCCTATGTAGTTCATCAATCATTCCTTCAAGACATGAAAATAATGAGTTCCTAGGTTCTGAACCTAAAAAATCAGTATTATCAATATAAATCTACAATCTCTTAAACGTACAAAAGCACATGTTAAACAGATCCCAATAACAGAAAAACTACTTATAGTCCTTTGTAAAAGACCCACTAGCATTCTTCATCTCAAACAATGCATCTATCAAAGATTTATAATAAGGAATAAACTCACCGTTCTCTATCATCTTATGTATAGTTTCTCTAGTTGCCCACCTTACATCTTGCACTTCCTCCTCTTGCAACACCAAGTCATCTAAAGCAACATCTTTTTCCATGCAATAGTAATCAGAAAATCCCCTTGAAAAATTAACAGTTAAAACTGGACGCTTATCAGTAAAGTCAATATCCAACCCAATTTCTTCAAACAGTTCCCGCCCGGCAGCCAAACTGCTATGTTCACCTTCAGTAGCACTGCCAGCAGCTGTAATATCCCACTTATTAGGCCAACCAATCTTATCATGCTGCCTTTGCTGAATCAGCATCTCACCATCACTATTAAAAACGCATACAGCCACCACCAAATGGTAAGCATTCTTATCTAGATTGTCACCTCGTTTAATAATATTACCTGTTTTTATGCGATTAACATCATATATATCCCAAAATTCCATTTAATAATTCCTTTAACATAAAGTTTATAAAATACTTGTAATAGTTACATTGCTTTTGGCTAGGTACACATTGCTTTCATAACTCCTTGCAAGGTTACATCCCCAATGTGTCGCCATAAGTTATACATCTATAATCTATTACAGTAACATCTTACTACGTACGATGTTTGTAAGTGTCGCCTCAAGTTACAAAGAACAAATAATAAATAAGGCACATTTTCTTCGTAAAATTTATTTTTACTGCTTGGTTACATTTCTTTTAAAAGATTTTTTAAGAACCTTCTTTCGTAAAGTTTAACCTCGACTTACACAGCAAATATACTATGGCACACTTTTTTTCGCAACATTTTAGTTAGTGTATCTCTAGAAGCATAGCATTCTTAAAAATATTGCTATCGTAAAGTGTCGCCTCTATTTACACAGCTAATATAAATATCTGCTATATTTCTTAAATTGTTTTACAATCTAAGAAATATATATACTAAAAAACTCCCAAATAATCTCCTGTGCATTTATCTCAGATGGCTTGTCTACAATATAATCCTCAGACGGCCAATAGTGATTCCATCCATCATACTCATAATACCATACTTGACTATTGCTATCGGGATTAATATAACGTGTTGCCTCTACATTCTTAGAAACCTGCACAACTTCCACTTCACTGCAATTATTTATACCTGCCCAAAACCTTACCATTTTTTCAGCAGATGGACCACCAGCAAAAGCAGGCAAGTAAACAGAGCCATCTATCGGCACAATCAAATCACCAGTACCATGTATATGGCAAACAGGAACAGGGGTACTAGGAGATAGCTCTAGCCATTCACCAGCCTCCAAGTCATATGGATTATAGCTTTGCCAAGTGTAACCACTCATCAGACCAGACACAGATGCCACAGCACGAAACACATCTGGTCTTTCGCATGCCAAAGTATATGCCATATACCCACCATTTGAAAAACCAGTTGCAAATATCGTATCTTTATCCAGTTTATATTCTTCCGCTAGATGTAAAGCTAATTCAGATATAAACCCAACATCATCAACAGTGCTTAATGTTAGTCTAGCATTCCAATGAGAATAATCATTATATACTTCATTTGCTCCTTGTGGATAGCACATTATAAACTTATTTTCATCAGCTACTTTATCCCAACCAAAATTGTCTTTAAATGTCCAAGGAGAGCTGGTATACCCATGCATACCAATTACCAAAGCTGAATCTTCAGGTAAATCCTCTGGTATATACAAAATGTATTCTCTTGTTACACCATTGTGCTCATAGGTAGCTGTAATTGTACCAGTCTTTTTAGGACTAGTATATCCTTCATTTGTCATAGTATCTATAGATTTAATACACCCTGTAAATACAGTACAAAAAACCAACATTATTAATATATATAGTAATTTCTTTTTCATAAACATCCTAACAAAAAGATAATCATAAACTTATAATAAGTAGTTTACATCTTTATTATTATTTTTTCAATAAAACTAAAATAATAATATTCTGTGAATTTATCTAAACCTACTAGAATACTAACCTTTAATATTTGACACTTAACATAGCATGTTATATATTATAAATAGTTGCAAGGGAGGGACATTAGGTATGAGAGAACGAGTATTGATGACAATGTTAAAATGGCCTGTTATCATATGGATGAAAACAGTTTTTAATCCTAGGATTGTAAAGAATGAACTTAATAAAAAAGAAGGTCCAGCAATCTTTATTGGTAATCATGTCACATTTGAAGATCCTATTTTGGCAATGATGTATACAAACAGACCTATTAGCTATTTAGGTGCAAGAATAAACTATGATAATAAATTCAAAAAGGTCATATTTGATTTGTTTAAAATAATACCATTTACAAAAGGAAAAATGGATATCAAGGCATTAAGGCAAATGAAAAAATGTATTGATAGAGGTAAATCAGTAGGTTTATATCCAGAAGGTGGAAGAACATGGGATGGAAGCAATATTTATATTATTGAGTCTATAGCTAATCTAATTAAGTTACTAAAAGTTCCAGTATACTATGTTAATTTAGAAGGTTTTTATTTTGTTAAGCCAAGATGGGCAAAAAATTATAGAAAAGGCAGAACAATGATAAGCGTTGTAAAAGTGCTTGATAAAGACCAAGTAAAAAAATTAAGCAGTGATGAAGTATTAGACGCTATTAAAAATGCAATGACATATGATGAATACGAAAGACAGAGGAAAGACAAAATAGAATATAGGGGTAAGGCCTTAGCAGAAAGTATAGAAAAAGTTATTTACAAATGCCCAAACTGTATGGTTGTTGACAGCTTTACATCAAAGGGAAATGAATTTTGGTGTACAGAGTGTAACAAGAAATATTCAATTGATAAATATGGATTTATTCATGGGAGCGATAAATTTGATGACTTGCATAGGTGGAATGTATGGCAAGAAGAGTTTATTGATGAAATATACAATGAAAAAACTCCATTTATAAGCAAAGATATTAAGGTTAATATAGTTGATGAAAATGGAACAAAGAGAGTAAAATGCGATTTTATAATAGAAAATGGTAAAGTAAGCTTAGGTGATATTGAAATAGATTCAGATAAAATTTCAAGTCCTAACTTAGTATTTACTGATGTTGTTGAATTTTTTGAAGACAAAACTAAATATAGAATAAAAATTGATCCTAAAAAGCATACCTCTATAACATTAATTGAAAGACTGCTGAAGAAAATGGTAAGAGAGTCTACAAATAATATAAATGAATAAACGAAAGGTAAAAACACATGGTAAAAATCGAAGAAGTAAAATATAAGGAATTTGGCAACTGCGTAAGAATCTATAATGAGGTTGCAGAACTTTTTGTAACTTTAGATATAGGTCCTAGAATAATAAAGTATGCATTACTAGATGGTCCAAATGTTTTCTGTGAGCACCTTACAGAAGAACCTCAGCAAAAAGATACTGGATGGAAAATACATGGCGGTCATAGATTATGGCATGCACCTGAAAGTGTACCAAGAACATATGAGCCAGATAATGAAAAAGTTGATTATATGCCTATAGAAAATGGCGTAATGATTGAAAGTAAAGTAGAAAAAGCATCAGGACTTAAAAAGAACTTAATAGTTATCCTATCTCAAGATTCTGCAGAAACTGCTGTTATACATCAAGTTGCAAACAAGGGAGTATGGCCAGTTGAGTATGCAGTGTGGGCACTGTCTGTTATGGCAACAGGCGGAGTCGAAGTAATCCCTAACAATCAAAACGAAACAGGACTATTGCATAACAGAAGCATAAGTCTATGGTCATATGCAAAGATGAATGATGATAGAGTATACTGGGGTGATAAATATGTTACTCTTCGACAAGATCCAAATGCAACAACAGCATTTAAAATGGGTATAACAAACAATCAAGGTTGGGCAGCATATATAAACAATGGTCAAGCTTTTGTAAAAAGATATGCGCATTTTGAAGGAGAAAATTATCCTGATAACAATGTTAGCTTTGAAACATATACAAATGACTTTATGCTGGAAGTTGAAACTTTAAGCCCAATGGTTAAAGTTAACCCAGAAGAAATGCTAGAACATATTGAAGTTTGGAACTTAACTCCAGATGTAGATACTCCTGATAATACAGAAGAATCCATACAAGCTGCAGTTGATAAACTAAACATTCCTCAATCATTAACTGATAGTTGCGGTTGTGGAGATGAAGGTTGTGGTGACGACTGCGATTGTGACCATGACCATGATCATGGAGATGGTGGTTGTGGCTGCGGATGTAGCTGCTAATTACAATTAATTAATAGATAGAAGGACTGTTGGCAAACAGTCCTTTTTACACATTTTAACATAATTCTCTCTTTTGCAATATTATATAAGTAGTATGTAAGGAGAGATTTTATGGTAGGGTTATTAAATAAATTTTATATAATATTACACAATCCTCAAGGTATAGGGGTAGTTCTATCTGCTTTTAAGTTGCAAGATGCTAGTACAATTACACTAGGTATTAATATAATACTCGCCATATTTGGCGGTATTGTTTTATTGCTACTAATATATTTAGATAGAATATTACCATATGCAACAAAGCTTGCTATATCAGTAGTAGCAGCTGCAAAGAGGATTTTTTCTAATCACAAAGTTCAGAATATAACAGGTGACTATAATCTAGATAAGGCAATAGCCTCAGCAGGCTATGCTTATAATGTAAAAGAAGACGTTTTTTACTCCAAAATTAATGCATGGCAAAGGCAAATGGGATACTGTAGACTATATGATGAAGCAGCGGCTCCAATGGGCATAGTCATGGATTGTGAACCAATATTCTTTGAGTATGACAATAAAAAATGGCTAATTGAATTTTGGAAAGGGCAGTACGACTTAACTACAGGTGCAGAAATAGGCATATATACATCAAAGAAAAGGGATATACAAATCTCAGGAATTTTCAATGGGACATTTTATGACTGTGCTAGTGATTATGATATGCTTAACATGACTTTTGTGCTAAAAAGGCATGGAAGAACTATAATCAAAAGAAAACAAAAACATTGGTGGTTAACAGGTTTTAAACTAGGTGAATATGCGGGACCTGACGATTTAACGATGGATATAAAAATAACATTAAAGAATAAAGACATGCTAAATGCATTTGTAGGTGGATTACTAAACGTAGGATATATAGAAGAAGAACTAAAAATTAAGGAAAACACATTATCTCTGCACTATAGCAAGCCTAAGACAGAACAACCAACTACAAGGACTGAAAGAACAGATGAACTTATTCTAGCAAGTAGCAAAAAGCTTTGCTCTATCTATCAGGAAATAACAGAGCCTTATGATTCTATGCCAGAAAAGGCAAATGCTATTAAACTAAAAGCACCTCAACTTTATAAACACATTATAAACATTGGCAAGAAAGATCAAATCTTCTGGAATCATGATATAATAAGAAATTATATTGGTGGAGATTTAAAAGCAAATACTATGATTAAGCTTACAAAACTATATAATTCTGCAAAGAGAATCCCGTTTGATAATTCATCGAAATTCGTTATTATGAGTGACGTCCATAGAGGTGAAGGGGATAAAGCAGATGACTTTATTAAAAATAGGAAACTGTATCTTCGTGCATTAAAGAAGTATTATTTAAAGGACTTCACCTACGTTGAGCTAGGTGATGGCGAAGAACTTTGGGAAAATAGAAGTATTAGTAAAATTATTAAAACTCATATTAAAGTGTATTTACTATATAAAAAGTTCTATACCAAAGGTAGGCTATATTTCATATATGGTAACCATGATAAAGTAAAACAAGAGCAAAAATATATTAAGGAAAATTTATATAAATACTATGATGATAAAACAAGTAGCTACAAAGAGTTGTTTAAAGGTATAAATATGTATGAAGCTTTGGTACTAGAGCATAAAGAATCAAAAGGAAATATATTCTTACTACACGGACACCAAGTTGATTACTTTAACGATAAATTATGGGGATTTGCTAGATTCTTGTCTAGATATCTATGGAGACCTCTAGAGCACTTGGGGATTCAAGATCCAACTAGAACTGCAAAAGTATATAAAAAGAAATTAGCTGTAGAAAGAAAATTAAATGAGTGGATTATGATGAATAGTCACATGGTAATTGCAGGGCATACACATAAACCTGAGTTTGCCAATGTGGGGGTGCCACCATATTTTAATGATGGCAGTTGCGTAAGTAAAAACGGTATTACAGCTATTGAGATAGAAAATGGAGCAATAAAACTTGTTAGGTGGAGTTACAAGGCTAATAAAGATACTAAAATAATATTGCAGAGAGAGATAATAGAAGGGCCTGTAGATATTATAGAATATTTTGATAAAGATTCTGATAGTAAAAAAACTACTGCATAGTGTAATTTCAAGACCTATTATTGATTTCATATAGATACAAAATGATTATTACTATATACTCTTCTGAAAAAGGAGAGTATTTTTATGAAAGAGTTTTTTAAATTAAAGTTTTATGTAACAAAAGAAACATTATTTGCAGTTCTTGTAGGATTCCTTGTAATTGGGTTGTCATTGTTAATGAGAACCAAGGTTGTAGAAAATTCAACTTTGGCTATATTAATAGTTAGAGATGTTTTAATGATTGTAAGTATTGGAGTTGTATTTGTATTATACAGTATTAATGGGAGTCAACTTAAAGAATATGGGTTAACATTTGATAAAGGATTAAGAAATCTAATAATTAATATCGTACTTGCAGTATTACTAGCATTTGTAATGGTAAGTGGGCTAAAGCAAGCAGGCAAGGAGTTTGTTGAATTAAATTCATATACATTCTCTAGAGCATTGTACATTATATTAGCTGGGATTTTTGAAGCAATGTTTTTCTACACTTATCAAAGAGTAGTATTTCAAAAATCATTTGGAAACATGCCATCTATAGTTCTAGTATCATTGTTTTATTCATTTCACCATGCAGGGTTTCAACCGGAATTCCTTAAGTTATTCTTTGTTGGATTATCATTTGTGATTGTTGTATCTATTACAAAAAGTATTTGGTCTATATTTCCATTTTATTGGTCAGTTGGTGCGCTTCTAGATGTGTTAGTACAGTCAGATGTTGTTTCTCCTATTCCTATACCGTTTATAAGAAGTATTGCTATAATAACTTTAATGGTATCTGCTTTTACTATATATATTATTAAAAACAAAAAGGGTAGTTCATTATAAAAATAGATAGTTATAAAAGTAAAAAGACCGCATAAAATGCGATCTTTACTAATCTTAATTATAAATCTATTTTAATCCCACCACTTGAGCCACTTGAAGGCATATATCTAGAGATTGCCCTTGCAACATTCGGTATTGTTATTGTTTGTAGCCATACATCACCAGGACCTGTTATTGTAGCTAGTAACAATCCTTCTCCACCTAATGCAATATTTTTAAGTCCCTTTACCATAGTTATTTCTGTATTTACTGATGGTGTTTGAATTGCTATATGACCAGGATCTACTACTAATTGCTGACCTGGCTCTAGTGAATATTTAATAGCAGCTCCATCAATTTCTAAAAATACCCAACCTGGTCCTGTAAACCTTTGCATAATAAAGCCTTCGCCTCCAAATAAGCCTACGCCAACTTTCTTTCTGAAATGCATTGCAACATTAACTGTTGACTCAGCACACATAAATGATCCTTTTTGGGCTATTAAAACTTCACCTGGAGCTAATTGTTTAGCAAAAATTTCTCCTGGAAAAGATGAAGCGCATGCCATTAATCCAGGATTTCCAGAACTATTAGTGTATGTATTTAAAAATATTGACTCACCTGATACAGCACGACCTAGACCTTTTAATAGGCCGCCCTTCATATTGGTATCCATTTGCATGTTGGGTGTCATCCATGCCATGCCGCCACGTTCCATATTAAGTGCTTCACCGGGTTCAACCGTTATTAATGCTACTGGAAGATTTCCACCTTGAATTGTATACTTCATTATTTACCTCTTTCTAATTTGATATTGGAATATTACAACATATATTAATTATACAATATGTATGTAAAAAATCAAAATACATACATTAAAAATGATATTTATATTTCAAATGTAAAAGCATGATTCTATATTATTCCATTAAAAATGCATTTTAGACCTTCATTTCCATTAATCCAATTAATTTAGTTCACAACAGTAATATATCAATGCTACATAGTAAATTATTGTATAAATAAAATACACTTACAATGAAGTAAGTGCTAAAATAATTGTAGTTAATAATATAGTTATTTATAGTAACTCTATTTTTACTTAATAGATGTATAGGGACTATTCACAGAATAGTCCCTTATAGAAATGGAGGTCATTAAAGATATTAAACTGTTAGTTCGCCATCCATTGTTTCAACAACTTTATAAATACGTTCTTCAATGCCGTTTAATGCATTTACATACACTAGGAATTGTTCACCCTCTTGTGTACATTCAAATTCCCAACACAAAGTTTCGCCACCGCCAGCGGTAGGAATGTAGCAAAGCTCACTATCTACAACATCCAATGTGCCAAGAACTGTGTTTTGAGCTTCTTCAACAGGTAAAACATCTGCAGGAATATCTCTTGTAGTATGGTTCATGAAGTAACCAAGAGCATCATACCCAATAATATCACCATTCTCTGTATTTACCTTTACCTTTATCAAATCAGGATATACAAGACAATTCTGCTGTTTATAGGCAAATGAGATTACGCATTGTCCATTATATGTTTGACTCCACGTGTCTACCATATCTTTTATTCCCATGGAACCTATGTATTCTTGCGCCTTCTGCACACATTCATCATACGATAAATTCTCCACAGAACTTTGTGCATCTTTCATCATCCATATAATATCACCAGTATTTGATACAAAGCAAGTATCACCATTTTCATTTGAGCAGGAGTACCCATCAATATTCTTGGAATTTAATGCAGATACAAATAGTGTATCATAGTTTGTATTTAGACCAGCAGAAGCTATTTGTAAAGCTTCTTCCTGTGTACATGTAGAGTTAGAAAGACCTTTTGCAGTTGCACCAATTAGTGCATCAGAAAATGGTCCATCATATATAATGGAAGGATACTCAATGCCACCATTTTGATCGAATGTGAATGGGTCATAGCTATCCTGGCTTACTAACTGATAGTAATCCCACTCATTATTAGAAGCTATATCATAAGAATAGTTTACACCTTCTAATGTTGAGCGTAAATTAATACATGACTGCCTAAAATTATTAAAGTTAGTATAGTCCTCGGAGCTTAGCATTATATGCTCGCCGCCTGTTCTTACTAAAGATCTACAGTAATCACCAAGCGTGTTAAGATACTGCATTGTATCCATAGAAGCTGGGTGAGAAACGGGTAGAGTAGTCAGCGAAGATGCAGCAAAATCACATTTTCTTGATATTGATGAAAGTAGCTCCAATGAATCACCAGGAGATGATGACACTACTAATTTTGAAATATCTACATCAATATTTTCAAGAGAACCAACAAGTTCATAGTAAGAAAGTTCATACATATTATCCAATGCTCTTTGATATTGCATAGCTTTAGCATACTGTGAACCACCCCATGAGGCTGCAATTATAAGCAATACTACTAATACAATAGTAGATGTATTGTCTTTTATGCTTTTTCTCATATTTTTCATATCAAACTGCAAAATTATGCCTCCCTATCTTAGCTATTACTGTACGGGTAAAAATCCACTGGCTTGTAGATGTTTTTGGATTGTAAAAATACAAAGCACCATTACATGGATCCCAACCGTTTAAGGCATCTTTAGCAGCCTTAATTGCTGTATCAGATGGAGTTAAATTTATCTGGCCGTCATTAACTGATGAGAAAGCATTCTTCTGATAAATTACTCCCGATATAGTATTTGGAAACTGAGAAGAAGCAACTCTATTCAATATTACTGCTGCAACAGCTACTTGACCCGTGTAGGGCTCTCCTCGAGCTTCAGCATAAATTGCCCTTGCTAAAAGATATACATTATCGCTAGATGAAGGCAAAGATGATCCGCCACCACCTGATACAGAAAGTGTAATACCTATTGCTTTTGCAGTTTTTGATCCACAGATACCATCTGCAGTAAGTCCGTTTCTCTTCTGGAATAGCTTTACGGCTGCTTGTGTTGATGATCCATATATTCCATCTACAGCACCGTTATAATATCCCCATTGCTTTAGTCTTGTTTGTACTTTCTTTACATCATCACCTATATCACCTTTTTTAAGTGCTATCATTGTAGCGCTTACGTGTGAAAAAGCAATTGCAATAATCAAAACAAACAATATAATTTTCTTTTTCAATTGTTATCCTCCTAGTTTATTAAGCCAATTTAATAATCTATTCTTTGCATTCTCATTTGGCTGTGGTGTTTCTTTATTAAAAAATTCAAGTATCCATGACTTCACTATGATACTTTCTTCATCTGTCATATTTTCATCATCAATTACTATGTCGTCAAACTCAGCCTCTTCTATGCCTAAGCACATAGGTGGGTAAACAACACACCACCAGTTTCTTCCCTGGCCTTCACCAAGTATAACTCGTACACTTTTGTATTCTCCAGATGGAAGAGTTGCCTCTTCATACATTCTTGTAGGATATGTGTGAATGCCAATGTTTACTTGTGCACCGTAGTCATAGCCGTGTTCTTTAAGTGTTTCTATAGCAATATCCTGAATTAACTCTTTGTTATCTTTTAAGTATTCAAAACTTGAGATTTCATTTGACATAGTATCTAGTTTATTGCTGATTTCTTCTAAAATTTCATCTCTGACTTTGCATTTTACATTTTGATCATTTTCACTATCACTGTTTGCCACTACATGTAGCCTTACTGCATTTGTATATACTTCGTCATCAGCACAGGTAGGCATAGTAATTACTGCTAGTGATATACCTACTGCAATTATGCATGTAGCATAAACTCTTAAAACGTTTTTAAGCTTCTTTTTATTAATCATGTTAAATCCACCTTATTTATTTATGTTTCTATCTCAATAAGCGAGTAAGTGTAGTCGTATTGAAATATTTAAAGATAAGTACTTATGTGAATATTTTGGCTACATTAGTATAATTTATACATGTTCTTTAGTATTTTTTTGTAATTATATTTTTTTTATAAAAGTGCATGCTAATAAATGAAGATTTATATTCCAAAATATTGTATTATATGATATATTATTATCACGTATAAAATACACATTGTTTACGAAAAATAGCTTGCTAAGGCAGGCTAAATATATTTATATGGGTGGCAAAATGTTAGATATCAAAAAGATTAGAGAAAATCCAGATGAAGTAAAAAAGGCACTATTAAAGAGAAATTATGAAGTGGATTTTAATATACTTTTATCATTGGATGAGCAAAGAAAAAAGTTAATTACAGAAGTAGAGCAGTTAAAAGCCCAAAGAAACAAAGCGAGTAAGGAAGTAGGGCAAATAAAAAGAGAGGGCGGAGACGCTTCTCATTTGTTTGAAGAAATGAAAAAGGCTTCTGACAATATTAAAGAATTAGATATTAAAGCTGCTGAAGTAGATAATAAAGTAAAGGAATTTGTTGAAGCATTGCCTAACCTACCTGATGATGACGTAGTAGCAGGCGGCAAAGAAAACAACCAGGTGGTAAAAACCTTTGGTGAAAAACCAGAATTTGATTTTGATGCTAAAAACCATGTAGACTTAGCAACAGAATTAAAACTTATAGACTATGAGCGTGGTGTAAAACTAGGCGGGAATGGTTTCTGGTTGTATTCAGGTATGGGTGCGCAAATAGAGTGGGCATTACTTAATTATTTTGTAGCAGAGCATACAAAAGACGGGTACGAATTCATTTTACCTCCGCATATGCTTAATTATGAATGTGGTTATGGTGCAGGGCAATTCCCTAAGTTTGAAGAAGATGTATTTAGATTGCAGGGAGATAAGTTCATGTTTATGCTTCCAACAGCAGAAACAGCATTAATAAATTTATATAGAGATGAAATATTATCTGATGAAGACCTACCAAAAAGACTGTTTGCATATACTCCATGCTATAGACGTGAAGCAGGAAGCTATCGTGCAAATGAAAGAGGAATGATTAGAGGTCATCAGTTTAATAAGGTTGAAATGTTTGCGTTTACAAAACCAGAGGAAAGTGATGAACTACAAAAGGAACTAATCGAAAAAGCTTGTAGATTAGTTGAAGGATTAGGATTGCATTATCAATTAACAAAGTTAGCAGCAGGCGATATATCTGCATCAATGACAAGCACATATGATATTGAAATATGGATGCCATCAATGAATGAATACAAAGAAGTAAGCTCAGTATCTAATTCAAGAGATTACCAAGCAAGGCGTGCATCATTAAAATTCAAAAGAAAAGGTGAGAAAAAGACAGAACTTATGCACACTCTTAATGGGTCAGGGCTAGCAACTAGTCGACTATTACCAGCAATTTTAGAGCAAAATCAACAAGCTGATGGTAGTGTGAAGGTTCCAGAAGTTCTGCAAAAGTTCTTAGGTACTGATGTGCTAAGACCATAAAAAAACTTATTAAGTAAAAGAAGTAATGAGCCATCCAGTAATACGGATAGCTCTTTTTTTATTCTCTTTAATCATACTATATAGACTGCTTTTGCATTAATAATTCTTAATACCATTTACTTTCATTTGCTAATAAATATTAAAAGGGTATCCTAGTTATAATTAGGGCACCCTTTAATGTGTATTACTATGTTAAAAAGTTATCCACAGGCATTGTGGATAATGTTGATAACTTTTCCCCTACAAAGAACGCACCTTTATTATGCCGTCTATTTGTTCTAATGAGGACACACAAACAGCGCTAGGACTGTCGTCTAGGTCGATTATTGTGTATGCTAAGCCATCATATGATTTGTTAATCATGTTAGTAATATTGTGGTTTTCATCTGCAATTATCTGAGTAATTTGTCCTACCATGTTAGTAACATTTTTGTGCATAATTGCAAGCCTGTATTCACCAGAACGTGGTTGAGAGCAATTAGGGTAATTAACTGAATTCTTAATGTTTCCGTTTTCTATATATTCCTTAATTTGTTTTGCTGCCATTTCAGCACAATTTTCTTCAGATTCTTTAGTAGAAGCACCAAGGTGAGGTATAGCGATAACATTTTTTATTCCCAACAGGTTTTCATTTGGGAAGTCAGTTACATACTTTGCAACTTTTCCACTTTCTAATGCTTCTAGTATTGCATCAGTATCCACCAATTCTCCTCTTGCAAAGTTTAGAATAACAACTCCATCTTTGCATTTAGATATGGTTTCTTTATTTATCATATGCTTTGTTTTTTCAAGCAATGGTAAATGAAGAGTTATAAAATCACTATTGGCATATATTTCGTCAGCGCTTACTCCGCGAGATACAGAGCGGGATAAGCTTAAAGCAGCTTCAACGGTCATAAATGGATCATAGCCTGTAACTTCCATATCCATAGCAACTGCAGCATTTGCAACCAAAGCACCTATTGCACCCATTCCGATTATTCCTAAATTCTTTCCAGAAATTTCTCCACCTGCAAAGTTATTTTTACCTTTTTCAACTGTCTTTGGTATCTCATCCTGACCTTTTAATTGTTGAGCCCAAGCCATACCACCGTAAATATCCCTAGCTGATAATAGCATTCCGCAAACAACTAATTCTTTAACGCCGTTTGCGTTTGCGCCAGGAGTATTAAAAACCACAACTCCATCTTGCGCTAAATCCTTATAAGGTATATTGTTATATCCAGCGCCAGCTCTAGCAACACATAATAATTCATTGTTTACTTTATAATCATGCATGGAAGCAGAGCGTACAATAATACCATCAGGATTATCTATATCATCAGACACTTTAAACTTGTCATCTGTTAAGTATTTCTTTACTATATCTGATACTGGGTTAAGCTTCTTTACTTTGTACATTAATTATTCCTTTCAAAATCAACCATAAACTGTGCTAACTTTTCTACACCTTCTTTAGGCATAGCATTATATATGCTAGCACGTATTCCACCTACTGATCTATGACCTTTAATATTGACTAATCCAATAGCTCCAGCATCTTTTACAAACTTCTGTGTCAATTCATCATTAGGTAAAGTGAAAGTAACATTCATAATAGATCTAAAATCCTTCTTTGCAACAGGCATAAAGAAAGTAGAATCATCCAAAACATTGTATAGCATATTTGCCTTCTCAACATTCCTTTTCTCTGCTCCAGCTACTCCTCCGTTTTCTAGCATATATTCAAAATTAAGCATTGCCATATAAATGGAGTATGTTGGTGGAGTATTAACCATTGAACTACCCTTAGCAAGTACAGAATAGTTAAGCATATTTGGGGTGATGCCTAATGGATTATCTAGTAGCGACTTTTTAACAATAACTACTGTTAAACCTGCAGGACCTAAGTTTTTCTGAGCACCTGCATAAATAAGACCGAACTTATTCACATCTCGTTTAACACCACATATTTCCGAGGACATATCTGCAACAAGCTCAACATCGCCAGTATCTGGAAGAGTGGAATATGATGTACCAAAAATAGTATTGTTAGATGTAATGTGCAGGTAGGCAGCTTCTTGATCAATTTCAAAATCCATTGGAATGTAATTATAATTACTGTCCTTACCTGAAGCTACTACCTTTACATCAGCATATCTTTTTGCTTCTTTAATAGCTTTTGATGCAAATGCGCCACTATCTACATAAAGACACTTATTTCCTTGGGAAAAATTCATTGGAACAGCTGCAAATTGAGATGATGCACCGCCCTGTAAAAATAAGACTTCGTAATCGTCGGATATATTCATTAGTTTTCTTAGAAGCGATTGGGCTTTATCAAAAATCTCTTGATAGACTTTTGATCTATGGCTCATTTCCATTACACTCATGCCAGTATCTTTATAAGATACTAGTTCATTCTGAGCTCTTTTTAGTACTTCCACTGGAAGTATTGATGGACCTGCTGAAAAATTAAACACTCTTTTCATACTGTTTTCCCTTTTCATTTTATTTAAAAATTAACAGCTTAAATAGCTGGTTTTTACAATTGAGAAATAATTAACAATATATTTTGATTATTATACATTATATAAAATAATATTCACTTTTACAAGAAGATATGGATTTTAGAGCAATATATTCACTTTAAAATTACTTTAACCTATGATATTATATTTTAACAAAGAAAATATAAGCTTATGTTAAATGGTGATATTATTTGCTTATTAGAGAAAGATATTATTAAAGAACAGATGCAAAAGGAATGAGAGCGATGAAAAAGCCTAGGATTAACTTTTCTACAGATAGATTACAGTTAAATTTTGATATAACTCACAACGGAAGAACATTAAAGAGAAATACTACTGCTTTTCATAAAGATATTACATCTATTACAATTGAATATTGCACAGAAAAATCAGGCTTTAAATATTTCGAGTCAGAGAGAATTGTGATACGTACAAAGAAACTAATTGCACCAATTATATACTATGGTATTAAAGAGTTTGATTGGTATGATGACTATAAAAATGGTTTACGCAAATTTGCAAAATACAACAAAGTTGAGCTTATAGATAAAGTGTTGACTTAAGCTAGCTTTTTCTTATTTTCTCTATATTCCAAAAATGCATTTAATACTTGCGCAGATAAAATAAGTACCATTCCAAATATAGCGTAGTATGATGGTTTTTCTCCTATTAATATAAATACCCATATAGGATTTAATACAGGCTCAATTAATGACAATATACTTGCATCAATTGAGGAAACTCTTCTTCTACCAGCATAAAAGAATACGTAAGATACACCTATTTGAACTATACCTAAAATAGTCAAGCATATGATGCTTGTTAAGTCAGTAGGATAGGGAGTACTGCCCCATGGTACTATTATAGCAACTACTGGCACAATCATTAAATTTAACAATGCAGTTAAGCCTATTCCACTTAACCCATAGTCAAATCCGAATAAGTATATAACTAATGCAAAGGATATACCACTAATTACAGCAAGTAAATTGCCGGACATATTACTACCTGAAATAGGCTCTAATAAAAATGCAATTATTCCAAAAAGAATAAGTATCATAGGAATAATTTTCTGCTTATCTAGCTTTTTTGTTATTGCCCACAAACCAACAAACAAAAAAAGCGGTGCACTATATTGAATAGTTATTGCATTAGCAGCTGCGGTTAGTTTTGTAGAAATTACAAAGGTAGTTAAACATGTGCTATAGCTTAAGCTAAGCAAAATTAACTTTTTTATATTCTTTATGTTTTTAAATCTGATAAATGGAAACAATGCAATTCCAGCTATTGCACTTCTGCCTAATGCTATAAAAGCAGGATTGGCATCAATATTTTTAATCAAAAACCCACCCATACTCCATAGAATTGCAGCTATTAATATATATAATCTTCCCATGTTTTCATTTGTCTTTTTTATATCCATAATGACATATTGTAGCATAGGGTAGTACTTATTACAATGAGTTGAAAGAGGTAATGTGTTTTGGTATACTTATAGTACTAAATTGATTGAGAGAAACGACTATGAATAAAAAAGTAACATTAATTGTTTTAGATGGTGTTGGTACAGGATTAGCACCAGATGCAAAACTTTTTGGTGATGAAGGTTCGGATACATTAGGATCTGTACTAAAGAAATGCCCAAATATAAATATACCAAATATGAAAAACTTAGGGCTTTTCAATATGAGGAATAAGTTTAACAAAGAGGACCACGAACTTCCAGAAAAGCTTCTAGGTTCTTATGGAAGATGTGCAGAAAAATCTATGGGTAAAGATACTACAATAGGCCACTGGGAAATGGCAGGAATAATTACCCCAAATCCATTCCCAACATATCCAGATGGTTTTCCAAAAGAAGTGCTTGATGAGTTTACAAAGCAAACAGGATATGGAGTTTTAGGAAACAAACCTATGTCTGGTACTGAAATTATTATGCAATTAGGTCAAGAGCATTTAGAGACAAAGAAACTAATTGTATATACATCTGCAGACAGTGTATTCCAAATAGCTGCTCATGACAGCATAGTACCAATAGATGAGCTATATGATGTATGTAAAAAAGCAAGAACTATTCTAAAAGGTGACCACGCAGTAGCTAGAGTAATAGCTCGCCCATTTACAGGCGAATATCCTAACTTTGTTCGTACTGCTGACAGAAAAGATTTTTCATTATTACCAACATCAACTACTATGCTTGATATTATGGACGAAGCTGGAATGGAAACTGTAGGCGTTGGTAAGATTGAAGATATCTTTAATAAAAAAGGAATAAACAAGGCAATCCATTCCCATGGTAACCCAGAATGTATGGAATCAACAAAAGAAGAAATACAGAGAGATTTTAATGGAATATTATTTGTAAACTTAGTTGACTTTGACATGGTATATGGTCATAGAAACGATATAGATGGTTTTGCTAAAGCATTGGAAGCAGTAGATGTATACATTGGTGAGTATATGAAGCTACAAGGTGAAAATGATTTATTATTAATAACAGCTGATCATGGTGTAGACCCAGGATATCCAGGTAGTGATCATACTAGAGAGTGTGTACCATTATTAATGTATTCAAAATCTATAGAAGGTGGCAAATGCCTAGGCACAAGAGAGACATATGCTGACATTGCTGTATCATGTTTAGAGTTTTTAGGATTAGACAGTAGTAAGATTAAGGGTAAATCATTCTTATAATGGAAAGGGGCTATTTTGAAAAAGCCAACAATTGCATACAAGGTATTTAAAGGGATAGTTAATTTTCTAGTTTCAATACTTGTAAAAGTTAACGTAACTGGATTTAATAATTTCGACTTAAATAAGCAGTACGTAGTAGTATGTAATCATACAAGCTGGTTAGATATGCTGTTAATCATAGCAAAACTACCAAAGACATTTCAGCCTGTCTTATTAGCAGAGCAAGCAGGAGCATACCAGCAAAAGCTTATTAAGTTTGCAATAGACAAAAGTGGACTAAACATTATAGAAGTAGACAGAGCTAACCAGAAGTCAAGGATGTTGGGACTAAGATTAATCCTTAAAAAAGCTAAAGAAGGCTATCCTATTGTAATATTTCCAGAGGGAAGAATTAATCCTGATGACAGCAAACTGTATCCTTTTTATAAAGGAGTGTTCTTTACATCAGTACAAACAGGGCTTCCAATATTACCTGTGTACGTAAGAGGTACAAAAAGGATATACTTTAGAAGAAGAATTAACATGAATTATGGTACACCCATAGTTGTTAAAAAAAGAGACAATGTAGAGGAAGTAGCAATAAAAACATATAAACATCTTCTAAACAATGTTCAACCAGCAGAACCTGTTAATAAACGTAAAAAAGTAAAATATGATTTAACTCGAGCATTTTTAGGTGAATTAGTAGATCCTCCTAAGGATGCACATAAAATGATTGCAGATGGAAGAGAAGCAGGGAATCTTTTCAAAGATGTCAATCAAATTTCTAAAGATAAATTTGTTAAAGGTGAATGATATAATAAGACCAGCATATGCTGGTCTTAATTTTAGTTTAAA
>Ga0209692_10002640_pt1 | contig 18890 bp, 17 predicted proteins | sample tdDd472_FD_187129 | JGI IMG/M metagenome (GOLD analysis project Ga0209692, IMG submission 187129) | Marine sediment microbial communities from the Atlantic coast under amendment with organic carbon and nitrate - tdDd47.2 (SPAdes)... | ecosystem: Environmental > Aquatic > Marine > Coastal >...
CGACCGGCTTTTCGAGCTCGGCGCATTTCTCCAAGGCGTTCCGCGAGGCCTTCGCGGCGCCGCCGTCGAGCCTGCGGAAATAGCCGCCCTAGGCTGTATCGACGTGCGCGAAATCGCCGGTCTCGGGGTTCATGGTCCACAATTCGCCGCTGGAAATGTCGAACCAGGCCCCATGCAGCGACAGGCGGCCCTTCTTTTCGAGGATCGAAACGCAGGGAAACGTCCTCAGATTCTCGATCGAATGGCGGATCGAGATCCGTTCCAGCGCCGTCTGCCGTTCGGCCGGCGTCATCCACTGGTTGCCGGCGATCGAGGCGGCGACGGGCGACAGCAGTTCCATCCACTTGCCGATGAAGTCTCCCGGCGACAGCGGTTCCGCCGCGGGCGACAGCGCCGCCTGGATGCCGCCGCAGCGGCCGTGGCCGAGCACCACGATATGTTTGACCTTGAGCGCCTGGACGGCGAATTCGAGCGCGGCGGACGTCGAATGGTACTCGTCGTCCGGTTGATAGGGCGGGACGATGTTGGCGACGTTGCGGACGACGAAGATCTCGCCCGGCGCGGCGTTGAAGATGGATTCTGGCGCGGCGCGCGAATCGCAGCAGCCGACGACCAGGCATTCCGGCGACTGCCCGGCATCGGCAAGCGTCTTGTAGCGCGCGGCCTCGTCGGCATAGCGCCCCTCGCGAAACGCCCTGTAACCGGCGGTGAGTGAAGCGGGAAAAGTATCCATGGCGGTCAGATAGCGCGATCGTTGCGGGTTGTCATCAGGAAGCGGAAGGAAGCCGTGGCAGCGCACCGCCTATGAAAAAGGCGGCCCGAAAGCCGCCTCGTTCCGTTTCTGTTGCAGCGACCGGCGGGATCAATGGTCGTGATCGTGGTCATGATCATGATCGTGGTCATGATCATGGTCGTGGGCGGCGACCAGTTCTTCCTTGGTCACTGTCTTGTCGGTGACCTTGGCGAGTTCCACCAGGAAGTCGACCACCTTCTCCTCGTAGATCGGAGCGCGCAGGGACGCCATCGCCTCGGGGGTCTTCTGGTAGTACTCGTAGACCTCCTTCTCCTGGCCGGGGAACTGGCGGATGCGTTCGAACATGGCGCGCTGGATCTCGTCCTCGGTGACTTCGATCTTGTTGTTTTCGCCGATCTCCGAGAGGACCAGGCCGAGGCGGACGCGGCGCTCGGCGATGTCCTTGTATTCCTTGCGCGCGTCTTCCTCGCTCTCGTCGCCGTCCTCGAAGGTCTTTCCGGCGCGCTCCATGTCGTCGGCGATCTGCTTCCAGATCGCCTCGAACTCGCTGTCGACCAGGGTCTGGGGAAGATCGAACTTGTGGGATTCGTCGAGCTGGTCGAGCAGCTGCCGCTTGACCCGCTCGCGGGTGACCTGTCCGTATTCGCTGACGATCTGGCCTTTGACCGCTTCCTTGAGCTTTTCGAGGGATTCGATGCCCAGGCCGGTGGCGAACTCATCGTCAATCGTCACCTCGCCCGGCGCGGCGATCTCCTTGACGGTGACGTCGAACACGGCCTCCTTGCCGGCGAGATGGGCGGCCTGGTAATCCTCGGGGAAGCTGACGGTCACCGCCTTCTCCTCGCCCGCCTTGGCGCCCAGCAACTGATCCTCGAATCCGGGAATGAACTGGCCCGAACCGAGCACGATCTGGCCGTTGTCGTCGGCGCCGCCCTCGAAGGGCTCGCCGTCGATCTTGCCGACATAGGCGATGGTCAGCCGATCGCCGTCCTCGGCCGCGGCGCCCTCGTCGCGGGGCTCGAAGGGACGGTTGGACGAGGCGATCTGCTGGATGCGCTCGTCGACATCGGCGTCGGTGACCTCGACGACCGGGCGCTCGATCTCGATCTTGGCGAAATCGGCGAGCTCGATGGTCGGCAGCACATCGTATTTCATCTTGAAGCTCAGCTCGCCGCCGAGCGCCTCCATCAGCGCCTTGACGCCGTCCTGGTCGAAATCGAGGTCCGGCTGCATGGCCGGCTTCTCGTCGCGCTCCTCGAGGGTCTTGCGAACCGCGTCGCCGACCGCGTCGTTGACCACGTCGCTCATCGCCTGCTGGCCGTACATCTTCTTGAGATGCGCCAGCGGCACCTTGCCGGGCCGGAAGCCCTTGATGCGGGCCTTGTCCTTGAGCTCGTTGAGAATTCCGTCGAGTTTCTGGCCGATTTCCTCGGCCGGAATGACCACTTCCAGTTCCCGCTTGAGGCCTTCGTTGACGTGTTCGGTTACAGCCATAATCTTCCGTTTCGTCCTTCCAGTGTCCCCGCGCCGGGCACCGATCCCGGCGGCGGGACGTCGTTGGTTCTTCGTTCTTCCGGCGTTGGCCACCCGGGACATCCGTCCGGTCCGCATGGCGGTCGCCGGCTGCCTGGAATGGCGCTGTCGGCGAACGCATCGATCATCGGATGGAACGAATATCGGCCGTTCACGCATCAACCAGCCGGAGCCGACGCCGTCATTCGGTTGGCGGGTTCATACTTGAGATCGCCGCAAACCGCAATCGGTGATTTCCCGGTAATCGGACGCTTTTCGGGCAAAAATACGGCCCGCCGGCAGCCCGAAGAGCCGCCGGCGTTTCGCGGCGCGGGAGCGCGCCGGAGCCGAACAAGATGGGCAACTGGTGCGGGCGGAGGGACTTGAACCCCCACGGCTTGCGCCACCAGATCCTAAATCTGGCGTGTCTACCAATTCCACCACGCCCGCATGCCGCGAAGGCTATCCTCGCGGAGCGGGCTCTATATCACCCGCCTTTCTGGCGGGCAAAACGAAAATTCGGAAGATTACTCGCCGTCCTGGCGGGCAGAATGAAAATGCGGTTCGTTACGGTCGGTCAGATCTTCGACAGTCCGACGACGATGCCGGCGGTCGTCAGCGCGAACATCATCAGCGGTACGGGGATGAAACTGACCTCGATCTGACCCAGGGCGATCAGAATCGCAATGAACATCGCACTCAGCAAAGCCAGGATTTTCAGCATACTTCCCTCCTTTTCCCGATTTGGCACAATTTACGCGTACCATGGCTGAACCCTTGCAAGCCGCACGCCGAAACGCGCGGGGAACGTCATTCATTCTGCGCCGAAGCGCTGCAGTCATATGTAGATAAGCCCCCATTTCAACGGCGGAAATGGGGCAGGAAAAGCGGATTCCGGCGCTATCGTTAGCGCGCTCCTAATCGGTTAGCCGACTATTTAAGAGCCGCCCCGATATGGCGCGCCGGCGGCCGTTAACCATTATTCGAGAAGGTCTCGCAGGGCGTGTCCGGCGGCTTTCGGCAGGTCCTCCGCGATCAGGCCGAGGCCGGCGGCCTCCCCCGCCCGGCCGTGCAGCCAGACGGCCATGGCGGCCGCCTCCCGGGCGGGCATCGACTGGGCGAGAAGCCCGGCAATTAGGCCCGAGAGCACGTCGCCGGAGCCGGCGGTGGCGAGCCAGGGCGGCGCATTGCAATTGATCGCGGCGCGGCCGTCAGGCGCGGCGACGATTGTGTCCGGTCCCTTGAGCACGACGACCGCTCCGGAAACCTCCGCCGCCGCCCGGGCGCGTGCCAGACGGTCGGTGGCGGAAACGCCTTTGAACAGCCGGCAGAACTCGCCCTCATGCGGCGTCAGCACCGTACCGGGCCCGGCGCTCGCGCGGATGGCCGAGAACAGGGTTTCCGGGCCTTCCGTAAAGCTCGTCAGGCCGTCGGCGTCGATCACCGTCGCCGCGCCGGACTCGAGGCTCGCCAGCACCATGTCGCGGGTCGCCTCGCCGACGCCGTTGCCCGGCCCGACCACGACCGCGTTCAGCCGCCGGTCGGAGAGCATGTTCGAAAGCGCCGCGGCATCGGCAATGGGGCGCAGCATCAGCGCGGTGACTTGCGCGGCATGGGCGAGAATGGCGCCCGGCGGCGTGGCGATCGTCACGAGACCCGATCCGACGCGCAGGGCCGCGGTGGCGGCGAGCCGCGCCGCGCCGGCCTGGCGCATGGGTCCGGACACCACGACCGTGTGGCCGCGATCGTATTTGTGGCCGGTGGCGACGGGCGGATGCCAGGCGGAGCGGAACACGGCCGGAACGTTGGCGACGCAGCGCGGGCCGATCGGATCGAGGACGGTTTCAGGAATGCCGATATCGGCGACGACGAGGCGCCCGCTGCGGGCGCGGCCGGGATAGATCAGGTGTCCGGGCTTGGCGCGGAAGAAGGTGACGCTGACCGCCGCCTCGATGGCCGCGCCCTCGATCGCGCCGGTGGCGCCGTTGACGCCGCTGGGCAGGTCGACGGCGATCGTCTCGCGCGCCAGCCGGTTGACGAGATCGATCGCTCGCGCCGCCTCGCCGGTGACGGCCCGGGCGAGGCCGGCGCCGAACAGGGCGTCGACGATGACCGGGCTTTGCGCGAAATCCGCCTCCCCCAGCGCCGACAGGGGAAGCGTGTCGCCGGGCCAGTCCGAAGCGGCAAGGGCGGCATCGCCGGAGAGGTTTTCGCGGTCGCCGAGGAGAAACAGCCGCACCCGCCTTCCCGCCTGTTCCAGACGCCGGGCCGCGACGAAGCCGTCGCCGCCATTGTTGCCGGGGCCGGCGAGCACCAGTACCGGCACATCGACCCCGAGGCGCTCGAGAACCACATCGGCGACTGCCTTGCCGGCGGCTTCCATCAGCTCGATGCCGGGCGTTCCTGCCGCGATCGTCGCCGCGTCCGCCCGGCCCATTTCCTCCGGCGTCAGCAGCTCCGGTCTGGCGGTCAGCGGGTCACTGGTCGGATTCGTGGTCATCGCCATCCAGATAGACGCACAGCTCGATCAGGTTGTTGTCCGGATCGCGGCAATAGATCGAGCGGATCGGCCCTTCCGCCCCGGTCCGCTCGACCGGTCCCTCGACGATCTCGATCTTTTCTGCCTTCAGCCGATCGAGCGTCGCCTGCCAGTCGTCGACGACGACGCAGAAATCGGCGCTGCCCGGCATGGGCCGCGCCGCCCGGGGCTCGATGTCGTGTCCCCATTCGTGCAGATTGATCTTGTGACGGCCGAAATGCACCGCCCAGCGGCCGTCCCCGAATTGCCGGCATTCCATGCCCAGACCGTCGCCGTAGAAAGCCCGAGTCTTCTCGAGCGAGCGTACGGTCAGCACCAGATGATCGAACCTCAAAGCGGCCCTTCCTTCCTCGGATCCAGGCCAGGGACGCGCTCCGGCACCCGGAATTCGTTAATGGCTGCAAATCGAAAGGGCAGCGAACGCTCCCTTCCGACATCAAGTCTGCACATTTTTCGATCTTGATGCCTGTTTATTGTGCAGTATGGTGCCCCGGTCCGTCCGAAAAAGTTAACGTGCCATCCCCTTTTTCGCCATTCCTCCGCAATTCGGGGGCGCAAGCAAACTGGCACAAAGAATGCTTATCAGGCGCGACAGCGTTTTTGCAAATCGACCGGCGGGCGTCGGGAGCCTTTCCCGTACCCGCGGTCCCGCCGGCATCGGAGAGACGAAGGCCATGAAAAAAATCGAAGCCATCATCAAACCCTTCAAGCTCGACGAGGTGAAAGAGGCGCTGCAGGAAGTCGGCCTGCAGGGCATCACCGTGACCGAAGCCAAGGGATTCGGCCGCCAGAAAGGCCATACCGAGCTCTATCGCGGCGCCGAATACGTCGTCGACTTCCTGCCCAAGGTGAAGGTCGAGATCGTGCTCGGCGACGATCAGGTCGACGCCGCGGTCGAAGCGATCCGCAACGCCGCGCAGACCGGCCGCATCGGCGACGGCAAGATCTTCGTCTCCTCGATCGAGGAAGCGATCCGCATCCGTACCGGCGAATCCGGAATGGACGCCGTCTGACGCCCTCTTCCCTTTCCCGCCGGCCGCGCCGCCGTCGGGTTCCCGAACCACGTCAACTCCCAAAGAAAAGGAACGAACCATGGCAACAGCTGATGATGTCCTGAAGATGATGAAGGACGACGAGATCGAGTTCGTCGATCTGCGCTTCACCGATCCCAGGGGCAAGCTGCAGCACCTGACGATGGACGCCAACCTCGTCGACGAGGACATGTTCGCCGACGGCGTCATGTTCGACGGCTCCTCCATCGCCGGCTGGAAGGCGATCAACGAATCCGACATGACCCTGATGCTCGACCCCGACACGGCCCATGTGGAGCCGTTCTACGGCCAGCCGACCCTGGGCATCTTCTGCGACATTCTCGAGCCGTCGACCGGCGAGGCCTACAACCGCGATCCGCGGATGACGGCCAAGAAGGCGGAAGCCTACCTGAAGTCGACCGGCATCGGCGACACGGTCTATTTCGGCCCCGAGCCGGAATTCTTCGTCTTCGACGACGTGCGCTTCACCTCCGACCCCTACGACACCGGATTCATGCTCGACAGCTCCGAGCTGCCGATCAACACCGGCACGGCCTACGAGGCCGGCAATTTGGGCCACCGGCCGCGCACCAAGGGCGGCTATTTCCCGGTGCCGCCGGTCGACTCGGTGCAGGACATGCGCTCCGAGATGCTCTCGGTGCTCAACAAGATGGGCGTGGTGATGGAAAAGCACCACCACGAGGTCGGCGCCGCCCAGCACGAGCTCGGCATGAAGTTCGACACCATGACGCTGAATGCCGACAAGACCCAGCTCTACAAATACGCGGTGCACATGGTCGCCGATTCCTACGGCAAGACGGCCACCTTCATGCCCAAGCCGGTCTTCGGCGACAACGGCACCGGCATGCACTGCCACCAGTCGATCTGGAAGGACGGCAATCCGGTCTTCGCCGGCAACGCCTATGCCGACCTGTCGGAGACCTGCCTCTACTATATCGGCGGCATCCTCAAGCACGCCAAGGCGATCAACGCCTACACCAACCCGTCGACCAACTCCTACAAGCGTCTGGTCCCCGGCTATGAAGCCCCGGTCCTGCTCGCCTATTCGGCGCGCAACCGCTCGGCTTCCTGCCGCATTCCCTACACCTCGAGCCCGAAGGGCAAGCGGATGGAAATCCGGTTCCCGGATCCCTCGGCGAACCCGTACCTGGCCTTTACCGCCATGCTGATGGCCGGCCTCGACGGCATCGCCAACAAGATCCATCCGGGCGATCCGATGGACAAGGACCTCTACGACCTGCCGCCGGACGAGCTGGCCGAGATCCCGACCGTCTGCGGCTCGCTGCGCGAAGCCATCGATTGCGCCGATGCGGACCGGGACTTCCTCAAGGTCGGCGGCGTCATGGACGACGACCAGATCGACGCCTATCTCGAGCTGAAGATGGAAGAAGTCATCCGCTTCGAGCAGACGCCGCATCCGGTCGAGTTCGACATGTATTACAGCGTCTGATCGACGACACCGCTTTCGCGGGCAAAGCGCCCGCGCGAGAAACGGGAAAGCCGGAGCGGCGACGCTCCGGCTTTTTCGTGTGCGCTATCCGGAGAGGCCGGCACGGGTGGCTTAAAAATTCTTTCGGATGTGATTTGACAAACGCGATATTCGGGCCCACCTTGAAGACAATCAAGGGAAAGGAGGTCTCGAAAAATGAATCCGCCGACCCTAAGCAGGCTGTCCGCGCAGTAGGACCCGTCTTACTTTCGCCGACAGCCCTATTCTCCAGACAATTTACTTCAAGTTACCTGCCTGAACGGAGCGGGAGGACGCGAGTTCCCCTTACTCCGCCCGTTTCTTCCGGCCGTTTACGGTGGGAATACTGAAACTCTTCAGCGGGCACGAGGCCGGCAGACCGACAGCGGCGCCGGTAGGATTAACAGCCCCGACGCGGCTCCGTCATCCCTTCCGCATGGACGGAAAGGATGGCGGGGCCGCTTGTCTTTCGGCTTGACGGTAGTGTCCGTTGGTCTCGCCCCAACTGTGTCCGCTATGACGCGCTTTCGATGCGGCCCAGCGCCTCTTCCACCTTGGCGCGGCGGGCGACGGCCTCCTCGCGCTTCTCGCGTTCGGCCTCGACCACCTCTTCGGGTGCCCGGGAGACGAATTTCGGATTGGCGAGCTTGCCGTCGACCCGGGCGATGTCGGAATCGATCCTCGACATTTCCTTCCGCAAGCGCTGCCGTTCCGTATCGAGGTCGATGAGGCCGGCGAGCGGCAGGCATACAATGGCCTCGCCGACCACGACCTGGGCCGAGCCTGAGGGCGCGGTATCGGCTTCGACGATGTCGTCAACCCGGCCGAGCTGGCGGATCGCCGCCTCCTGCTCCGCGAGCCGCCGCCGGGTTTCCGCGCCGGCGCCGACCAGGGTCACGGGGAACCGGGCCGAGGGCGGGATGTTCATCTCGGACCGGACCGAACGGATCTGGGTGACGAGATCGACCAGCCAGTTGACGTCGCCCGAAGCGTCGGCATCGTGGAAGGAGAAATCCGGCCAGCTTTGCGCGATCAGCAGGTTCGGCCGGGCCGCGCTTTCGGACGCGCGCCACAATTCCTCGGTGACGAAGGGCATGATCGGGTGCAGCAGCGTCAGGATCGTGTCGCGCACCCAGGCCGCGGTCGCCCGCGTCTCCGCCTTGGCCGCTTCGTCGTCGCCGGCGAAGATCGGTTTGGCGAGTTCCAGATACCAGTCGCAATAGGTGTTCCAGGTGAACCGGTAGAGGGCCGAGGCCGCCTCGTTGAAGCGGTAGGTGTCGAGCCCCTGGCCGACCGCGGCGATGCAGTCCGAGGCTTCGCTGACGATCCAGCGGTTGATCTTCTCGGTGACGCCCTTCGGATCGAATCCGGGAACCGCCGCGCATTCGTTCATCTGGGCGAAGCGGGCCGCGTTCCAGAGCTTGGTGGAGAAGTTGCGGTAGCCGGCGACCCGCGAGGTGGCGAGCTTGATGTCGCGGCCCTGCGCCGCCATCGCGGTCAGGGTAAAGCGAAGCGCGTCGGCGCCGTATTCGTCGATCAGTTCCAGCGGGTCGATGACGTTGCCCTTCGACTTCGACATCTTCTGGCCCTTCTCGTCGCGGACCAGCGCGTGGATATAGACCGTGTGGAACGGCTCCTCGCCCATGAACTCGATGCCGAGCATCATCATCCGGGCGACCCAGAAGAAGATGATGTCGAAGGCGGTGACCAGCACGTCGGTCTGGTAGTAGCGGGCGAGCTCCGGGGTCTTGTCCGGCCAGCCCAGGGTCGAGAACGGCCACAGGCCCGAGGAGAACCAGGTGTCGAGCACGTCCTCGTCGCGGGTCAATTCGACCGCCTCGCCGTAATGCACCCTGGCGCTCTCATGCGCTTCGGACTCGGTCTTCTCGACGAAGACGGTGCCGTCCGGTCCGTACCAGGCCGGGATCTGGTGACCCCACCAGAGCTGGCGCGAGATGCACCAGGGCTGGATGTTCTCCATCCACTCGAAATAGGTCTTTTCCCAGTTCTTGGGGACGAATTCGGTGCGGCCCTCGCGCACCGAAGCGATCGCCGGCTTGGCGAGCGTCGCGGCGTCGACATACCACTGGTCGGTCAGATAGGGCTCGACGACCACGTTGGAGCGGTCGCCGTGGGGGACCATGTGGGTGTGGTCCTCGGTCTCGACCAGCAGCCCGCGCGCCTCCATCATCTCGACGATGCGCTTACGGGCGACGAACCGGTCCTGGCCGTGCAGCGCCAGAACCTCGTCGAGATCGGCGCCGGCCTCGGCGCCTTCCAGGAACGCCTCGTTGTCGGCGAGATCCATCGCCGCCTCGGGGTCGAGGACGTTGATCATGCCCAGGGAGCAGCGCTTGCCGACCTCGAAGTCGTTGAAATCGTGCGCGGGCGTGATCTTGACCGCGCCGGAACCGGTCTCCGGATCGGCATACTCGTCGGCGACGATCGGGATGCGGCGGCCGACCAGCGGCAGGATAACGTTCTTGCCGATAAGATCCTTGTAGCGCGGGTCGTCGGGATGCACCGCGACGCCGGTATCGCCGAGCATGGTCTCGGGCCGGGTGGTGGCCACCGTGATCGATCCCTCGCCGCCCTCGATCGGGTAGCGGAAATGCCACAGATGGCCCTTGACCTCGATCTGCTCGACCTCGAGGTCGGAAATCGCGGTGTGGAACTTCGGATCCCAGTTGACAAGCCGCTTGTCGCGATAGATCAGGTTCTTCTTGTAGAGCGAGACGAACACCTCGAGGACGGCCTTCGACAGGCCTTCGTCCATGGTGAAGCGTTCGCGGCTCCAGTCGCACGAGGCGCCCAGCCGTTTGAGCTGGTTGATGATGGTGCCGCCGCTCTCGCCCTTCCATTCCCAGACGCGCTCGATAAAGGCCTTGCGGCCCATGGCGCGGCGGTCGGGCTCCTGGTTCTGCATCAATTGCCGCTCGACCACCATCTGGGTGGCGATGCCGGCATGGTCCATTCCCGGCTGCCACAGGACGTCGAAGCCGCGCATCCGGTGATAGCGGATCAGCACGTCCTGCAGCGTGTTGTTGAGTGCGTGGCCCATATGCAGCGAGCCGGTGACATTGGGCGGCGGGATGACGATGCAATAGCTGTCGGATTCCGGCCCGGCGCCGGCGCCGGCGCGGAAGGCGCCCGCCTCTTCCCATTCGGCATAGATGCGCGGTTCGACGCTGGCCGCGTCATAGGTCTTTTCAAGCATAGGTGTTCCCGGCGTGCTGAGTTACCGGGTGTAAAGCCGCTGCCACCGGACAAGTCAACCGGCCTGTGGCCGAAACGGGAACAATTCCCCCTTTCGGGCGTTTGTTCCCGAACCTCCACGGATCTGGAATGCAAATCAATCTCCCGTGAGCGGAGTTGTAAAAGCTTTCTGGAAACTCCAATTACGTGATGTCAATCACAGCGGAACGTGGGGGAAAGAAGCAAAATCGAACGATAAGGGTGGGACAGGGCCCGAGTCGTTCAGGAGGCGAACAATGTTTGTCCAAAGGTTGAGTATCATCACCGCGCTGCTGGCCATGTGCCTCGTTCTGCCCATGGCCGGACAAGCCCAGGCCGGGCGTGGCGACCGCCTGGCCCTGCCGAAGAAAACCGTCACCAAACCCGTCGAAACCAGCCCGAAAGCCGCATACGATCTGTGGGTCGGCGAAGTCCAGCTGCGCGGCAAGAAGCGCCTGTGGCTGGAGCTTTACGACGGGCACGGCGAAGTCGTCTACGACAGCGAAGTCATCCCAAACGTTTCCCACGTCCTGCCCGGCGGCCGCGTCATCGTGGTGCGAAAGGCGTCCGACGGCCAGCTGGTCGCGTCCGAGAAGTCGATCAACGACCGGGTCGCGGCGTCCTTCGACACCGTCACCACCTACAAGATGGCGCGCGGCAACGAGGGTGTGCTGACCGTCGCCTATTCGCATCCGAAGGCCCACGCCGACAAGCTCGGCAAGCCCGGCAAGGCTGAGAACGAAAGCGAACTGATGAAGATTTCCCGGTTCGGCGAGATGGTCTGGCAGGCGATCGCCAGCTTCTTCGACGCCACCGCGAAGACCGTCCGGTACGCCTGGGCGAGCGTCGTCGGGGTCTGGCGCGCCTGAGGCGGAAATCGTCGGACTCTCCTTCCGGTCCGGCATGGCGGCCCGAGGTTGCCATGCCGGGACGCTCGATGTCCTCGCCCACCCCTGACGCGAAAAATTGTTCCGTCTTTTCCGCTAATCGGCCACCGGTTTTCTTGAACGCCGGCAATCTGGCGCTATAGGTTGGAATGAACGTCCCTTCCCGGACGAACACTCTCACGCCAGGGCGGAATACCCCATGACACGATATGCGAGCGTCCTCGACGCCATCGGCAACACGCCGCTGATCCGGCTGAAGAAGGCTTCCGAGCTGACCGGCTGCGAGATCTACGGCAAGGCCGAGTTCCTCAATCCGGGCCAGTCGGTCAAGGACCGCGCCGCGCTGTTCATCATCCGCGACGCGGAGGCGCGCGGCCTGCTCAGGCCCGGCGGCACCATCGTCGAAGGCACGGCGGGCAATACCGGCATCGGCCTCACCGTGGTGGCGAATGCGCTCGGATACCGCTCGGTGATCATCATTCCCGAGACCCAGACCCAGGAGAAGAAGGACGCCCTGAGCCTTCTCGGCGCCCATCTCATCGAAGTTCCCGCCGTTCCCTACAAGAACCCGAACAACTACGTGAAGCTCTCCGGCCGCCTCGCCGAGCAGATGGCCGCGCGCAGCGATGCCGGCGCCGTCTGGGCCAACCAGTTCGACAATGTCGCCAACCGCCAGGGACATATCGAGACAACGGCGCGGGAAATCTGGGAGCAGACCGAGGGCAAGGTCGACGGCTTCATCTGCTCGGTGGGCACCGGCGGCACGCTGGCCGGCGTCGGCATGGGGCTGAAGCAATTCAGTTCCGACATCAAGATCGGCGTCGCCGATCCGCTCGGCTCGGCCATCTACAGCTATTACGCCACCGGCGAACTGAAATCCGAGGGTTCGTCGATCACGGAAGGCATCGGACAGGGCCGGATCACCGCCAATCTCGAGGACGCACCGGTCGACATGCCGTTCCGGATCCCCGACCCCGAAGCGCTGGAGATCGTCTACGACCTGCTCGCCCACGAAGGCCTCTGCATGGGGTCGTCCACCGGCGTCAACGTCGCCGGCGCGATCCGCATGGCCTGGGAAATGGGACCGGGACACACCATCGTCACGCCGCTCTGCGATTACGGCACCCGCTACCAGTCGAAGATGTTCAACCCGGAATTCCTCCGCTCCAAGGACCTGCCGGTGCCCGCCTGGCTGCAATGGCGCGAGGATATCGACGTTCCCTTCGAGGACGCCTGATCGCTTCAATGTCCCGCCGGCTACAGGCGTTCCTCAGGCGGCGCTTGATCGCGTGGGCGTCTTGGCGTTCAATCCGGCCCGATTTCGATTCACCCGCCGGAGCGCTCCGATGACCGATCCCCTGTTTCGCGACGATGCCTATCTCAGTATCTGCGAGGCGACCGTGGAGGCGGTCAACGACCGCGGCGGCATCGTGCTCGACCGGACGATCTTCTACGCCACCGGCGGCGGCCAGCCCGGCGATACCGGATCGCTGGAACGGGCCGACGGCAGCCGCATCGCGATCGGCGCCACCGTCTACGGCGCCGACAAGTCGGAGATCGTGCACGTTCCGGCCAATCAGGACACCCTGCCCGAGCCCGGCGAAAAGGTGGTCTGCCATATCGACTGGGACCGGCGGCACCGGCTGATGCGCATGCACACCGCGATGCACCTTCTGTCGGCCGTCCTCCCCTACCCGGTCACCGGCGGTTCGGTCGGCGAGGACGTGAGCCGGCTCGATTTCGACATTCCCGATTCCGGCCTCGACAAGGAAGAGATCACCGCGAAGGTCAACGAGCTGATCGCCCGCGACGAACCGGTAACGACGGAATGGATCACCGACGCCGAACTCGAGGCCAATCCGGGACTGGTCAAGACCATGAGCGTCAAGCCGCCGATGGGGTCGGGCAAGGTGCGGCTGGTGCGCATCGGCGCGGAGACCGACCTGCAGCCCTGCGGCGGCACCCATGTCAAGGCGACCGGCGAAATCGGCCCGATCGAGGTCGCCAAGATCGAGAAGAAGGGCCGCCAGAACCGGCGCGTCCGCATAAAACTGACCGACTGACCGGAGGAATCCCATGGCGGATACACCCCTCGTTTCGACCGACTGGCTTGCCGAACATCTGGAGTCCCCGGATATCGCGATCATCGACGCGTCCTGGTACATGCCGGCCGACGCGCGCGACACGTATTCGGAATATCTCGCCGAACATATCCCCGGCGCGGTGCATTTCGATATCGACACAATCGCCGATCCGAATTCCGACCTGCCGCACATGCTGCCCTCTCCGATCGCGTATTCGAGCGCCATGCGCAAGCTAGGGATCGGCGACGGCCAGCGCATCGTCGTCTACGACACCCACGGCCTGTTCGCCGCGCCGCGGGTGTGGTGGACGTTCAAGGTCATGGGTGTCGATGACGTCTCGGTGCTCGAAGGCGGGCTGCCGAAATGGAAGGCGGAAGGCCGACCGGTCGAGGACGGGCCGGTCAGGCGGCCGGAACGGCATTTCACGGCCCGGCTCGACCACGCTATCGTCGCCGATCTCGACGATGTCCGCAGGGCGCTGAAATCGGGCTCGGCCCAGGTGGTCGACGCACGCAGCGCGGGACGCTTCGACGGCAGCGCGCCGGAACCGCGCCCGGGCCTGAAGTCCGGGCACATGCCCGGCAGCTCCAACCTGCCGTTCCAGGAATTGATGGACGGAAACCGCCTCGTGGCGCCCGAAGCCGTGCGCGCCGCGTTCGAAAAAGCCGGGGTGGCTCTCGACCGCCCGATCGTCACCACCTGCGGATCGGGCGTCAGCGCCGCGATCCTGGCGCTTGGACTGGCGACGGCCGGCCACGGCAAGGCCAGCGTCTATGACGGATCATGGACCGAATGGGCCGGCCGCGACGATACCGAGATCGAAACCGGCTGAACGCCGGAAAAAATCACGAGGCCGCGGCGCGAGCCTTGGCGGGGGCGCAGTAGAGATCGTAGACGGTCTTGAGCACCGCTTCGACTTCGGGGCTCGACAGCGAATAGCGGATCGACTGGCCCATGCGGGTGGTCGAGACGAGATTTTCCCGCCGCATGATCGCCAGATGCTGGCTAAGCGCCGACTGGCCGAGACCGATCAGGTCGGTCAGTTCGCTGACCGTCCTGGCGCCGTCGGCGAGATGGCACAGAATAAGGAGCCGGCGCTCGTTGGCCATGGACTTGAGCAGCGCGCAAGCGGCGGCGGCGTGTTCTTCCATGTCGGCAATATCAATTTCGGCCAGCATTTATAGCCCTCGCCTTCCGCTAGTCTGATTTCGGTCCTGTCACGCAATACGGACTTTCCCACCGAAGGTCGCACGCCGCCCGTCTCCCCCTGCAGTCCGATACGGGACCGGTCGTTGCGAACGCGCGAAGGGTATCACATTCGGCCGCGCGGCAGAAATCCGCGTTGCTGCACTGCGATATTTCTACCCTTGTCCCTGTATTATTTCAAGAATTGCTTTACCGGCTGTTTCCGGCCCGGCGCGCTATACCCTACCGGCCGGTCAATCATGGTGGAAGACTTCCTCCATCGGCGCCCAGTGCTCGCCCTCGGAGCGGCTTTCCAGTGGCGCCTGCATCGGATCGGTGATTTCCCACCATTTCCGGGTGATCTCGTCCTTCGCCATCTCGGCCATGTCGGCGGCGAAGTCGGTGCCGTGATATTCCCAATAGGCGAACAGCAGGTTTTCCGGCTCGCGCAGGAAGATGGTGTAGTTGCGAATGTTGCACTTCGAGATTCGGTCGAGCACACCGGGCCAGGTCTCGGCGTGGATCCGCTTGTATTCGGCGATGGCCTCGGGCTTGAGCCCGATCACGTGTCCCATGCGTACCATCGTTTCCCCCTTGATTGCTTTTGCTTGTCTGTTCTCCGGTCATAGCGGTCCGGGCGGCGGCGTCAAGCCGCGCTCTTGCGCGCGAGGGCGCGACATGCCATCCCTTTTAACCAACCAGTTCAATAATGGACTATCCGGAAACGCTCTCATCATGGCACAGCTCGAAACAAGGCAGATCGGCTCGACCGGCCTCGAAGTCACCACCATGGGCATCGGCGGCGCGGCGCTCGGCGGCATCTTTTCCGAAGTCACCCGCGACGAGGCGGTGGCGACCGTCCGCGCCGGGCTCGAGGCCGGACTGCGCTACGCCGACACCGCGCCTTTCTACGGCTACGGCCATTCCGAACGGCGCATGGGCGACGCCCTGCAGGAGGAGGCGCCGGGCTCCTATGTGCTCTCGACCAAGGCCGGACGGCTACTGGTGCCCGACACGGACACCTCCAAGCAGCGTCCCGACTGGGTCAAGCCGCTGCCGTTCCGGGCGGATTTCGACTATTCCTACGACGGCATCATGCGCTCGGTCGAGGACAGCTACCAGCGCCTGGGGCTCGCCACTATCGACATCCTCTACATGCACGACATCGCCGTGGACACCCATGGCGAAGCCGACCTCGCCCATCACTGGCCGATCGCCATGGACGGCGGCGTCCGGGCGATGAACAAGTTGCGCGACCAGGGCGTGGTCAAGGCCATCGGCCTCGGCGTCAACGGCCACGAGGCCTGCATGGAGGCGATGAAATACGGCGACTGGGACGTGTTCCTGCTCGCCGGCCGCTACACGCTGCTCGAACAGGCGGTGCTCGACGACTTCCTGCCGACCTGCGTCGCCAGGGGCTGCTCGATCGTCATCGGCGGGCCCTACAATTCCGGCATCCTCGCCGGCGGCGACACCTGGAATTACGAACGGGCGCCGCAGGACGTTTTCGACAAGGTGGCGAAGATCAAGGCGGTCTGCGACAGCCACGGGGTCGCGCTGCCGCAGGCGGCGCTGCAATTCCCGCTCAACCATCCCGCCGTCGCCTCGGTGATCCCGGGCGCCCGGTCGGTCGAGGAAATGCGGATGAATTTCGAGCTGATGACCCGGCCGATCCCCTCGTCCCTGTGGTCGGACCTCAAGGGACAGGGGCTGATGCATCCCGACGCTCCCGTCCCCGCCTGATTTCCCCTAAGAATTTCCAAGCCGGAGGTTGCGACAGCGCCATGCCCGATTTTCCGATCATCGACACCCATGTGCATTTCTGGGATCGCGCCGAGGCGGCGCTGGAATGGTTTCCCGAGGATACGCCCATCGACCGGCCCTATTATCCGGAAGACCTGACGGACGACGCCGGAGAGATTGAGATCGAGAGCCTGGTCTTCGTCGAGGCCGATGTGCTGCCCGGCGAGGCGCAGCGGGAGGCGGAGTGGGTTTCCCGGCTGGCCGATCGCGACGAGCGGATCAAGGGCATCGTCGCCTATGCGCCGGTGCATCTGGGAGCGGACGCCGCCGCCGACCTCGACGCCCTGTCGTCGCTGCCGCTGGTCAAGAGCATCCGTCGCCTGATCCAGAACGAGCCGGACCCGGCCTTCTGCATAACGGACGCGTTCATCGAGGGGGTGAAGCTGCTCCCCGACTACGGCTATTCGTTCGAGATCTGCATCTTCCATACGCAACTGCCCGCCGCGATCCAGCTGGTCGAGGCCTGCCCCGAAGTGAGCTTCAATCTCAACCATATCGGCAAGCCGGGCATTCGCGACGGCTTGCGCGAGCCGTGGTGGCGGGAAATCGCCGATCTCGCGTCGCTGCCCAACATCAATTGCAAGATGTCCGGGGTGGCGACCGAGGCCGATCACGAGCACTGGGAACCGGAACAGCTTCTCGCCTATATGGGGCGGGCGCTCGAGGTCTTCGGCCCCTCGCGGGTGATGTTCGGCGGCGACTGGCCGGTCTCGACCCTGGCGATCACCTATCCGCGCTGGGTGGAACTGGTCGACGAATTGCTGGCCGACCTCACCGAGGACGAACAGCGGGCGATCTATTGCGAGAACGCCAGGGATTTCTACCGGCTTTAGGTCGAAGCCTCACTTACCGCCGGTCACCGCGTCGACGAAGCCGAGCAGGTAGCGGTTCACCTCGTCGGGCGCCTGCTGCTGGATCCAGTGGCCGCAGCCCTCGATCACGTGGACGCCGCGGCGATCGGTGAGCTTCTTTTCCTGCACCGCGAGGAGATCGACGCCGGGGACCATGCGCAGCACCGGGTCCTTCGAGCCGACCACGAACAGGCTCGGCTGGTCGATGGTCGCACCGTCGAGTTCGGCGAGGTCGTGCCAGTCGCGATTCTGGGCCCGGTAGCGGTTGAAGGGGCCTCGAAAGCCGCTGCGGCGGAACTGTTCGGCCATGTAGGCGAGATCGTCGGCGTTGAACCAGTCGGGAAAACCCTTCGGCATGTCGATCAGGTCGAGCATGGCGGCGTCCGGGCCGGCATCGGCCTTCAGACTCATGCCGCCGCAGAAGATCTTGTAGAGCGCGGTCTCGACATCGGCGGAAAAATCCGCCTCTGCCCGGCCGGGCGGTTCGATATAGAGCTGATAGAAGAACCGGTCGCGATAGATCTCGCGCCACAACTCGAGCGGCGGTTTCGGAGCGCGGCCGGTAAAGGGCACGCTCATCGCCGCGACCGCGGCCACCCGCTCGGGCGCCAGCAGCGCGGTGTGCCAGGCGATCATCGCGCCCCAGTCGTGGCCGACGACGATCGCCTCGTCGACGCCGGCCGCATCGATCAACCCGACGACGTCGGCGACCATTGTACGCATCGTATAGGCTTCGATCTCCTCAGGCGCGTCGCTGCCGCCGTAGCCGCGCATATCGGGAGCGAGCGCGCGATAGCCGGCCGCCTCGAGCGCCGCGATCTGATGGCGCCAGCTGTACCAGCTTTCCGGCCAGCCATGGACGAGGACGACCAGCGGCCCCTCGCCGCGCTCGCAGGCCCGCAGGGTGATGCCGTTGGTCGGTATTTGTTTCAGCGATGCCTTGAGGTCCGACCACACGATGCGTTTCTCCCATGCTCCCGAACGGTTTTTCTCACGGGCGGCGGCGATTAGGCTTGGATTGACCGGCCGCGCCCGGTTAGTCTCCGGCGCCGAGAATGCCACAAACGGGAACGCCATGACATCATCCTATTCCGGACCGGACCTGTGCCGGCAGACCGCCTTCGAAACCGTCGCCGAGCTCAAGTCGGGCAAGGTCACGCCGAACGAATTGCTCGACGCCTGCTTCGAGCGCATGGGCCAGGTCGACGACGCGGTCAACGCGATTCCGACCAAGTGCCTCGAGCGGGCTCGCGACCGGTTGGCGGGCTTCGCGCCCCACGGCTCCAATTCCGGCGCGGCCGGATGGCTCGCCGGACTGCCGGTGGCGATCAAGGACCTGACCGCGGTTTCCGGCGTCCGTTCGACCTGGGGGACGCCGGCGCTGGCCGATTTCGCGCCCGACTTTTCCGACTATTGCGTCGAGCGGATCGAGGACATGGGCGGCGTCGTGGTCGGCAAGTCGAACACGCCGGAAATGGGCGCCGGCGCCAACACCTTCAACGAGGTGTTGGGCACCACCCG
>Ga0209692_10002643_pt1 | contig 18875 bp, 10 predicted proteins | sample tdDd472_FD_187129 | JGI IMG/M metagenome (GOLD analysis project Ga0209692, IMG submission 187129) | Marine sediment microbial communities from the Atlantic coast under amendment with organic carbon and nitrate - tdDd47.2 (SPAdes)... | ecosystem: Environmental > Aquatic > Marine > Coastal >...
GCCACCCAGCGATATTCGCACCAACCGCCCCATCACCGACCAGCGCACACGCAGGTGTCGCCGTTGAACCTGGATGTTGGCTCCCCCACGCCCCAGCAAGACCAATTGCCACACCACGCCGATGCCTCGGCCGATGGTTGTGGCCACGGCTGCCCCGGTGAGGCCCAGCTCCGGGAACGGGCCCCAACCGAAGATGAGGCAGGGGTCGAGCACCATGTTCACGCCGTTGGCCAGCCACAGCACCCACATGGCCCGGGTGGCATCGCCGGCGCCGCGAAAGACGGCATTGATGACGAAGATGAACATGATGGAAGCGTTGCCGGCCATGAGCACCCGCGTGTAGCCGCTGCCTGTGGCCACCAGTTCCGGCGAGCCTCCCATGAGCCGGAGCAGGTCGGGCGCCGCCAGGCCGGCCGGCACGGCGATGAGCAGCGAGGTGACGCCCGCCACCACCACGGCCTGCACGGCCGCCACGGCGGCGCCGTCGGGGTCGCCCTCGCCGATGCGTCGGGCCACCAGGGCCGTGGCCCCCTGCCCCAGACCGATGGCCAGCGCATAGAGAATCGACATCAGGCCCTCGGTGAGGCCCACGGCCGCCATCGCGTCGGTGCCCAGACGGCTCACCCAGGCGATGTCCACCAGGGCGAAGACCGATTCCATGAGCAATTCGAGAACCATGGGCACGGCCAGGAGCACCACCGCACGACCGATGGTCTCGGTGGTGTAGTCGCGCTCGCCACCGGCGAGGCTTTCACGGATGAGTCGAAGCAGGAGGCCCGGCTTGCGCAGGGCAGCGGAAACGGATGACATGAGGTGGCTCCTGACGGATCACGATGACGTCGGCAGCACGGCACGCCCGTTGATGGGCGGCGGGGCCAGATCTGGTCATGGACTGGGGTGTCCTAGAGGGCGGCGGTGGTCGTGATCATCGTGTGGAACCTCCGGTTCGGTGAGGAGGTGGCAATATACGCCATGAGACGACGGCGGGTTGCAAAAAATGGCGCTTGGCTGGAACGCGGGGTCGGAATCCTGCTCATCAACACCACCGACGGGCTGGATCACGCCGACCCGGAGCGCTTCCGGAGCCACGATCCGACGAGCCCGCACATCGTTCTGGCCTTCGCTCTCGACGTGGTGTTAGTTACCGACAGACCAAGATAACAACCTCTCACGCCACGCGGATTCATGTCGGAGGCCCAATCAACGTGACCACCTTCCGCAACGTCGGCATCCTGGCCCATGTCGACGCCGGCAAGACCACCGTCACCGAGCAGATGCTCTTTGCCGCCGGCGCCATCACGTCGCCGGGCAGCGTGGACAAGGGCACCTCCACCACCGACACCCTGGGTGTCGAGCGAGAACGCGGCATCTCCGTGCGCCTGGCCACGGCCTCGTTCCCCTGGCGGGGTGGCTGCGTCAATCTGGTGGACACACCGGGCCATGTGGACTTCTGCGCCGAGGTGGAACGCTCGCTGCGGGTGCTGGACGGGGCGGTGCTGGTGATCAGCGCGGTCGAAGGTGTGCAGGCCCAGACCACCACCATCTTCAATGCCCTGCAGGCCATGGCCATCCCGACCCTGATCTTCATCAACAAGATCGACCGCCTCGGCGCCGATGTCTCGCGTGTGCTGGCCGAGGTCGAGCAGGAACTCACACCCCACGCGATCCTATTGCAGCGAGCGAGACTCCAGGGTGAGGCCGACGCCGCCCCCGAAATGGCCTGGACCGCGGCTGACGTCGATACCGACGATCCGCAGATCCAGGCGATCGTCGAGACCATCGCCGAACAGGACGACGGGCTGCTGGCCAGATTCCTGGAGGGCACCCCGTTGACGTTTCGGGAGCTGGACCGGGCCCTGGCCGCCGCGACCGCCACCGGCCACCACCACCCCACGCTGCTGGGCGTGGCCAAGAATGGCCTGGGCATCGCCGAGTTGCTGGACGCCGTCGATCGCTACCTGCCCGCCGCGCCCGGCCGCGACGATGAAGAGCTGTCGGCGCTGGTCTACCGCATCGACCATCATCCTCGGCTGGGCCGGACCGCCGGCGTCCGGGTGTTCGGCGGCCGGATCACCACGCGCGACAGTGTCCTCAATCATACCCGCGACAGGGCGAACACCGTCAGCCAGCTCAAGAAGATCCACACCGGCAAGCACGAGGACATCAGGGTGCTGACGGCCGGGGATATCGGCGTGGTGTGCGGACTGGCCGAGGCCCGGGTCGGCGACATCCTGGGCTGCCCCGGTAGCGTTCCGCAAGGCAACCGACTGGCGGCGCCGCTGTTGACGGTGATGGCGGTCCCCGAGACCGAGGCGGATTTCATCCGGCTCGCCGAAGCCCTGCACCAGCTGGCCGACGAGGATCCCCTGCTGGACCTGGAGTTCCTGCCCGACCAGCACGAGCTGCACGTGAAGATCACCGGCTGGATCCAGATCGAGGTGCTGGAGTCCCTCCTGCTGGAGCGCTACGGGCTGCGGGCGACGTTCTCCAACCCCACCATCATCTACAAGGAAACGCCAAGCCGTATCGGCCACGGCTACGAGCGGTACTGGATGCCCAAACCCTGCTGGGCCATCATGAAGCTCCTCATCGAACCGTTGCCCCGAGGCAGCGGCGTGCACTACGAGAGTCGGCTGGGTGTGAACGACGTGGCGCAGAAGTACCAGAACGAGGTGGCCCAGACCATCGGCCGGGCACTGCGTCAGGGGATCAAGGGCTGGGAAGTCACCGATCTGAAGATCATCCTGGTCGAGGGTGAGGATCATCCCGTGCATTCGCGGCCCGGCAATTTCAAGATCGCCACGCCCATGGCGGTGATGAACGGGCTGACGGAAACCGACACCACCCTGCTCGAACCGATCCTCGAGTTTCGCCTCGCCGCCGCCCGTGACCTGCTGGGCGGGATCACCGCCGACCTGGCCCGCCGGCGGGCCACCTTCGGCACGCCCGAGGTGCTGGGCGAGCGTTTCGTGCTGGAGGGTCGGATTCCCGCCGCGACGTCCCTGGACTACCCGGTTCAGCTGGCCTCGCGCAGTGGCGGCAAGGCCAAGATCTTCACCCGGCTATGCGGCTACGAGGCCTGCACCCTCGAGCAGGGGCAGGTGGCGGCCTATCGAGGGATCAGCCCGCTGGACCGGGCGAAGTACATCCTGAAGATGCGTGGAGCCATGACCGGGGATTGAATATCCCGACATCGCGACACGAATACCTCTCGATGTGATACGATCTCCCCGAGGCGCTGCATGAGGGGAGAACACCGTGTGCCACCAGTCGCCAATCGTCGTCATCCTGGCCCTGATCATGACCGGCCTGGCAGGGGTCGTCAGCCCGCTGTTCGCGGAATCGCCGCCCGACTACTTCCTGACCTGCGATCCCGACAGCTTCGCCGCCATCTATGATCACTGGTGGCTGGATCACGAGATCCCGTGCACCGTGACGGCCGAGGGCCAGACATGGCCGGAGTGCCGTCTTCGGATCCGCGGCGATTCCTCGCGGCAGTACCCCAAGAAATCCCTGAAGATCAAGTCTGACGGAGATGATTTCGTGGGCGGCAACGACGTCCTCAACTTCAACGCCGACTGGCTCGACCGTTCCTACCTGCGCACGGTCCTCGCCACCAGGCTCTTCGAACGAGCGGGCGTGCCCTGCTTCACCGCCGCCCACGCCAGGCTCCACCTCAACGGGCATTTCCTCGGCCTCTACATCCGGGTCCAGAACATGGACGAGGATTTTCTGACGGCCCAAGGCCTCGATCCCGCCGGCAACCTCTACAAGGCGACCCGCGACGGCGCCAGCCTCACCCCCGAGGAGAACGTGCACGCGCTCTGGGAGAAGAAGACCAACGAGGGCGAGAGCTGGGACGATCTGGAAGCCCTCATCGCCGACCTCGCCGCCGTGTCGGACGCCGAGTTCGCCGGCTGGGCCGACACGGCCCTGGCCGTCGACGAGGTCATCAGCGCCCTGGCCTGCAACACCCTGCTCGGCAACGGGAGCACCTACTACCACAACTACTACATGTTCCACGATGTGGGCGGAGCCTGGTCGATCTTCCCCTGGGACCTCGACAAGACCTTCGCCGCCTATGGCTCGATCTATCCCTACCACCGCACGTCGTCCAGCGTCCTGCGCGACAACCCCCTGCCCGAGCACGTCTTCGTCAACCCGGAGACCTTCGACGCCTACCACACCCGCGTCGACGAGTTGCTCGCCACCACCTTCAACACCGATTTCTACGACCCTCTCATCGACAGCCTGCGGGCCAGCATCGAGCCGTCGGTGGCCGTGGATTACAGCGACGACGTGTCCAGCACGTCGGCCTGGTCCCTGTATGTCGGCCAGGAACGTTCCATCGGCATCTTGAGTCGCACGAACTCGATCCGTGACCAGCTCGATCATGCTCCCCGGGTGTGCCGACTGGACCGCATGGGCCAGTCCGTCCAGGATTCGGTCACCTTGACCTGGCATCCGGCTCGCGATCCGGACGGCGAAGCGGTGACCTACTCCCTGCGTTACTCACGGGATATCCAGTTCCCCGCGGAGAACACCGTCAGCCACACGGGTCTCGTGGACACGGTGTTCACCCTGCCCCTGATCCCGGCGGACGGCGAGTATTTCTGGCAGATCGACGCCACAGACGGCGGCGGCGGCCACGCCACCCAGGGCACCGATTCATACAACCAGTTCACCGTCGCCCGGGGTACGGTGCTCGTCCCCGAGATCACGGCGGATACGGTGCTGACGGCCGCGGATTCGCCCTACTTCGTCGACCGCGGCCTGCTCGTGGCCGAGGGCGCGCTCCTGACCATCGAGGCCGGAACGGAGCTCAGGATCGCGGCCGGCAACTCGATCATCGTCGCGGGTCGGCTGCAGGCCAACGGGACCGACACCGACCCCATCCTGTTCACCCGCGACCTCGAAAACGAGGCCTGGGGCGCGATCTGCTTCCATGACGCCGACGGGCCCTCGTCGCTGAGCGGGGTGACGATCCGGGGCGCGTCTCGGGACGGCGTCGACCCCCTTCGACAGGCAGCCATATCCAGCTGGCGCACCGACCTCGAGCTGGACCACGTGACCTTCGACCAGTGCGAACAGAGCGTCTACGCGGTCGAGGCCTCGCTCACGGTCCGCCACTGCCAGTTCCTGCCCACCAACACGGCCGAGACCCTGAAGGTCCAGATCGGCACCGTCACCATCGAGTTCTGCTCCTTCTGGCAGACGGCGTCGGTGGCCGATGCCGTCGATCTGGACGTCATCGACAACGGCATCATCCGCGAGTGCCATTTCCACGGCCTGGGGCACGGCGACGATCTCATCGATCTCGGTTCGGCCTGCACGGACTTCCAGATCATCGACAACGTCCTCAGCGGCGCCTCCGACAAGGGAGTCTCCGTGGGCGAGACCTCGACGGTCACCCTGACCGGCAACGTGATCATCGATTGTGGGGTGGGTGTCGCCATCAAGGAGGGTTCGACCGGCATCCTGGACCACAACACCTTCCACGGCAACGAAGTCGCCCTGCAGGTTCGTGAGAAGACCGCCGGTTGGGGAGGCAGCCACGCCGAAGTGGTCAACACGATCCTCGCCTCCAGCACCGAGGCCGAGACCGAGGTGGACGACCTCTCCACGCTGGTCGTCAGCTACTCGCTGTCGGACTCCGAGACCTTGCCGGGTCAGGGCAATCTGCTGGCCGATCCACGGTTCGTCGCCCCGCTGACCGGCGATTTCCGCCTCCAGTTCGACTCGCCCTGCATCGACACCGGCGCCCCGGAGAGTCCGGACGACCCCGACGGCACACGCACCGACATGGGAGCCCTCCCCTTCGACCAGGCCATCCGTTCGGTGGTCATCAACGAGATCAACTACAACTCAGCCGAAGATTTCGATCCGGGCGATTGGGTCGAGTTGCACAACCCGTCGCTCGTGGCCGTCGACCTCTCGGGGCTGCGGTTCCGCGACGAGGGTCACGTGTTCGTCATTCCCGACGGCACGGGCATCGAAGCCGGGGGCTATCTCGTGTTGGTCGAGAACCTGACCGGCTTTCAGACGCTCTTTCCCGGAGTCGGCGGCGTGGTCGGCGACCTCGGTTTCGGCTTCAGTGGCGGCGGCGAACCGCTCAGCCTGGTCGCGGCCGACGGAGAGGTCTACGACCACGTGACCTACGATGACGACCCGCCCTGGCCACCGGAACCCGACGGCCTCGGTCCGTCCCTCGAACTCATCGATCCGGCCTACGATAATGACCAGTCCTACGCCTGGGCCGCCTCGAGCAACCACGGCACGCCGGGCACGACCAACAGCGCCGTGGTGTCGGTGCCGGGCACGCAGGACCCGCCGACGGTCACCGGTCTGGCGGGCGTCCACCCGAATCCCTTCAACCCACGCTGCGCCGTGGCCTACGCCCTGTCCCAGGCGGGCCATGTCGACCTCGGCATTCACGACCTCCGCGGGCGCCGGGTCGTCACCCTGGTCGGCGGTGCCCGACCGGCCGGTCGACATCAGGTGGTGTGGACGGGGTGCGACGGGCGAGGCCGCGCGGTCGCGAGCGGGGTGTATGTCGTGCGGCTGCAGGCCGGCGGCAAGACCGAGACGGCCAAGGTCTTGCTCGTGCGTTGACGCGCCGGTGGCGGCCTGACGATAATCTCGCAGTGACGCAAGAGGGCCGCCCCGGGGGGCGGCCCTCTCTCCAACAGACATCGGCTCGAATCTAGCCCTCGTAGCCCAGCCGACGGTTCAGCTCCTCGATCATGATCCGCGCCGCTTCCGGGATCACGGTGCCCGGGCCGAAGATGGCCGCGGCGCCGTGCTCGCGCAGGTAGTCGTAGTCCTGGTGCGGAATCACGCCGCCCACGATGACCATGATGTCCTCGCGGCCGAGCTTGCCCAGTTCCTCGATGAGCTGCGGCAACAGCGTCTTGTGGCCGGCCGCCAGGGACGACATGCCCACGATGTGCACATCGTTCTCCACGGCCTGCCGCGCGGTCTCCTCAGGGGTCTGGAAGAGAGGACCAACGTCCACGTCGAAGCCCAGATCGGCGTAGGCCGTGGCCACCACCTTGGCGCCGCGGTCGTGACCGTCCTGGCCCATCTTGGCGATCATGATGCGGGGGCGCCGACCCTCGCGCTCCTCGAACTGGGCAATGAGCTGGCGCACCTCGTTCACGTCGCCGTCCTCACCGTACTCGGCGCTGTACACGCCGCTGATGGTCTTGATCTCGGCCTTGTGCCGACCGCAGATCTTCTCGCAAGCATCGCTGATCTCGCCCAGGGTGGCGCGGTGCTTGGCAGCCTCCACGGCCAGGGCGAGCAGGTTGCCTTCGCCGGTTTCCGCGCACCGCGTCAGGGCGCCGAGAGCAGCCTCCACGGCAGCGCTGTCACGATCGATCTTGAGCCGCTCGAGCCGCTCCACCTGCTGACGACGCACCTCGGTGTTGTCCACCTCGAGGATCTCCAGGGGATCCTCCTGCTCCAGCCGGTACTTGTTGACGCCGACGATGGTCTCCTGGCCGCTGTCGATGAGGGCCTGGCGACGAGCGCTGGCCTCCTCGATGCGCATCTTGGGCAGTCCGCCCTCGATGGCCTTGGCCATGCCGCCCATCTTCTCCACTTCCTGGATGTGCCCCCACGCCTTGTGCATGAGCTCGTTGGTGAGGCTCTCCAGATAGTAGCTGCCGCCCCAGGGATCGACCACGCGGCAGATCCTGGTCTCGTCCTGCAGGAAGAGCTGGGTGTTGCGCGCGATGCGGGCCGAGAAGTCCGTGGGCAGCGCGATGGCCTCGTCCAGGGCGTTGGTGTGCAGACTCTGGGTATGGCCCAGAGCGGCCGACATGGCCTCCACGCAGGTGCGCACCACGTTGTTGAACGGGTCCTGCTCCGCCAGCGACCAACCCGAGGTCTGGCTGTGCGTCCGCAGGGCCAGGCTCTTGTTGTTCTTGGGTCCGAACTGCTTGACGAGCTTGGCCCACAGCAGGCGACCGGCCCGCAGCTTGGCCATCTCCATGAAGTAGTTCATGCCCTCGGCCCAGAAGAAGCTCAGACGGGGCGCGAAGGCGTCCACATCCAGGCCCGCCGCCACACCGCGGCGCAGGTACTCCACGCCGTCGGCCAGGGTGTAGGCCAGCTCCAGATCGGCCGTGGCCCCGGCTTCCTGCATGTGGTAGCCGCTGATGCTGATGCTGTTGAACTTCGGCATGTTCTGCGAGGTGTACTCGAAGATGTCGCCGATGATCCGCATGCTGAACTCGGGCGGGTAGATGTAGGTGTTGCGGACCATGTACTCCTTGAGGATGTCGTTCTGGATGGTGCCCGCCAGCTGGTCCAGGGTCGCGCCCTGCTCCATGGCCGCCACGATGTAGAACGCCATCACCGGCAACACCGCGCCGTTCATGGTCATGGAGACCGACATCTTGTCCAGCGGGATGCCGTCGAAGAGGGTCTTCATGTCCAGGATGGAGTCGATGGCCACGCCGGCCTTGCCCACGTCGCCGACGACCCGCGCGTGATCGCTGTCGTAGCCGCGATGGGTGGCCAGGTCGAAGGCCACCGAGAGGCCCTTCTGGCCCGCCGCGAGATTACGACGGTAGAAGGCGTTGCTCTCCTCGGCGGTGGAGAAGCCGGCGTACTGCCGCACCGTCCACGGACGCAGGGCATACATGGTGGCGTAGGGACCGCGCAGGAACGGCGGCAGGCCGGCCACGTAGTCCAGGTGCTCCAGACCTTCGTAGGCTTCCTCGGTGTACAGCGGCGCCACGTTGATCTGCTCGTTGGTGCGCCAGCTCGCCTCGGGATCCTGGCCGGCCTCACGGGCGCGTTCGGCCCAGGCCTCGCGGCCGGCGGCGGTGGTGCTCAGGTCCAGGTCGATCTTGGAGAAATCGGGAATCCGACTCACAGCGCCACCCCCTTGCTCGCGGCCAGTTTGGTGAGCTCGGCGTGGGCGTCGCTCCGCATGTTGATGAAGCCGTCGACGCCGGCCTCGGCGAGGGCGTCGGCGTTGTCGCCAGGAGCGCCGGCCATGAGGACGGTGGCCACTCCGGCCGCCTTGAGCGCCTCGGCCGCGGCGGCGGCCTGCTCGGCGTAGGTGTCGTCCAGGCCCACCAGCACCGCGGTGTGGGCGCCGCTGAGCTTGGCAGCCTCTGCGGCCTCCTCCGGGCTGCCGAAGAAGCGATCAGCCTCCACGGTGAAGCCTCCGGTCTGGAAGAATCCGCGCGTGAAGTCCAACCGCGGCATGTAACGCGCGACGTTGCCGAGGTTGGCGCAGAAGACCGTGGTGGCCTTGTCGTCACCGTGGCGGCCCACCGCCCCACGCAGACCCTCGAACATCTCGCCGGCCCGCCAGGGCACCAGGGGGGTCACCCGGAGCTGCGGATCGGCATCGTGACGGAAGGTGCGGCTCAGTTCCCCCACCGAGGCGCCGGCCGCGGCCGCCTCGACGATGGCCTCGAAAGCCGCCGCCCCCTCGCTCTTCAGCATGGTCTCCAGCTTCTGCATCACGTCCAGGTTGGCCGCCTGGTTGTCACCGGCGCGCAAGGCCTGCATGGCCTCGGACCGGGACGCCTGCAGCGCCGCGTGATCCACGGTGCGGCCCTCGCAGGGAGTCTCGGCAGGATTGGGATACTGGTTGGTGCCGACCTGGATCTCCTTACGACGCCCCAGATCCCGACGACGATCGGCGGCCGTGCTCTCGACGGCCTCCTGGATCATGCCGGCCTCCAGGGCCTTCACCACACCACCGGCAGCCTCGATGTCCTGGAAGACGCTCCACGCCTCCTCGGCCACCTGCTGGGTGAGGGTCTCCACGAACCAGCTGCCACCGGCGGGGTCGGCCACCAGGTCGAGGTGACTTTCCTCGCGCAGCATGGTGTGGGTGTTGCGGGCGATGCGCCGGCTGAACTGATCGGGCAGGCCCAGAGGCTCATCGAAGGGCGCCACGTGCAGGCTGTCCACCTGGCCCATCACCGCCGACATGCCCTCGGTGGTGGTGCGCAGCAGGTTCACGTGGGGATCGAACACGGTCTTGGTGAAACGGCTGGTGCGGGCGTGGATGGTCATGCGCTGGGCATCGGCATCGCCACCGGCCGCGTCGACGATGCGACTCCACAGCAGGCGGGCCGCTCGCAACCGGGCGATCTCCATGAAGAAATGCGTGCCCACCGAGAGACCGAAGCGGATGCGCGGGGCCACCGTCGCCACGTCGAGGCCACGCTGCTCCAGCTCACGCATATGGTGCACGGCCACGGCCAGGGTGATGGCCAGCTCCTGCACCGCGCTGGCGCCGCCGTCATGGTAGACATGTCCGAGCGCCGAGACGGTATGCAGGTCGGGTGCATGATCAGCGGCCCAGCCGGTGAGGATCGCCAGTTCATCGTAGGCCTTGTTCAGAGCCAGCGGCAACTGCCCGTGTTCGGCCAGACCGGCCACGGGGTCCAGGCCCACACTGCCCCGGAGCTGCTCGGGCGACACGCCCTGCTCCCGGGCCAGGGTCACCAGCAGCGCGGCGTAGGTGAGAGCCGCCGAACCCGATTCCACATGCACCGGGACCTGGGCCAGATCGATGCCGGACAGCGCCTTGCGCATGCCGTGCAACGAGGCCACCGAGGTGCCGTCGCGTCCGACCTGGCCGGGCGCGGCCTGATCGGGATCGAGACCGGCCTGCCCGGCACGGTCGATCACCAGCACGGCCGCGTTCTGGCCTCGCTTCAGATCGTGACGCAGGGCGTCGTTGAACTCGTCGTATGTCGGGTACGGCATCTCCTGGGCCACCTGCCAGGGTTGCTGGCGGTAGCCGAGGGCATGCTTCCCGCGGACGTACGGCGCCTCGCCCGGCTGCGTGCCGAGATGGGCCAGGCCCTCGAGGTTGGCCCGGGAATACATGGGCTGCAGGGTGATGCCCTCGTAGGTGGGCGTCAGCATCTTCTTCTCGAAAGGAATACCCTTGAGCAGCCGGACGCATTCCTCATGCCACTGGTCGAGCGTGGGGACGGGAAAGTCCTCGCGCAGGCCCAGCTCGGAGCCGGCCTGTTGGTTCTTCTGCTCGCTCAATGATCACCTCACACAATTGCCGGATCCCGCGGGATCCGGTCGTCGACGGAGCGTTGGCGGACTGATGCCGCCGTCGACGGGTAAGGTGGTCCCTTCGGCAAGGGGTGGCAAGGGGAACCGGGCCGTTCGCGGGCGAAAACCAGCGGTCAGCGCAAGAGGGTGCAACGCCCCGTCGTCGTGCCCGCCGGGGTCGTCACCCGCAACAGATACTGACCGCTGGGCAGGGCCCGACCTTCGTCGTTGGCGCCATTCCAGCTCAGACGGGCCGTTCCCGCGCCACAGGTCTCCTCCAGGGTGCGCACCACGCGTCCACGCAGATCGTGCACCAGCACCCGCGCCCGGCCCTCGGTGGGCATGGCGAAGGTGATCTCGGTCCGGGGATTGAAGGGATTGGGAACCGCCAGCACCGCGCCGGCCACAGCCGTCGAAGGCACGGCGACCAGGTCGCCGTCACTGTAGGTGAGGAGATCGATGCGATTATCGGTGGCCACCATGACGCGGTTACCGATGGCGGCCATGGCCGTGACAGCGCCGGGGGCCTGCCAGGTCGCCAGAGCGGTGGCGTCGTCATAGATGGTGACAGCCGTGCCGCGGAAAGCGACGCGCAGGGGGCCCACCACCACGGGACGGACGGTGCCCACGGGCTGGCCGTCGGCGTCGTAACACCAGAGGTCGGGGTCGACTTCGCTCCAGCTCACGAACGGATCGGTCGGATCGATCATGCCGACCGCGAGGTCTCGCACCACCGTCAACTCGCCATCGTCGCGCCGGCAAAGGAAGTGCGCCACCGAACCGAGTTGCACGGTCGAGATCAGCCGCCAATCGTGTCCGTTGAACCGGGCCGGAACGGCCGCCTCCAGCAGCGGGCTGAGCGGTTCGACGAGATTGATGCACTGCACGAAATCCGGACCCTCGACCGGCCGCAGCGCCACCACGGCGACATGATCGTGCACGGCCACGGCCGCGGCCGTTCCCGGCAGCGCCACCGACGCGGTGGTGATCGGCGTCGCCGTTTCATCCAGATCCACCAGTTCGAAGTCAACCTCGGTGGCCAGGACCAATCGACGACCATCCGTGTCGAGAGCCAGCAGCGGCGCCGCCGGCGTCAGCACCGTCGTCGGCTCGGCGTCCAGGGCCGGCAGCAGATCCAGGCGCACCGCCTGCCTCAACCCGGTGACGAGGATGTCGTCGGCCAGCCCGAGGTCCACCAGCTCGCCCGGCACGGTGTTCACCGACAGCTCCGGCGCGCCGAGATAGGCCAGGCCCGTGCGGCGCAGGTTGCCCTGGAACCACACCCACCCACGATGAGCGACCATGCGCTCGGCAGGCAGCAGGGTCCAGGCCACCCCGTCATCCTCCAGGGTCGACGGTCGGGCCATGCGGTAGGCCCGCACGCCGGTGGGATCCTGAACCACGATATGGTCGCCGTGGATCTGCACCGGCCCTGCAATGGGAAACTCGGTGACATACTCACCCACCTGGCTGAGCGAACCCGCATCGTCCACGGCGAAGGCCTGCAACCGGTACTCGCCCGGGGTGAACGCCACCAACCAGTTCTCGCTGGCCACCAGACCGCCGAGATCGCACGGGGCTTCCCCCCGCAACTCGGGCGCCACGAGATTGTCGAGGCCGTAGGTCTGCACGACATCACCCCAGATGACGTGGGCATACCGGCCGTGGACGGCCACCGCCCGCGGCGTCCAGCCGTCCTGGGGCGGCTCGACCGAACTGGCCAGATACGGCACCAGCGGCTGCTCCAGGCCGACCACGTGCATGCCCTGATCGCCGGCCAGCAAGGCCAGCGAGCCCTGGTGGGCCGCCAGATCCTGCGGCCCGAGGGCAGGCAGGAAGTCGAAGAGACTGACGATGCTGCCGGCGCCGGGAGCAGAGTAGATCAGCAGGTAGATCTGAGGATCGATGAACACTCGATACATCTGCTCATCGATGACCGCATTGGGCAGATGCCAGCCCGCCTGCCGCGGCGAGTCGATCAGGTACCCACCCGGCAGGTGGTAGATCAGTCGACTGTCGGCCCCGTCGAAATGAACGACCACCGAATCGCCCCAGGTCTCCAGCCCGACGGGCGGCTGCGCCCATGACACCTGGTACACGTCGCGCAACCCGGCCTCTGCCGTCCAGCGCACCTGACGGCCATCGACCGCGGTGGTTATCCAGGCGCCGTCACCGTAAGGGGCCACCTGCAACGGGGCGTCCGCATGCACGCTGGAGGTGACCTCGAGGGCATCGGCGCCAGCCAGGTTGGCGGCAAGAAGGATGGCGAACACGGCAACGACGGGGCGCGGACTCATGCTGGGCTCCCGGATCGAGGCTGGGGCGGTCACGGTCGGGGTCCATGAGGTTACGGGACCGGCGCACCATTCCGCAAGGGGGCCAGCTCCAGCAGCACCATCTCCGGCGGGCAGCCCAGACGGAAGGGGAACCACTGCCCCAGGCCGCAGGTGACGTGCATGACGGTGTCACGGCGGCGATAGACTCCCCACGCCCAGGGCGCCGCGCCGTACATCTCCAGGATGGACCGCTCGCCCACGGCCATCTGACCGCCGTGGGTATGGCCGGCCAACACCAGGTCGACACCGGTTTCTGCCGCATGGGGCAGCACGCTGGGCCGATGGCTCAGCACCACCGAGACGGCGTCAACCGACGTCGGCCCCAGAGCGCGTCGCAACTGGTCGGGATAGAAGTCGCGCTGGGTGACGCGGGGTTGGACCCGCATGTCGTCGATTCCGGCCAGGATGAACGGGTGACCGCGAAACTCCAGCAACGTCCCGCTACCGCGCAGCAGGGAGACGCGGCTGTCGGCATAGGCGCTCAACGCCTCGGGCAGACCCCGGGCATGCTCGTGATTGCCCAGGCAAGCGAAGCAGCCCAGGGGCGGGTCGAGGTCGGCGATGAGTTCCAGGGCGCGCGGAAGCTGGCTCATGTCGTCGGCCAGGTCGCCGGTCACGCAGACCAGGTCGTATTCCCCGCGAGGCGCCAGGGCCAGGGCCGCGCCGAGGTCGTGCAGGGTGACCAGGTTCCAGAGATGGACGTCGGAAAAATGCAGGATGCGCAATCCGGCCAGGGCGGCCGGCAATCCCGGAATTTCCACGGTCCGACGACGCACGCGCGCCGCGCCGGCCGACTCGGCCAGACCGCCCACGCCCACGGCCGCCGCCGCCGCCGGCAGCGCCACCGCCGCCGAGTTGAGCAGGAATCGCCGCCGCGACGAGACCTCGGCCGCATCCTCGCCTCGTCCCGGCCAGCGCCCCGTGGCCCGCAACAGGCCCAGCGTGGCGGCCAACCCCAGAGCCGCCACCTGGCCGAACACCAGCAGCAACTGCAACGAAACCAGACTGTCGGCCAGGTCGGCCTGCCCCAGCCGCTTGAGGACGTACCAGCCCGCGGGCATCACCACATCCAGGGCCAGCAGACCCTTCACCAGCCAGCGCACACGACGACGACGCCAGAGAGGCGGCAGGGCCAGCCTCACCAGCACCGCCAGCATGGCCCCCAGGACCACGAAAGCAGCCAGCATCATCACGGCGTCACGTAGGCGAATCATGGCGCCAAAAATACCGTGCCGGTCGCATTGCGCCAAGCCCGGGTTGCACCGGCCACGGATCTGGAGTAGATATCGGCGTGCACCTTCGACCCGACCGAGGATTTTCATGCCCCAGGCCACGACTGACACCACCACCGCCGCCCTTCGGCTCCGCGACGTCCACTTCGCGTACCAGCGGCGTCCCGTCCTGCACCATGTCGACCTCACCGTGCCGGCCGGCAGCTTCACGGCATTCATCGGCCCCAACGGCGGCGGCAAGTCCACCCTGCTGCGTCTGGCCCTGGGTCAGTTGCAGCCCCAGCGTGGCGAGGTGCTCCTGCTGGGCGACCGTCCCGAGCGCACCCGGCGTCGCGTGGGCTACCTCCCCCAGGCCAGCCAGCTCGACCCCGATTTCCCCGTGACCGTCGGCCAGGTGGTGGGTCACGGCCGCCTGCGCGGTGGCTGGCGCCCCGGCCGTCTCGACGCCGCCGATCGCCAGGCCGTCCAACAAGCCCTCGACGACGTGGGCTGCGCCGACCTGGCCCAGCGTCCCCTGTCCCGCCTTTCCGGCGGCCAGCGCCAGCGCGTGCTCATCGCTCGCGCCCTGGCCACCGAGCCCGAGTTGCTCGCCCTGGACGAGCCCGCCGCCGCCCTCGATCCCCAGAGCCAGGAAGAGCTCTACGACCTGCTCTCGCACCTGTCGCAGCGGTTGACGGTGCTGGTGGTGAGCCACGACGTGAGCATGGTGTCGCGCCACGTGGAGCAGGTGGTGTGCATCCACGACGGGCACCTGCACCTGCCCAGCACCGCGGCCATCAGCCCCGAGCTGCGCGACTTCTTCCCCGACACCGAGAGCATGGTGCTGGTGCGGCACGAACATCACGCCTGCCCCCACGCCGGCGACGACCCGGAATTGCCGGAGAACCGCCATGATTGAGTTCTACCGGGCCCTGAGCGATCTGCCGTTCCTGCAGCTGGCCCTGGTGGCCGGACTGGCCACCGCCGTACCTGCCGGCGTGGTCGGTAGCCTGGTGGTGACTCGCCGCATGGCCACCGCGGCCGGGGGCCTGGCCCATGCGGTCCTCGGCGGCATGGGCGCGGCTTACTGGCTGGCCGCCAGCCGCGGTTGGACCTCGCTGCACCCCATGCACGGTGCCGTGCTGGCCGCGGTCGTCTGCGCGCTGCTGCTGGCGTTGGCCCGCCGACGCGAACGCACCGACACCGCCATCAGCTTGCTCTGGGCCGTGGGCATGGCCGTGGGCGTGCTGTTCCTGTCGCAGACTCCCGGCTACCGCTCCGATCTCATGGGCTACCTGCTGGGCAACATCCTGCTGGTGGACCCCGTGGCCCTGCGCTGGCTCCTGGCGCTGGACGCCTCCGTGCTGCTGGTGGTGTGGCTCTTCCACAACCAGATCCTGGCCGTGAGCTTCGACCCCGAGTTCGCCCGCCTGCGCGGACTCGACGTGGAGGTATGGGAGACGGTGATCCTGCTCCTGGTGGCCGTCACCGTGGTGAGCCTCGTGTACGTGGTGGGCATCATCATGGTGATCGCCCTCTTGACCATTCCCGCCGCCACCGTCGGCCGTTTCACCACCCGCATGACGGTGATGATGATCGGCGCCGTGTTCCTGTCGGCCGCCATCACCACGGGCGGCCTGGCCCTGAGTTTCCATCTCGACTTGCCCACCGGTGCGCTGGACGTGGTTCTGGCGGCGTTGATCTACATGGCCGCGCTGTTGATCCGGCGGCGGCCCGCCACGGGGAGCGCCTGACATGGGTGACCGACGCGTGGTGGTGGTCGGCGGCGGCGCCTCGGGTATTTTCGCGGCCATCCGCATGGCCGAGCAGGATCCGTCGCTGGCGGTGACCGTGCTGGAGAAGAGCCGCGACGTGCTCCAGAAGGTGGGCATCTCGGGCGGCGGCCGCTGCAACGTCACCCACGACTGCCGCGACCCTCGCCAGCTCGTGCGCCACTACCCCCGCGGCGAACGCGAACTGCGCGGCATGTTCGCCCGCTTCGCCGCCCAGGACACCATCGACTGGTTCACCGATCGCGGCATCGCTCTCAAGACCGAGGACGACGGCCGCATGTTCCCCACCACCGACGACTCGGCCACGGTGATCGGTGCCCTCGTGGCCGCGGCCCAGGCTGCCGGCGTCGACATCCAGACTCGCCGCGTGGTGCGCGGAGCCGAGCGCGAAGGCGACGGATTCGTGGTTCATGTGGGTGACGGCTCCCGCCTGGAGTCCGATGCGCTGCTGGTGACCACCGGCGGCATGCGCGGCGGCGGTGGTCGCGGACTGGTGGAAAGTTTTGGCCACGGCGTGCTCGAACCGGTGCCGTCGCTGTTCACCTTCCACGTGGACGACCCGCGCCTGAACGACCTGCAGGGCCTGGCCGTCACCGACGTCGAGGTGCGTGTGGTGGGCCAGAAGAAGCTGGTGAACCGCGGGCCGGTGCTGGTGACGCACTGGGGTCTGAGCGGCCCCGGCGTGCTGAAATTGTCGGCCCTGGGCGCCCGCGCACTGGCGGAGACGGACTACAGCTTCGAATTGCAGCTGAACTGGTTGCCCGAGGAGCGCGCCGAGACGGTGGCGTCGGCCTTTGCGACCCAACGCCGGGAACATCCCCGCAAGAAGGTGCTGACCGCCTCGCCGGTCTCTCTGCCCCGGCGCCTCTGGGACCGGCTCGTGGCCGTGGCCGGCATCCCGACCGACCGCATCTGGACCGAACTCCGCAAGGACGAGGCCCGCAACCTGGTGGCCCAGATCACCACCGCCCGCTTCAAGGTCCACGGCAAGTCTCTGAACAAGGACGAGTTCGTCACCTGCGGCGGCGTCCCCCTGAAAGAGGTCGACCTGCGACGCATGGAGAGCCGCCGGGTTCCCGGCCTGCACTTCGCCGGCGAGATCCTCGACATCGATGGGGTGACGGGGGGCTTCAATCTGCAAGCGGCGTGGACCGGCGGCTGGATTGCGGGGTCGGCGATGGCCGGCAGAGATTAACCGATGCCCAGGCGGGTGAGGCGGCGATAGAAGGTTGCCCGCGAGACGCCCAGCCGCCGTGCCGCCTCGCTGCGATTGCCGTTGGTCTCTTCCAGCGCCAGCAGGATCCGCGCCCGGCTCAATGCCGGCGCACTGGCGCCGCCGTCCTGGCCACCGGCCGCTGCGGCCGCCACGGAGACCACCGCGCGCGCGCCCTTGCCCCGCAGCACCATGGCCTCGTCCCCCACCCCCAGGGCCACCTCCACCTGCCCGAGCGTGTGCTGGGTGATGAAGGCCCGCCGCGCCACCAGCGCCACCTCCCGCACATTGCCCGGCCAACCGTAATTCTCCATGAGCTTGATGCTGGTATCGTTGAAGTAGTCGTCGGCCGTCACCTGCCGCCCCGCCGACGTGCTCAGGAAGTGGTCGAGCAGGGGGCGGATATCCTCGGGACGGTCGCGAAGAGCGGGGATGGGAATGGTGAGGATGGCCAGGCGGTAGTAGAGGTCCTCGCGGAACTGCTTCTTCTTCACCGCCTCCTCGAGGTCGATGTTCGTGGCCGCGATGATGCGCAGATCCGCGCGCCGCTCCACGGGATCGCCGAGGCACAGGTAGGATCCGTCCTGCAGCACCCGCAGCAGCTTGGCCTGGGTCTGCGGCGCCAGATCGCCGATCTCGTCCAGGAACAGGGTGCCGCCGTCGGCCTCGGCCACCAGCCCCTTGCGATCGGCGTCGGCCCCGCTGAACGATCCCTTCACGTGCCCGAAGAACTCCCGCTCGAACATGGAGTGCGGAATAGCGGTGATGTTGGTGGCCACGAATGCCTTGTCCGCCCGCGCACTCGTCTTGTGCGCCAGTTGCGCCAGCACCTCCTTGCCCGTGCCGGTCTCGCCGGTGAGCAGGATGGGCTCGTCGTAGGGCGCGAAAACCTCCACCGCCTCCAGCGACTCCTTCATGGCCCGAGATTCGGCGATGATCACGTCGCCGGGCCTGGAATCGACCCGTCCCTGACCACCGCGCGGCGATGTGTGCTCGTACTTCGCCTCCTCGGCCCGCCGCCGCGCAATGCGCGACTGGACCTTCTTCACCGCGTTGTTCCAGAAATCGATGTCGAGCTGCCGGCAGATGTTCTGCGCGGTGAGCGCGTGCTCCCAGGCGGCGTCGAGCTTGTCGCGAGGTTCGTCGGCGGTGGTGTCACGGCTGAGGTCGAGGAGAATCTCGGCCGCCGTCAGACAGGCGATGGCGTGCTCGTGACGAGCCTCGATATGCTCGAGCTGGGCCGCGGCCTTGTGCGCGTAGTCAAGGGCCTCGTCGA
>Ga0209692_10002644_pt1 | contig 18873 bp, 17 predicted proteins | sample tdDd472_FD_187129 | JGI IMG/M metagenome (GOLD analysis project Ga0209692, IMG submission 187129) | Marine sediment microbial communities from the Atlantic coast under amendment with organic carbon and nitrate - tdDd47.2 (SPAdes)... | ecosystem: Environmental > Aquatic > Marine > Coastal >...
GATATCCAGGCCTTCAGCAAGCCCGCTTCCGCGGTTTCGTGTCCGATCAGGGGAAGGGAAATAGCGGCCGGCGACTGGGCCGCGCCGTCGTCAACTGGCAAGGTCGAGTTCCAAACGGTCGATAACCGCGCCCGAAACCATTTCCGCCACGAAATCCTCCGAATAGGTCGCATCGACGACGACGCAGCGGGCGGGGTCGCTGCGGACGATCATCAGGAAGGCTTCGCGCAGACGGCGGTGGAAGGCGATGTCCATCAGGTCGTAACGGGTCGGCTTTCCGCCCCGCTCGGCGAGGCGTTTCATGCCGATTTCCGGGTCGAGATCCAGGACGATGGTGAGGTCCGGCTTCCGGCCTTTCAGCGTCAAGGCCGAAAGCTGTTCGATGACGGAGGAGCCGAGCCCCTGCGCCACGCCTTGATAGGCCATGGTCGAATCGGTGAACCGGTCGCACAGCACCCATTTCCCGGCGGCCAAGGCGGGTTCGACGACCCGGTTCATATGATCGCAGCGGGCCGCGAAATGCAGCAGGGCTTCGGTCATGGGCGGCCAGCCCTTGTTTTCCGGGTCGAGCAGAATTTCCCGGATCGCTTCGGCGCCAGGCGATCCGCCCGGTTCACGGGTTTCGACGATGTCGATCCCTCTTTTTCTCAGGTTTTCAGCCAGAAGGGCCAATTGGGTTGATTTGCCGGCGCCTTCTCCCCCTTCGAAGGTGACAAGACGCCCGCGCGGGCCGCGAGATGGAGATCCGCCCCCCTCCCTCATTCGGATTCCCCCCAGACAAGGAAGTTGAACGCCGCCGTCAGCCGCCCGACGGGACCGAGCTGGCCTATTTCGGCGCCGGCGGTCAGGGGGATTTCCAGAGTGTCGACGCCCGGCGCGGCAACGCGCAATGTCGCCACCTTGTCCCCTGCCGAAATCGGCGCGGCGATCGGTTCGTCATATTCGACGCTGACTTTCAGGTCATTGCGGGCGCGCCGCCGCATGGTGATCGATACGTCCCGGTCGACCACCAACGGCACGGTGCCTTCGCTGCCGAGCCACACCTTGGCGTCCATCACGGTTTCACCCGCCTTGAACAGCGCGTAGCTGTTCCATTCCCGGAAGCCCCAATTCAGCAGTTTTTCGGATTCCTGGGCCCGCTCGGAGGTGGCAGTCATGCCGTTCAGCACGACGATCAGGCGCCGGCCGTCGCGCAGGGCGGACCCAACTAGCCCGTATCCGGAATCCTCGGTATGCCCGGTCTTCAATCCGTCGGCTCCCATATCCTTGTAGAGCAAGGGATTCCGATTTTGCTGTTTGATTCCGTTATACGCGAACTCCGTTTCGGCGAAATAGTGATACATTTCGGGAAAATCGCGAATAATCGACATTGCTAATACGGCCAAATCATGGGCTGTCGTATAATGTTCCGGGTCGGGCCAGCCGCTGGCGTTCCTGAATTGCGACCCCGTCATGCCAAGCTTGATGGCCGTGGCGGTCATTTCCCGCGCGAAAGCTTCCTCGGTCCCCGCCAGACCTTCGGCGACGACGATGGTGGCGTCATTGCCGCTTTGCACCACGATCCCGCGGAGCAGATCTTCGACGCGAACCTGTTTGCCGACCTCGACCCACATCTTGGACCCGCCCTTGCGCCAGGCCTTTTCGCTGACCGACAGGGTATCGTCCAAGGACAGCCTGCCGTCCTTCAGCCGCTGCATGAGGAGGTAGACGGTCATCATCTTGGTCATGGATGCGGGATACATCCGCTCGTCCGATGCCTTGTCCAGGAGGACGGCGCCGGTCTCGAAGTCGACCAGATAGGCTTGCTTCGCGGTTGTTTCGATCGCCTGCGCGCGCGCCTGTCCTGCCGCCAAACCGGCGGTCAGCGTCAGCATCAGGAACGCCAACAGGAAGTCTCGGATTCTCGAACGTGGTTCTTTTACAAGAGCCATGGCCTGCCTTTCCATGGACATGATCGAACGGTAAACGCCCCCCAGCTTTCACCATTCGATCACTAAATTGCAATTACGGCGCAAAATGAGCAAGGGCCGCTCCTAGAACGGCCAGTGACATCCCGCGCCCGGCTTCAATTCGCCGCGACGATTTTCGCATCCGGGTAGCCGGCGGCTATGACCTGTTTCAGTAGGGAATCCGCCGCTTCCACGGTTTCTGCAGGCCCAACGCGGATGCGAAATAGGGGGACAGTGGAGGTTAACACCTGTTCAACATGCACTTCTCCGACTTGGGAAAGAAGTATCTGCGCGCGCTGCGCATTGACGAATTGGCTGAACGCGCCGGCCTGAACGAAGACCGTCGGGCTGCCGACGACGATCTGTTGCGTGATCCCCGCGTCGGAATCGGGGAGCGAATTTGACCGCACCGAAGGCAGCGTGTTGGAGGCAACCGGCGTCACCTGAAACGCCTCGCTGGGCGGCGGCGCGGCGGACGATCCCGGAGGCGGCGGCAATTCCGAACCGCTGACGGATACCGTCGGCGCGGCGGTCGGCAAAGGCGGCGCCCCCGCCCCGCCGTCCGAGGAGGAAGCATCGGCCAGTTGTTCGCCGCCCTGCATATAGGCGGCAAGCTGCCGGCTGTCGTCCTCCACGATCTCGACACGGACGAGCGCCGTTCCCTTTTTCTCGAAACCGAGAAGCTGCGCGGTGCGCCGCGAAACATCGATGATGCGGTCCTTCGCATAGGGACCGCGATCGTTGACCTTCACCTTCAGGGACCGGCCGTTCTCCAGATTGGTGATCCGGACGATACTGGGCAGGGGAAGGGTCCTGTGGGCGGCCGACACCTTGTTCATGTCGAACACGGCGCCGTTGGCTGTGGGTTTGCCGTGGAATTTCGGTCCGTACCAGGAGGCTATCCCCTCCTCCACATATTTGTAGTCGACCCTTGGATAGTACCAATTGCCGTTGATCCGATAGGGCTTGCCGACCTTGTAGCCGGCCCCGTTCTCGGCCGCCGCGCCGGTGCGTCCCGGCGCGTTCGCCGGTTCGTTCGCGACCTCCTTGGCGGCATGGGTCAGAAACTGGACCTCCGCGCAGGCCGAAGCCAGCGCGCACAAGGCAAGTGCGGCGGCAAACCTGGACAGGCGCGGAGAAATCAGGAGGTAGCGCAAGCCTGTTTCCTTCGTCACGATCTTCACGGCCCTTTCCTGCGGGCCTGTTTCCAGACCCCTGCCAATCACCCGATAGAACTCGCCGATTCCGCCCCCACTGCCAAGCGGGGATGCGGACGAACGGCGTCGAATCCCCGGCATCAGCCCGGATCGGCGGCCAGAATATCAACCATCTCGGACGAGGGGTATCCGTCCGGCGGCAACCCTCGGGCGCGCTGATACGCGCGCAGCCCCTGCCGGGTCATCGACCCCGCGATGCCGTCGGGTTTGCCGACGTCGAAGCCCAGGCGGTTCAAATTCCCTTGCAGCGAGATCACGTCCGCGCGCGACAGCGGTTTGTCGTCCGGCGGCTGCGTCGCGACCAGCCGTCCACGGTCGATGAACCTGTCCGCGAGGTAGCCCACCGCCGCCGCGTATAGGATCGACCGGTTCCATACCATGGTGCTGCGGAAGTTCTGGTAGACGAGGAAGGCTGGGCCTTTCGCGCCTGCGGGCAGGATGACCGACCCTTCTATATCGGCCTGCGGCAGGTCGACTCCGTTCGTCCGCCGGACGCCCAGCGCCTGCCATTCGGATATGTGCTTCTTCACGCTCAACTGGGTCAGGTCCAGATCGAACCCTTCGGGCAATCTGACTTCCCGTCCCCAGGTCTCATCGCCCTTCCAGCCCACTGAAGACAGATAACGGGCGGCCGAGTGGAAGACGTCGGGCAGGCTGCCCCAAATATCGATTTTTCCGTCACCGTCCCCGTCGGTCGCATAGCCGGTGAAGGTGGAGGGCATGAACTGGGTCTGGCCCATCGCGCCCGCCCAGGACCCGCTCATTTTTTCCGGGGCGATATGGCCGTCCTCCAGGATGCGCAGGGCATGGAACAATTCAGCACGGAAGAAGTCGGCCCGTCTTTCGTCATGCGCCAGGGTGGCGAGCGCCCCGACGACGGGAAAGCCGCCGGTATAGTCACCGAAATTCGTTTCCATCCCCCAGAACGCCACGAGGAAACGCGGCTGGACCCCGTATTTTTGTTCCACTTCGGCCAGCAAGGCGGAATGCTGCCGCAACAGCTTCTTGCCGCGCTCGATCCGGGAGTCGGAGACGGCGCGGTTCAGGTAGGTCCAGAAGGTTTGCGAGAATTCCGGCTGCTTCCTGTCGTATTCCAGGACCTTCTCGATCGGGGCGACATCCCTGAAGGCCATTTCCAGGGTCTTGGAGGAGATGCCTTTCGCGGCGGCTTCGGCCTTCAATGCCGTCAGCCAGACGTCAAAAGGCTCCGCCGCTCGCGCGGCATGCCCGATCAGCGCCGCGGGCAGGAATGCGGGAAGAACAGCGGCGAGAAGAAGCGCGCGGAACCGCGTGCTTCTTCGTTGAACGGGGCATTGGGGATGTTTCATTCCGGGCACCGATTGTGTTGGTTGATCACGAAACTGAACAGGGCAGCTTATGGTTTCGGCGATAGGCCTGATTCGTCCGAAACACCATAGAAACCGCGCAAAACGTCGACATATCCGGGGAACTCCATTAGGTTCTGCCTGCTCCGTGGGCGACGCGCACCGATCCATGTGCCACGGACCTTCACCCGACCCCGAGAAACGGAAATCGATGGCCCAAATACTGACGAAAGACGGCGAGATCATCGATACGGACGACACCGATGACGAGCCGTTTCTTCAACTCCTTATCGATATAGGGGGCCGGATCGTCTCTTCCCAGGGCGATATTTTTCGCTGGTTCGGTTTGGCGCCGGACGATCTGCACGGTCAATCCTTGTCCGAACTGGCCCATGCCGATTCGCAAATCCTGGTTTCCGAGGTTCTCTACAAGGCGGCCCTGCAGGAACATATGGAGGAACTGGTCCTCTTCATCATCGGCGCTGACCGTGACGTGCTCGGCTGCCGCGTGCTGGGTAACCCTTTCCCGCGGGACCCGCAATACTACCGCCTGGAGCTTAAGATCGACCCCGCGCTGGACCGATCCTCAAAGACTCGGAACTCCAAATCCGGTTTGGTCGACAGCGTGATCCGCGCGATGGACCGGAACGAGGGAAACGACCTCGGCATGACCCTGGTCACGGTCGGGGACGTCCATGGGCTGACGGATGAACTCGGGATCACCCAACGCGAGTTGGATACCTTCAGGGAGCAGGTGAATACCCGTCTGCTGCAAGCCAGCCTTACCGAGGAGGTCAGCGAATTCGACCCGGGTAAATACGGATTGGTCCACCATGCCTCGACCGACATGAGCGGTCTGGCCTCTGACCTGCGCAACTATGCGGGGGATGTCGACCCGCTCGACCGCGTCCTCTCGGTCGGCACGACCACCGTTCCCCTGGCGGCGAAGGCCCTGAATGAGCAAGAGATTCGATCCGCCATCACCCACGCGGTCGACGAGTTCATCGAGGCCGGGCTTGACGCGGTCATTTTCGACACCTTGGACGACAGCCACGCCGCCTGGATCGACAAACAGGCCAACCGCAAGGAAATGTTGGTTGATGCCTTGAAGAAAAAGGCCCTGACCGTGGTCTACCGGGTGGTCGTGGATCCGACCGCCTGGGAAGCCGCGCATCTGCTGGCGGAGTTCCGGGCGGACCTGGACGACGACGGGCTCGGCGCCGCCGAGATCATCGCCTTGACCAAGGACGACCCCCGTTTGCGCAAACACGTCGATCTGGAGCAGTGCCGCGATATTGCGAAACGCCCGGACCTGGGCGCTGTCGCCGTCGCCCTTCAAATCGGGTTGCGGTCGCTGCTGGACCCCAAATTGCTGCGGTCCTTGCTGGAGATCGCCCAGAGCGGCCTGAACCGCACCGTCATCCTTCGGATCGAAGGGCTGACCCCCGACCTCATTCCTCGGATTCCCGCCCTGCAGACGCTGCGCCGGTCCGGGTTCAAGCTGGCGCTCTACAGTTCGGAAATCGGCGCCATCACGGCCGAACGGCTGGGCAATCTGCCGGCGGACTATCTGCTCCTCGATCCGGCCCTCGTCCGCGATGCGGAAATGCTGCGGCACAGCCTTCCCTCCCTCAAAGGATTGGCGGAGCGCTGCGGCCGGAACGGAATCGGAGTCATATTCAATGGCGTGACGGATGCCGAAGCGGTTAAGCTTTTGTCCGGCATTCCGCGCGCCCTGGCGGAAGGCCCCTATTTCGGGGATCCGGTGAGCGGGCCGGGGGCGGCGTCGATGCCGGTGCGCGGCCATGCGTAGCCCCGACCGAACCGGTGAGAATGGAGCGGCAGTTTGAGCAAGTGGATTTTGGTGGCGGCCATCCTTCAGGGCGGCGTTTGGGTTCCGGGCGCAGAGGAAGGTTTCGTCAATCGGCATTTCGAGACCTTTACCGCCTGCGCGGTGATGCGGGACCAACAGAACCGGCTGGGCCGGAATCTGCACCGGCGCTTCGAATGCGTTGCGCCCGGCAGCCGGCACAGCCTGCTTCCCTCCTCCGACCCGGTGGCTTCTCTGGAACGCCCCGCCGAGTGATCGCCGAGTGATCACCCCTCTCACGCTGGACGCGCCCCCCGCCGTTTGCTAGACGGAGCGCCTTCCGGCGGATGACAACCGCCGCCGGCAAAGGGGACATCCATCCCCTGTGGAGCGGTGGCCGAGTGGTTGAAGGCACTGGTCTTGAAAACCAGCAGGCGGGAAACCGTCTCGTGGGTTCGAATCCCACCCGCTCCGCCACTTGCAAGCTGAACTGCACAGGCCTAGAGGGCCCGTCGAATTCACGCCCGCACCGGGGCATCAGAGGGTTTCAGACCGGAAACTCGCAGATGTGTGCCCGCCGGACTGTCTTCCAATACTTGGAAACGCCATCCATTCTTTCTGCTCAGGCTCTTCACGATCTCAAGGCCAAGCCCGTCCCCTGAAGGCGTTTTTTCCGCTTCTCTTCCATCGGCCGACAATCCGACGCCCCTGTCCAGGATATCGATCGCCACTGTTCCAGTCACATGCCTTACTCCAATCAGCACCAGGTCACTGCTGCTGTGTTGTACGGCGTTAGAGACGAGGTTGGACAGGATCCGGAACAGGTCCAGGGCATCGGCCTTCACGACCACCGAGGTCGAAACAACCCTGATCCGGGTTCCGCCCTCAAAGGCATCATCGGAGAACATCAAGGCAAGGTTATCCAGCAGGAGCTGGAGAGGGACATCGTCCCGGGACGGCGAAGCCTCACCGGGCATTGCGGAACCCCGTGTTCTGGAGGAATCACGGTCCTCGATGATCCCTTCGATATAGGAAAGACTCGCCGCCAGTTGTCTTCGTACTTCCTCGTTTGAGCCACCCTTGGCAGACAGTTTGTCCAAGGCGGCGCGTAGGGACAGCAAAGGCTGGTGGATGTCGTGGCGCGTAGATGCAAGCTCGGCGGCGGCGAGTGCCGCTTGCGAGCGAAAGGCCATCTCGCGCAGCCGCAGGGCCCAGGTCTGGCGGAAGACGGCCAGACAGAAGATCGCGCCATCGAGGAGCTGGCCCAGAGGCAGGATTGCCTGCGTTGCTTCCGGGCCGAAAGCGGCCTCGATCTGCGAGGCAGCCGTGAACGTCCCGAGATACGCGAAAAGCACCAGGGTGCCGGCCAGATAGAAGACGCGACCGGGGACCTTGTCGATCATCGCCGCAACGGCGGCCCAGAGCTGCACGAGAAGAAACGCAAGGATGATCAGACCTGCAAGCGATTTGACCCTGACAAGCGGCAGCAGGAGCGGCGCCAACATGAAACCGATGCTCAACGCAATGAGGATGCGGATCGTCCACAGCAGCACGGGCCGTTCGCGTCCCGTCCGTGTGAACTCACGCGCGAAAAGCAGAGCAAAGACGATGGCGGCAAGACCAATGGGATGGGATGCCATCGCGTTCCAGCCAGGCAGCGACGGCCAGACATGGGCGAACAACAGGCCTGACAATTGGGCATTGTACGCGAGGACACACGCAAAGAACCCCGCATAACAAAGACCGGCCCGAGACCGCAGCGTCACGGCGAAAGCTGTGATGACGATCAGCAATGTGGCGGATACGGACACGAAAACGAGCAGCGGGAAGTCGCGTCGAAGCGATACTTCCTCGGTCATCGCCACGGGATGTATCGATATCGGGAGCGTCGCAGGCCCGTCAAATGCCGCATAGACCCATATCCGCATCATGCCGCCCGGGGCGAGACTCAGGGCCTCACTCGCAATCATGCGGTTCGCCGGGCTGCGGTCGTGGAAAGGGCGATCTGTGCCTTCCTGCAGGACGAGGCGCGGCATGCCGTCCGCCGAAACGCTCCAAATCCGTATATCGTGCTCATAGGGCCGGCCAAGATCGACCCTGATATCCTTTTGCGTTTCGCCGGCACTCTGAATCTCGAAGGTGAGCCAGAAGGCGTCCGGCACGAGCCCCCTTGCAAAGTCCTCCTGTCCCAGCGGCCTGAAGCCGCCGGAGTCGAACACCGCCCGGGCCGCGGCCAAACTTGGCGCCCCACGTGGCAGTTCCAGAATGGAAATTGAACATCCAATCGACGTGACCACATCGTCGGACACCACGACAGGCCTTGGTTCGCTGGGGGGACAGGCCAGCCCCGGCGCGGCGAGGAGGAACCAGTACAAGACGGCGACCAGCCATATGTGCAAACCCGCCTTAGGTCCCGACCGGCGACCCCGCGCGTTTAGAGGCGGTGTCACCTGGCAGCCGCCGTCAAGGTCAAAGCTGGGTCGAGGCATCCAGCCATCCTTCGCGCAGGGCAAAAGCAACCAATTGGCCGATACCCTGCGCCCCCAGCTTGCGCATGAGGCGAGTCCGGTGGTTGTCGACGGTTTTCGGACTGATCGAGAGACGCGTTGCCACCTCACTGTTCCTCATCCCCCTTGCGAGGAGACCGAGAACCTGGATTTCCCGCGCGGTCAAGGCGACCGGAATCGTCTCTGCATTGATCCTTTCTTCGATGCTTGGCGCGACGAAGGTCATACCCTCCAGGACGTTGCGGAAAGTCTGGGACAGCTCGTCCCGCGGCGCGGATTTCAGAACCAGACCGTTGACGCCGGATGCAATCCAGGCCGTCAGGCTGCCGATGGCCGTGAAGCCCGTCACAAGACAAACCTTTGTCGTCGGCGACCAGCGCCTCACTTCGTGGAAAGCTTCCATACCATTCAGGAACGGCATGCCGGCGTCCAAGGTCAAAAGGTCGGGCATATGCGCGCGGCACTGCGCCACGCATTCCAGACCGTTGGCCGCCTCTGCGACTATCTCGACTCCAATCTCCCGCAGGATCTCCGCGAGTGCAGACCGGACGATTTCGTGATCATCTGCGACCACGGCACGCGGCGGAACGAAGCTGTCTCCTGCCTTCACTCTGGCGCCCTCCCTCGGGTCAGGCCATGGTACTCGCCATCGCGCCCCTGTCGGACAGCGGCGTCCTGCCGGGTGGCGCCGTTCCGTCGAAGACCGATTTTCGACCACATGTATCCAAGCAGGCAATTTTCATGGGGTCTCACACAATCCGGTCGGTTTTGGCGGTGTGCGAAAGACTCGGGGATTTGGAATTCCAAAGCAAGGATCATGTTCCAATGCCCGCTGCCGGATGCCGTGTTCATCCATGCTGCCAAAGCCACTGAGTTTTAACAGAATTCGTGACTCGAAACAGTCTCCAAAACGCCGGAACAACTCAAACAATAAAGCTCCGCAGAGTCGCAAATTGAGGAGATTCCCTCATTGTTCGGGAACAGTGCTCCTGAAACACTGATCCATGGATACGGTAGCAGGCTGGCAATTTTCGGATCATCCGAACGAGACAAAACCTGATGAGGACCGATCAATGAAATCTTTAACCAGATCCGTTTTTTCCGCAGCCGCGGGTCCGCTACTTACCTCGGTATTGATCGGCTTTGTCGCTGCCGTTTCCACGTTCGCCCCGGCGCCACGGGCCCAGGCGGCGACGATCATCAACACTTACGCCTTGTCCGAGGGATCTCCCGCCGCTAGCAGCATGGACCTGGTGGCTTCCTGCGGCTTCAACACACTGGGCGGAAGCTGCAGCGATTTCGCGGATGCGCGGGCTGTGTTCAGCGTCAACCTTTTCGATTCTTCCCTAGGACGCCTCGACGTCGTGCAGGTCGACAGCAGCATCGTGGTGCGCAATACCCAGCGCCTGAAGAGGAATGCGACCGTTTCCTATTTCAACGACATCATCGCCACTGCTTCGCTTATCTGGGACGATCCGACTAGCCCATTGGGAAGAGACGCGGACACCCTTGCCGGATCGCGGCACACAACGAATGTGTCCAACTATACCGGTCTTGGATTCGCCACTGAGGTCCTCACGAAGACGGTCACCGATACACAGATTGGGTCGACAGAACTCAATACGACATTCTACACGGATTCCGAAATGTTGACTCGGTTCCAGACGGACACGTCGATGATCGCCCAGTTCAACACCGCCAACACGTTGGTGCTCAACTCTTCCCCTCTCGGATGTCTCGATTTGATCAACGTCGCGACGGGCGCGGATACCTGCTCGTTCAAGAGCGAGACGACAGAGATTTTCGGCGACATTCGAAATTTGAGCAATGGCAAGATTGTCGAAGCGGCTTCGAGCTTCACGCGCATCTATTACAACTACACGCCGTGGGATGACCTTCCGCCTGAAGAACGTCCGGATTTTCAGGCGACTGTTGTGCCGTTGCCCGCAGGTTTCCCGTTGTTGTTGGGCGGTATCGGGATTCTGGCTGCGCTGGCGCGCCGCTGGCGTAACTGACGGTTTGGCAACCGAGGCGGAAACCGCCCGGCATCCGATCCTACCCCAAGCAAAATGGCTATTGCCTGTCCGAGGAAAAGAGCGATATCTGCGCCAGTTCCAAAACTGGCGATCGGAGGCTTTCGTCATGCCGGCTATCACACTTCTCGACGGGGGCCTGAGCCGCGAATTGCTGCGCTTCGGGGCCGAGTTGCGGCAACCGGAATGGTCCGCCGGCGCCTTGATCGACCATCCCGTCGCGGTGCGTCAGGTCCATGAATCCTTTTTCCAGGCGGGTGCGGAAATCGCGACCACGGCCAGTTATGCGGTGGTGCCTTTCCATATCGGGGATGAGCGCTTCGCCCGGCTCGGTTTGGAACTGGCCGATCGCGCCGGGCGTCTGGCCCGGGAGGCGGTGGAGGCCATGCGCGAAGTTCGGCCGGGTGCCCGCGTGGCGGGCTGTCTGCCGCCGGCCTGCGGCTCCTACCTTCCCGAGCGTTTCGACCCGGTGCGGGCGGGCGAGATTCTGTCGGTGCTGGTCGAGGGGTTGAACCCCCATGTGGATTTCTGGCTGGCGGAAACGATGAGCAGCCTGCAGGAGATGCGTGTGACGGCCGCCGCGGCCGCGGGAACCGGCAAGCCGCTCTGGATCGCCTGCAGCCTGTTCGACGACGAGCCGGAGCACCTGGACCGGCCGCCCATGCTGCGGTCCGGCGAGATGGTGGAGGATGCCGCCGCGCTGGCCGTCGACCTCGGCGCCGGCGCCCTGTTGTTCAACTGCTCCATGCCCGAAGTGATGGAGGAGGCCGTCACCGTCGCGCGGCGCCGGCTGGCCGGTTTGGGCAGCACTATGCCGGTAGGGGTCTATGCTAATGCCTTCGACAGGCGCGCGACCGACGGTGACGCGAACGAGACGCTCTCGGACATCCGCGCCGACCTGACGCCGGAACGCTATCTGGACTGGACGGACCGCTGGATGGCTGCGGGGGCGACATTGATCGGCGGATGCTGCGGGATCGGCGCCGGCCATGTCGCGGCGCTGCATGCACGGTACAAGACCGCCGCTCAGAACGGGACCGCCGCCTGACCTGTCACCCCTTCGACTGACGGAGGCGGAAGGTGCCGATCCCGGTGGCGATCAGCTCTCCCGTCTCGTCGGTGACGCTTGCGTCGCAGAAGAAGGTGTTCCGTCCGCCGCCGGTGACGCGCGCTTCCGCCTTCAGCAGTTTCCCTTTCGGCCGGGACAGGAAGTTGGTCGTGAGGCTGAGGGTGAGCGCAAAGCGCTTTTCCTCGCCCGGCTTGGTGTAACTCCCGGCGAAGCCCATCGCGGTATCGATCAGGGCGGCGTATACGCCGCCATGGGGCAGGCCGTGGCGGTTCGTATGACAATCCCGCACCGGCATGGTGACGAGGCAGCGCCCCGCCTCCCACTCCGCGATGTCGTAGCCCAGCAGGTCCTGAAAAGGATAGGGGGAGCCGTCGATCGGCTCCTTATCGGTTTCTGTCATGGTTTCAGCGCCCTAGCGGTGGGACCAGTCGTCGGGATTGTCTGAATTGTTCGGCGAAAGGCCTAGAATATCGCCGTCCGTGGAGCAACCAAGACCGAGGACCGTGCGGTTGGCATAGGCGAAATAGGCGGAAACCTGGTTGATTTCCAGAATCTCGCCATCCGTGTATCCCGCGTCGCGCAAGCGGACGATATCGTCTTCGGTGAGGCTGGACGGCGCTTCGGTCAGTTTCTTGGCGTAGCGGACCGCTTCCTTTTCCCTGGGTTCCAGCGGCAGGGCGTCGATATCGCCGGCCATGACGGCATTCCAGATGCCGTCGGCCTTGGCGCCGTCCCGCAGCAGCCGCTTGAGACCGGAAAAATGGTGCTCCACGCAGTAGTCGCACCGGTTCTGGCGGCTGACCCAGACGCCCAGGGTTTCCAGGAACCATTTCGGCACCTGATTGGCGGAATGGTGCAGCACGTATTTGTAAAGGGCCATATGCCCTTCCATGCTGTGCGGCCGCAGGCTGTGCGACATCATGATGTTGTCGACATTGTCGCCGGGGCCTTTGACGCGGTCGTAAAGTTGTCTCAGCCGGCCTTCCGACTCCTCATAAGGAACGGTCGCAATCCAGGTCATCCTATCGCCTCCACCGATACAAGCGAGGCTCCGTCCCCGCCGTTACGGATTGGATTGCCTTGTTCCGGGCCGGAAGACAATAACCCCATCCCGCAAACCGGCGTGAGGCAGCGGTGCGTTCGTTCCGGTCAGGCCGGCAGTGGTTTCAGCACGCCGGCCGGCCAAGTGGCCCTGACCAAGGCGCCGACGCCGTCATTCCGCCCGATGACCAGCTTGCCGCCGCGCGCATCGATGAAACGGTGGCAAATGTACAAGCCCAGGCCATAGGACTTTTCGGTGTCGGAGGCGTGCATCGGGTTCCGGACCAGGAAGGGGCGGCCGAACCCTTGAATGATTTCGTCGGGAATCGGATCGCCATCATTTCCGATCTCAAGGAACACGTCGCCGTTTTCGTCGCGATCCCACGTGATCGTCACCAGCCCGCCTTGCGGTGAGTGACGGCACGCATTGGCGATCAGGTTGGTCTGGATCTGCGTCGCCACTCTGGGGTCGGCCAGGACCGAGTTGGGGGCGCGGCTTCCGCCCGCGACCACGATTTCCAGTTTCTTTTCCCGCGCAATCCAATCGAACGTTTTCGCCACCGTCTTCGTTTGTTCGACCGGATCGTACCGCTCCAGTTGGAATTTGTACCCCGTCGCTTCCATGATCGAAAAATCGAGGATGTCGGTGACCAGCGTCAAAAGATGCTTGGCGCTCCCGTTCACGCTCTGCAGATATTCCGCGTAACGCTTGTTGCCGATCGGTCCAAAGAGGCCTTCGTTAATGATATCGGTGAACCCGATGATCGAGTTCAACGGTGTGCGCAAATCGTGGCTCATCGCCGCCAGGAAGTTGCTCTGGATCGTGCCCATATCTGCCAGTTCCTGGTTGGCGGCGGCCAGCTTTCCTTCCAACTCGACCATATGGGTGACGTCGGTCTGCAAGGCGACGTAACGGGTCGCGTCCGGGCCCTCGCCGATAAACGGAACAATGGTGGTGTCGACCCAGTACGATCGGCCGTCCGACGCGCGATTCCGGATCCGGCCGCGCCAGACGTCGCCTCTTGCGACCGTGGTCCAAAGATCGGCGAAGAAAGCGTCCGGATGTTCGTCCGAACGGATAACCGCATAAGATTTGCCGACAAGCTCTGCCGTCGACAAACCCGCGGCCCGGGCGAATGGCTTGTTCACATGAACGATGATGCCGGCGCCGTCGGCAATGCTGACCATGCAATGTTCGTCGATGGCGGAGAGCAGAAACCTCATATCCGAAGTGACATCCCCCGGCACGGCCGCGCCAGACTGCCGGCCGGACACGGATTGCTTCGAGGAAACCTTCGGCCCCACCAAGTGTCGCTCCTTCTCCACGGCCCGCTCAATCAGGCCAGATCGACCTCGGATACAGGCCGTGCCGATTTGTGTTAGCTTAGCAGCAAATCCTAACCCTATTTATTGCCCCGAATCCACCATGCAGGATAGCCCGTAGAGATCAAGCGACCTTGCGCAGGGGCGCCCGGCGCCGCATCAACAGCAGGTTCTCACCCTCTCCGTCCCAATCCTCCTTGACCATCGGGCGGGTCGCTTCGATCTCGAAACCCAGGCTCTTGTACAGTTTTATGGCGCCGGCATTGCTGTCGAAGGCGATCAACGTTTGATCGCGCGTCCTATCGACCTCCGCCGTGCCGCAGAGCCTTGTTCCGATACCCCTGCCGCGGAACTCGGGATCGACGGCGAGCACGTTCAGGTATTCCGTGCCGACCGCCAGGTCCTCCAATTGCTGCATCGGGACGAACATCGGCGGCATGGCGTCATAGTCGGCCGGATCCGCCGCGGCATGGATGACATAGCGTATGGCGCAGCCGACGACGGCGCCGTCGACCGTCGCCACGATCGCGTTGCGATAGCTGAAGGCGCCCTCGTCCCGCGCCGCCCGGCCGGCGCCGAAATCCCAGACATCCTGGTCCGCGGGTTTGATCTTGTTCCAGAAATGGACCGGCACCCCCTCGCCCGCATAATTGATCAGCCGGGCGAGGTCCCGCGCGTCGCCCTTGACGGCGGGGCGGTATTGAATCGTGCACATCATCACTCACTCCAATTAAAAACTTGAAACCGTCCGGAAAGCGGGTTGGCGGCGGTCAAACGTCCAGGTGGCGGGCGATCTCGCCGACATGACGATGGTCCGTGCCGCAGCACCCGCCGAAAACCGTGAGGTTCGGCAAATGGCCTCGAAGCGCTTTGTACTGGCGCCCCAGTTCGGCCGGGTCGCCGGAATCCAGTTCCACGGAATTGTCCAATTCATGATGGCTCAGGCGGGAGGCGTTCGCCCGCAATCCCCGAACACGACGCTTCCAGGGCTCATCCGCCGCGACGGTTTGCTCGAAATGCGTCGGATGGGCGCAATTGATCATGAAATAGGCCGCGCTGCCGCCGGTTTCCGCATCGACCTGCTCGATCGCTTCACCCAGCGGCTGGCCGGTCGGCAGACGGCCATCCGTTTCCACCGTGAAGGAAATCGCCGCCGGCATGTCGACCGCCGCCGCCGCGCGGGCAATACCGATCGCTTCTTCCACGTAGTTCAAGGTCAGGACGGTCACCATATCCGCCTCGGTATCGGCGAAGGTGCCGATTTGGGCGGCGTGATAGGCTTCGGCCTCCTCCGCGGTCATCTTGACCGACGGATCGTATCCGTCGCCGCGCGGCCCCATATCGCCGCTCAGAACGAAGGGATGCGCCGGTGTCTCAAACCTCCCGCGGATCTCGGCCAAAAGGCCGATTGCGTCCCGGTTCGTCTGGTCCAGTGCCTTGGCGCTGTATCCCAGCTTGTCGCCCCAGTCCTTGCTGGCGCGCCAGGTCGGCGAGGCCAGCACGAAACCGGTTCCGGTTTCCAAAGCGAGGCGCGCATAGGGCGCATAGTATTCCTTGATGATTTCCGCGCCCTCGCTGGTGCGCAGCAGATCGAACGCCGCGAAATACGGCAGGTCGATACCCTGGATGAAGACCAGCGTCGTCTCCAACCCGCCATCGGTCAGCATCGGCCGGCCATTCAATTGCGGAAGGGCGTTTCTATATTTCGGCATTTTCCCAATCGTCTCCTATAACGCGGGCCGCGGCCTTGTTTCGGGCCACGCCGCTCGGTTCATGTCGATGGCCCGGAAAATGCCGTTCGAGACCGTATTGCGATAGAAGGCCCATGGTAAACCGGTAGGAATTCATTATTCTTTCATTAAATCAAAGATTTACGATGGACAGACAAAGTCGATGGAATTATGCAACCCTGGAAAACTCTACCTGCGGTACAGTAAAATGCGGGACATGGCAGTTGGGTTTGGACGCCGAGAGTCGGCTGCAATCCTTGGGAGGTCGTCGTGAGAAAAGGGCAGGAAACCAAGAATCGCATCATGGACATCGCCGAAACGGCGGTTCTGGCGAAAGGTTTCGGCGCGACATCCATCGAGGAAATCATTGAAGAAGCCGGCATCACCAAGAGCGGGTTCTTCTATCATTTCGCCGACAAGAACGCGCTCGCGAAGGCGTTGTTGGAACGCTATATCGACTTGGAGGACAGCCTTTTCGACGAATTGTTCGATCGGGCGCGACAGCTTCACGACGATCCCCTGCACGCTTTCCTGATCGGGCTGAAGCTGCTTTCGGAGATAATGGCCGATCTGCCCAAGGGTCATCCCGGCTGCCTGATCGCCACCTATTGCTACAACGAGCGCCTCTTCGACGGGGAAATCCAGGATTTGAGCCGCACTGCCATGCTTTCCTGGCGCCGGCGTTTCCGCAAGGTGTTCGACGAGATCGCCGGCCGGTACGACATGCGCGAGGACGTGGACTTGGATCACTTGGCGGACATGGTATCCAACACCTGCGAGGGCGGAATCGTGATGTCCAAGACCTTGCACGATCCCGATGTCCTGCCGCAGCAGATACTTCTGCTGCGGTCCTACATCAAACTGCTGTTCACCGAGCGGAAATCCAACTAGCCCGACCTGATGGCCGGCCGGATCGCTCCCGTCACTAGATCAATCACCCCTTTTAGTTACTTTTTCATATACAACAGAGGCCGATCGACTGATTGGTCATTGACCCCTCTAGGCGACGGACGGAAAGGTAAATCCTCACAGACCGCGGACTTTCGTTTGAGGGCCTCATGAGCGCAGATCCTTGTCCCGCCCGCTCGCAGCACGGCTTTGACCTTGTCGAGGAGGAATTGTCTCTCAATCGGTACACCAGGGCGGGCGTATCCTACCCTTTCGTCGTTCTGCCAGGCGTTTATCAGCCGGACGAATGGACCGGGATCGCTCTTGAATCGGCTATCTCAGCCTTGGACATGATGCCCACGGCGGTTCGCATTCACGACATCGGCACCGGGTCGGGGGTGATCCCCCTTCTCCTCACACGGCTCTATCCGGGCCGGGCTTTTCGGTTCGTCTGCAGTGATCTCAAGCCCGCCTCAGGACACAATCTGGCATTGAACTACGAAGTTTTTGGCGGGACAAACCCGCGGCCGCGTTTTCATCGCTTCGACATCCGTCGGGCGGAAACCCTCCCGGCGGATGACGGCCCGCCGGAACTGGTGATCGCCAACATCCCCCAACTTCCGGCCGCGCGAGGCGCGGAAACGGATTGGAATCCCGATGACTACCACGCGGTCGCACCGGCAGACCGGAACGATCCGGTCAGGGCGTTCGGGCTGGGGCTGCTGATGGATGTCGCTGCCCTGACGAGGGCGGGCCATACCGGCCCGTTCCATATGGCCTTCTGCCGGTCGAGCCGGATTCCGCCTGCCGTTTTTGACATGTTCTTGAGCGCCATTCGGGGCACGATTGTCACCCAAGGCAGACGGCAACGGGTGAAGGACGGTAGCACGCCCTTCGCGACCATGGCGGATGCCGAGGATCGTTTCGGTCTTTATGGGGAATACGAATGGCAGGGCAAAGCCCTGCCCGCCCGGGATTTGCGCGGACTATCCCCCGTGGAGGACGAGATATTCATAGGACTGCGGAGCTGTCTGGTGCGGATAGACTAGGCGAAGCGCCTATTGAACGATCTGCGCTATTTGCGCCGGGCCGTCATAGGGGACGATTTCGACATCCGCCAAGGACAGGCTGGACACGAAACTCAACACGGTGAAGGCGTTGATGGCGACATCGCGTTGCGCCGCGGCGGCGTCGGCCTGCGCATTCAGCAATGCCGTTTCCCCGGCCAGAACATCGATCAGGGAACGTTTGCCAAGCTTGCGTTCTTCACGGGCCAGTTCAAGGAACCGCGCCGCGAGGTCGGCCTGATCGCCGAGCAGAACCGCATTCGCGCGGGCGGTGCGGAAGTTCTGCCAGGCGTTCCGAACCTGTTCTTCAAGTTCGGTGAAGACCTGGTTCGAGCGCCGATACGCGGATTCCTGGGTCAGTTCCGCGGCTCTGACGGTGTTGCGCGCCGTCCACCCCATGTTGAAGGGGAAATTCAGCTCGACCTTGGCGATGGTTTCGTTTTCATGGCCGTCGATGCCGTCGACTTGATTCTTGGTCGTGACTTCGCCGATCGCGTTCAATGTCGGATAGTAGGCGGTGGCCTTGGCCGCTTCCGCGGTTTCCTTCAAGACGTCCGCGCCAAGCCGCGCGGCGATCACCCGAAGGTTCCCCGACTGGGTCATGTCGACCGCCTCGTCAACGGAACTCGGCAAGGCGGCGGTTGGAACCACCGGCACTTCCTTTGCCGCGTCGGCCGCGGGGAAATCACCGAAAACGCGTTTGTATAGGTTGCGTGCCAATTGCAGCTGCCCCTCGGCCGCGACCAACCGCGTCCGCGCGGCGGCAAGCTGCGACTGAACCTGCAGGAGGTCGGTAATCTGGCCGCCGCCGGCGTCGACGCGGTCCTTTTCGACCTGTTCCTGCTTCAGGATGTTCTGCTCGGACCGGCGGGCGTAGTCCACGACCTCGGCGGCACGGATGATATTCAGCTGGG
>Ga0209692_10002646_pt1 | contig 18862 bp, 18 predicted proteins | sample tdDd472_FD_187129 | JGI IMG/M metagenome (GOLD analysis project Ga0209692, IMG submission 187129) | Marine sediment microbial communities from the Atlantic coast under amendment with organic carbon and nitrate - tdDd47.2 (SPAdes)... | ecosystem: Environmental > Aquatic > Marine > Coastal >...
ACAGAAGCACGAAAAAGACCAACAGAAGCATTGAGAGATCGGCAAACGTCGTCAACCACTCGCTTCCGCCCTCTTCTTCCTCCTCAGGCAGGTAGATCAATTGATCGTCATCATTCATCGCTGCGTATCTCGTTCTGCCGGGGCCAGGAAGGAGGATAATTTCTCGTAAACAAGCCTCGGGTTGTTGTTTTCCAAAATGGACTTCGCACCTTCGAAAATGACTTCGAGATGCAATTGTTCCTGCAACGTCCTCGCTTTGAGTTTGGCCGCCATGGGAATGAAAAATAGTGTGGACATTGCCGAACCGTAAAACGTCGTCAACAGGGCAACAGCCATGGCAGGACCGATAGACTTCGGATTATCGAGCTGGGAAAGCATCTGAACAAGACCAATAAGCGTCCCCATCATACCAAAGGCGGGAGCGAGAGCTGCCAATCGTTTGAACACGTCCTGCCCGACCTGATGCCGCCGGCGCATGGAAGTAATCTCGATGGCGAGAGTGGAACGAATGAGAGCGGGGTCCGCGTTGTCCGCGATAAGCTGGCAGGATTTCTTGAGGACCATATTCTCTGTCTGAACATTTTCCAGAGCAATGAGACCTTCACGACGACTGATTTCCGCCACTTTGACCATGATGTTCACGACATCACGCACTTTAGTCTTACGTGATACGAAAATCTTGAAGGCAGCCCTGAAGGCCTGTATAACCTCTTCAAAGGGGAAGGCGACCATAATGGAAGCCAAAGTGCCGCCAACAACGATCATCATACCAGGAACATTGATAAAAACATCAACAGCCCCACCAATGATAATTGCCCCAATAATGAGCGCAAAGCCAACGGTGAGACCAAGTAGTGTCACAATATCCATAAAACGAGCCTGTCCTTAATGAGTTCAATTCGTTCAGTTCTCAATTCAGCCTCCCCGGCGCAACCGCTGCTGCAAAACAAAGGAGTCAGCATGGAATACCATAGAAAGATACAGCATTCTGTCGCATACATACAGGAAAAATTAGGCAAATTTCAAGCTGATACTGTCGCGTTTGTGACAGGCACAGGACTTGGCGGGTTGACCGACGCCATTGAAAACCCAATTTTGCTGCCCTATGAAGAAATTGACGAGTTCCCCCTATCCACGGTTAAGAGCCATGCCGGGCAGTTGATTTCTGGCACGATTGACGAAGTTCCCGTGTTGGCCCTTCAGGGTCGATTCCACCTGTACGAAGGGTTCACAGCGCAGGAGGCCACACACAATATCCGCGTTCTGGGAGAGCTTGGCGTCAAGACACTCATTCTGACCAATGCAGTTGGCGCACTCAATCCTTCGTTCGAGACAGGTTCGCCCATGCTCATCGAGGATCACATCAACCTGACCGGTCATACCCCCCTTCGCGGCGAGAACGTCGATGCATGGGGTGAAAGGTTCCCGGACATGTGTGCCGTGTACGATCCAGCCTTACGGCAGTTGGCTGTGAACAAGGCTCTGGAACTGGGCATCCGGCTGGAACGCGGTGTATTCATGCAGGTCATGGGACCGAACATGGAAACTCCGGCAGAAACCCGCATGTATCGTCGGATGGGTGCCGATGCCATTGGCATGTCCACGTGCATGGAAGCCATCGCGGCCCACCACATGGGCATTCGCCTTCTCGGCATCTCCTGCCTGACCAACAAGAATCTTCCGGACTGCATGGTAGATGCGCCTCTGGATGCCGTCATTGCTCAGGCAGAGAAGTCCTCGGCAACCATGACAAAACTTATCCGTTCGATCCTAAAGGAAATTCCGCAAACAGCCGAATAGACCATAGGCGAGCCGTATGCACGGTTCGCCATACGGCTTAACTGCGACTCCGGGATGGCAACAGATGAACAAGGCTGTACTGATACTACTGGTGATCTCCATCACGCTCTTCATGGCCGGGTGCGGCAACCGCATGTGGGAGGATAGCAAGGAGGGGGCTGCACAAACATACAACTATGTGTTTGATGACGCTCCCACGGCGAAATCCTACCACGAGACTTCGTCAGTCCCTCTCATCGAGTTGAACTATAGGGCAGCTGACGTGCTGTACTCCAACGTCGAAAAAGGCGAATTAACCTTGGACTCGGCTATTTTTGTCAAACGCTTCACCAACCAGAACGATCCCGGCGACAACGCTATTTTCGGCTCGGTCATGACCCAACAGATCGCAGACCGATTGGTCCAACGTGGCGCACTTGTTACTGACGGCACGCCCAATGCCACGGATTACCTGTACGGCAAGGACGTCAACGCCGAAGATTATAAAAGCCTCAACCCCAACATCTCCGGCAAGTTGCCACCGCGATCCGGCATGCTCACCGGCAATTACGTCATCGGCGACAACTACGTGTACATGTCTTCCAAAGTCATACGACTCGTGGACTCCGCCGTTGTTTCAGCCCATAACTGGACCTTGCCCATCTCCGACAATATTCGCGAAATGTTGCCCCAGCTCAAAAAAGACGAAGGCATGGTCCCCACGGTCAAAAACAAATTCGATTAAAAGAATCCCAATGTAAAAGGGGTGCCGGTTGTCCGGCACCCCTTTTTTTATATGTGTATTTATGAAGACTGCGCTTCAAGACCTAGTCTTCACGCCAGGCTTCACCGACCTCATCGCCCCATTCTTTCTTGGCAAGACGATGCCCCAGATTGAAAGCCTTGGTATTGATGGCCTTGATCTTGGGCGGAAGTACGGATTCCAGACTCTTGCGCATGGCCCCCTGATTGACAAAGGGTAACAGGAAGGAAAGAGATCCCAGAACCACGGTATTCATGGCCTGAAGGATGCCAACCTTTTCCTTGGCAAGAGCGGTATACGGCAAACCGAGAAACTGATTGGTCGGCGGCTGCTTGACCAGATCCGACTCCAACACCAACACCCCACCCGGTTTCAAATAGGGATAATATGTGTTGCAGGCTTCCTGAGACAATGCCACCAGCAGGTCCAGATTTTCGGCCTTGGGATAACTGATAGGGCCGGAGCTTATGACCAGATCACACTTACTGGACCCGCCACGCGCCTCAGGGCCATAGCTTTGAGTCTGGGTGACGTTGTACCCATGACCGAGGGCTAACCCCTGTCCCATGATCTTGCCCAGAGTTATGATACCCTGACCGCCCAGACCGGAAAACCGAATCTCGAAACGCTCAAGTTCTTGCTGCGGTTTCATTTATTTGCCTCCCTTGGTGGCCGGCGCCAAAAAACTCGACTGCAACTTCTGGTAGCTTTCCTCGAAGCCGGGACGATCCCGCTCGACAAATACGCCGATGGGCATGCGGTCCTTGCGTTTGTCCTCGGGAAGCTCATTGTAACGCTCCACCGGGATAGCAGTCTTCTTCATCCACTTATACATATCCACCGGGCTCTTGTACTTGTTCTTGCGACCGTACTGGGTGTGACACGGCGTGATGGCTTCCACCACACTAAAACCGGGACGTTCAATGGCCTCGGTCATGATCTTTTCCAGTTTGTTCACATGAAAAACCGTACCGCGTGCCACATAGTTGGCACCCGCGCCCTTGGCCAGTTCCACGGTGTCGAAACTGTTATCGAGCTGCCCATAGGGATTGGTCATGGTGGTGGAACCAACAGGCGTGGCCGGAGAACTCTGCCCACCGGTCATGCCATAGATGTTGTTGTTCAACACCAATGCGGTAACACCGATATTCCGGCGAGCCGCATGAATGAGATGGTTACCGCCAATGGACAGCGCATCGCCGTCACCCATGATGGTGATGACGTTGAGCTTCGGGTTGGCCATTTTGATGCCCGTAGCGAAACTCAAGGCTCGGCCATGGGTGGTATGAACGGTATTGAAGTCCACATACACGGCCAGACGACCGGAACAGCCGATGCCAGCCACGACCACCACGTCATCCTTGGGAATTTCCAAAGCGTGAATTGAACGGATCAAGGTTCCCAACACGATGCCATGGCCGCAACCAGCGCACAGAACATGCGGGAATTTCTTGTTATGCCTCAGATACTGATGGATTATTTCATTTCCGGTAAAATTACTCATGTCACTACCCCTGCATGATGACCTTGAGGATTTCCGCGGGAGTGACGATCTGTCCGTCCACGCGATTGATGGTCCTGACCGCAGCCTGGCCCATATTCACACGCTTCACCTCGCGAGACATCTGACCCATATTCATTTCAGGCACCACCAGAGTCTTGGCCTTGGCAAGCACCTTTTCAGTGTGCCTTCTGGGGTACGGGAACAGGGTTTTCAATTTGAGCAATCCGGCTTTCACACCGTTTTCGCGAGCCTGCTGTACAGCCAGTTCAGCGGAACGGGCCACACTGCCGTAAGCAATGACCACGACTTCAGCGTCATCCGTCTGAATTTCTTCCACCAACTGGATATCGTAGAAGAATTGGTCAATCTTGCGATGGATACGATCCATAAGTTCAACGACCTCTTCAGGACGCTGCGTAGGGAACCCATTACGGTCATGCGTCAAACCAGTCACATGAAAGCGATACCCGGAACCAATGGCAGGCATGGGCGGTACGCCACGCACGGTCTCTTCGTAAGGCTTGTACCATTCCGGCGGCATTGACGGCACGGTCCGGGAAAAGACTTCGTATTCGCCCTCATTAGGCAATTCGATCTTTTCACGGGTATGCGCAGTGACCTCATCCAACAGCAGGATAACCGGAGTACGATATTTCTCAGCCATGTTGAATGCAGTAATTGTCATATCCAGACATTCCTGCACATTGGAAGCCGACAACACGATAATCGGATGATCGCCGTGCGTACCCCAACGGGCCTGCTGGACATCACCCTGCGCCGGGCAGGTCGGCAAACCGGTTGAAGGACCGCCACGCATGACGTTCACGAGAACCAAAGGCGCTTCGGCCATAATCGCGTAACCAAGGTTTTCCTGCATGAGAGAAAAACCCGGACCACTTGTAGCAGTCATGGCCTTACGACCAGCCAGTGACCCACCGATAATGGCACCCATGCTAGCGATTTCGTCTTCAAGCTGAATAAACACACCATCTTCGATCTTGGGCAAGCGCGCAGCCATTATTTCCATGATCTCGGAAGACGGAGTGATAGGATACCCGCCGAAAAACGAGCAGCCGGCCAACAATGCACCTTCGACAACAGCCTCATTGCCAAGGGCGAAAATTTCCTTGCGTTTCTTGCGTCTGGGCATCGTCTACGCCCCCTTCCCGGTTACGTTCTTTTTGGCAGCCTTGGATTCCTCTTCCTTGGCAGCCTTTTTGCCGCTCTCGGGATCCTTGTCTTTGACCACGATGGCAAAATCGGGACAGTGCAGCTCGCAAAAGCCGCAACGAATACAGTTCTCTTCGTGAACAACCGTGGATTTACCCTGATCATTCAATTCAAGCACCTTGCCCGGACAAAACTCGACACAGATGCCGCAGCCTTTGCACCAGTCCGGGTAGACGGTGACTTTGTTCTTCCCTTTGTCTTTTCTAGCCATAGCTCCTTCCAACTCGTGAAAGATTCATCCAGGTCGCATCCCTGAATTTTACAAAAAAGTCATTCTCGTGGATATCTCTTTTTCAAGATACTCAATTGAACTCCTAGCAGGATTTTCCCTCGTGTCCAGCGTTTTTCAAAAATTCTTGAGCACCCCATATAAACTTGAAATGAAAAAACAAAAAAATGCGTTCCGGATTTTCACCCGAAACGCATTTTTTGTCAGCTAAAAACAGAAAAAGCTACAACGCCATAACCGCCATTGCATTAATAACACAGGCCGCTAAAGCACTCCCACCTTTACGTCCTTCGATAGAAATGTAGGGAATACTTTTACTCATAAGCAATGCCTTGGATTCCGCAGCGTTCACAAATCCAACAGGCATTCCCACCACTAATGCAGGGGATACGACCCCGTTATCAATGTGTTCTACAAGCCGGATAAGCGCAGTCGGAGCGTTTCCAACAACATAAATCTCCGGTTTAACCTCAGCCACAGCAACATCAACCGCTGCTTTAGCCCGGGTAATACCTTCGCGCTGAGCCCGCTCTACCACGCGCTTATCATTGATAAGACAATGTACTGTACAGCCAAGCGGATCCAGTCGCCGAACGGGCATACCCCGCTTGGCCATTTCGGTATCCGTGACGATCGTGGCACCATTTTTCAAGGCAGCAACACCTGATTCAACGGCCCCTTTCTGAAATCGAACCAATTCAAGAAGCTCAAAATCAGCTGTCGTATGGATCATTCTCCGCACGATTTCCCATTTTGCTCCGGAAAATAGACGCGGTTCAGGAACCTCAGAATCAATAATTCGAAATGATTCTGACTCAATATCTTCCGGCTTTTGAAAATTCTGAATTTTTATTTCTGCCAAAACAACCTCCTTCGAGGTACAATTTTTCTTCATTTTAAAAACGTTTTTAACAAAAAAAAGAGACGATCAGGGACATATTCTTTACAATTCCCGGACCGCCTCAGTACGATTTTACGACTTTTCCGGGCAATCGCCCTAACGACTTACCGATCCCTCGCCTGATAACGAGATAACTGCGCCTCCAGGCGTCGGCTGTAGGAAGTCAGGATATAACACAGCAGAAAATACAAACCCGCAATGGTAATCCAGACTTCAAAAGAAGCGACCATTTCCCTATTATCCACCTGAACACCGGTACGAGTCAACTCGCTCACGCCCAGAATGGACGCCAAGGACGTATCCTTGGTCAGAGAAACAAACTGATTCACAAATGAGGGAATCATGTTCCTCAATGCCTGAGGCAATATGACAAAACGCATAGCTTGTGTCTGGGACAACCCGGAACCGCGTGCGGCCTCAAGCTGCCCCTTCGGTAAAGCCAGCACACCTGCACGCACGATTTCACCCACATACGCACCGGTAAAGATCATGAAACAAAAAACGGTTGTCGAAAAAGCAGGCAACGATTGACCGATAAGAACCGGAGCCAGGAAGAAAAACCAAAAGATAAGCAGCAACAACGGCATGCCGCGAACCATTTCGATATATGCGACTGCGGGAATCTTAAGCCACCATTTTTTGGAAAGGCGCATAAGCCCTGCGGCCATACCGATCCAGAACGCACCGAAGATGCCCAGAACAGCCATAATGACGGCTGACAACATGCCGCCCACATCATGGATGAACGGAAAGACCAAATCGAACTTGGTCTGCCCCCACAAGAAGTAATCAAAGTTGTCTATGACGATATCCCAATGCATGCCCGCCCCCTAGTACATGACCTGAATCATGAAGTGCTTGTTGTACATGGTGATGCAGAACGAAACCACCAGGGAGATCGCCAGATAAATCATCAGGGCTACGGAAAACGCCTCAAACGGAATAGCATGATACGACTCGATCTGAGTCGCCTGGAACATCATTTCGGTCACACCGATAACCATGCACAACGATGAGTTCTTGATCAGGTTGAGTGCCTGAGAAATAAGCGGCGGAATGACGATACGCAAAGCCTGTGGCAGGATCACATAACGGTAGCCTTGCAAAAAAGACAGGCCGACAGCACGGGATGCCTCAAGCTGATTCTTGGGAATGGAAAAAATACCTGCCCGAATCTCTTCGGCGATAAAAGCCGAAGTGTAGACGGTTAACGCAATAACACCCGTAATCAACTCCACGTTGAACAGGACCCACTCGCCCACGAAATCATGCCCGAATGCGGCAAACGGTCCAGGGAACCAATAGTAGAGATCATTCATCCACTCGTTGATGCCCTCGGGAATGACGAAGTGCGATGCATTGTACCAGAAGAATATCTGCACAAGCAGCGGGGTGTTCCTGAAAAATTCTGTGTAAGCCAAAGCAAACCATTGCAGAGGCTTGAAGGGGGTCATCCGCATGAGGCATATAAAAATTCCAAGCAACATCGCCCCGACCAAAGCGATAGCCGATATCTGCAAGGTCGTGTTGAAACCTTCCCACATCCACTGAGCAGGTTCGCCGGAAAACATTTTAGCCCATTGAAAATTATATTCCAAGAGTCCATCCGTGGTTGCTGTTGAAAGAAGGGAAAGCCGGGAGCGCTCTTGGCACCCCCGGCATATCAATCGATCTAAGCCTTACATAGGCCAGAGTTCGATGGTCCAACCTTCAGGCAGGTCGTAACCCATCCACTTCTTGAACAACTTCTGGTAGGTGCCGTCCAGCCACATCTCATTGAGACACTTGTTGACGAAATCGCGGAAAGCGGAGTCGTTCTGAGGCAAACCAAGACCGTAAGGTTCGGAAGCGATGAATTCGCCAGCGATTTCCCACTTGTCGGGATTGTCATCACCGGCCTTGAGGCCAGCCAGAATACCGGAGTCGGTGGTCACTGCTTTGACCTTGCCCTGTTTCAGAGCCATGAAAGCCTGAGGGTATTCGTCATAGGAAATGACGTGAGCCTTGGGCTGTGCATTCTTGATGTTCTTTTCAGAAGTGGAACCTTTGACGGTACCGACCTTCTTGTTGGCCAGATCAGCGGCGGAAGCGATGCCGGAGCCTTTCTTCACAAGAATCTTCTGGCCATCCATGAAGTAAGTGATGGAGAAATCGATCTGCTCATCACGGGAGAACTTATGGGTCATGGTAGCGGCTACCATATCCACAGAACCCTGAACCAACATCGGGATACGGTTCTTGGAGGTGACGACCTTGAATTCAGTCTTCACACCGAGCTTGGAAGCAATGTACTTGCAGATATCGATATCAAAACCGACCAGTTCCTTGGAATCGGCATCAATGAAACCGAACAGGTTGACGGAGTCCTTGACGCCACATGTCAACACGCCTTTTGCTTTCACATCTTCGATCTTGCCAGCGGAAGCGATGCTCGCGGCAAACATGAACGACAGCACCAAAGCCAGAATAATTACCAACCGTTTCATTAACCCTCTCCTCTCTCTTAGAGTTTCAATGTATATAACCGATTAAAGAATTTCCTTCAGGAAGTTCTTCGTACGCTCGTGCTTGGGATTCTTGAAGAATTCATCCGGCGGAGCCTGCTCAACGACAACACCGCCGTCCATGAACAAAACGCGGTCACACACTTCACGAGCAAAGCCCATTTCGTGAGTGACGCACAACATGGTCATGCCTTCGCGGGCCAGATCCTTCATGACGTTAAGGACCTCGTTGATCATTTCCGGGTCCAAAGCAGAAGTAGGCTCATCAAAGAGCATAACCTTGGGCTTCATGGCCAGAGAGCGGGCAATAGCCACACGCTGCTGCTGACCGCCGGACAGTTCTGCGGGGTACTTATGCGCCTGATCGTGGATACCCACTCGTTCAAGCAGGCTGAGGGCGACTTTTTCGGCCTCTTCCTTGGGAACATTTTTGACCTTGATGGGTGCCAAGGTAACGTTTTTGAGGACTGTCAGGTGGGGGTACAGATTGAACTGCTGGAACACGATGCCGATTTCGGCACGCAAATCATTGACGTTGACGTCCTTGTCCAGGATATCCTTACCGTCAAACAGGATTTGTCCCTTCTGGTACTCCTCCAACCGATTGATACAGCGAATGAATGTGGATTTACCGGAACCGGAAGGACCACAGATGACCAGCACCTCGCCCTTGTTCACGGATTCGGTAATCCCTTGCAATACATGAAAATCGCCATACCACTTGTGCAGTTTCTGCACTTCTATCATTGCCATTTGAAGATTGCTCCTCAGGGTAAATTTTGGAAGAAAAAACAAAAAAAGCCCACCGACATGTCACATTCCCGACAGTCGGGCAGAGCTTTTTGAACAGAAAGAAAACATTGTCTAAAAAACGAAAAAAGTCAAGATACAGTTGCTTTCAAGACGACTTATCCCACCCCCTCTCACATCTTTGTAACTTCCACCCCCTCTTTGCTTTTCCACAAAAAAAGGGAGCCCCAAAGGACTCCCTTCCATTTTCTATTTGATGGCAGCTACTCGTGGCTCGCCTGATCCTGCATGAATGCACGCACCCTGCGTTGAATACGAATCACCCGCTTGAGCAATTCCCCCAATCCAAACAGGGTGACAGAAACGACGGTGCTGAATAACAACACACCAAAACCAGCCAGAGCGAACATCCAGTTTCGTGTTGAGTCGTCTGTATTGGTATTCCACAGCAGGACGAAACAGGCTATCAGCCCCACTATCCACATCAGATGCCCGGTGGCGGGCAATACCCGTTCCATTGGCAGTCTGGAAAATGGATTCTGGACCTTATAGCCGATCAGATCATCGCCTCCGCAAACAGGGCACTTCTCCATATCTCCCGAGAAGGTTTCAAGGCACCGCTCGCATTGAACCATTTTCCTGTAGTCACTAAGTTCAGGCATAAGAGTCTCCTTGCGTGCTTACGCTACGACAGCGTCGGCCTTCTGTTGTCTTGGACGCTGCATCAACCACATAACACCCCACAGGATCAACCCAACCGGGTAAACCCAGTAGCGCATGTCATACGGCAGGCCAACCAGTCTGGAAATGAGATCCGGCCTGAACATAACCATGGTAATGGCAAGCAGAATCGGTATCTCATAGAACTTGTTCTTGGCAATGAACCATCCCTGCGTGGCCGAAGCAAACGCGAAATTACCGACGCACGCCATACCGAAGATCAGCAACCCTTGAGGCCAACTGTCGACGTTATGCAGGATCAGGTCATGGTTGAATATGAACATGAACGGCAAGATGGCCGTACGAATATCATACATGAAACCCTGCAAACCCGTTGGTATGGGTGGTGCCTCGGCAATGGCCGCCGCAGCATACGCCGCAAGGCCAACCGGCGGAGTATCATCCGCCAGGATACCGAAGTAGAAGCAGAACAGATGCGCTGCCATAAGCGGTACAAGGAAGCCCTGCAAACCACCGATACTGACAATGGCCGGCGCGGTGAGCGAAGCCATGACAATATAAGTAGCCGTGGTGGGCAGCCCCATACCGATAAGCAGACTCGCCATGGCCGTAATGACAAGCATCAGGAAGATGTTGCCGCCGGACAGGACATCAATGATCTGCGTGATCAATCCGCCCAGACCAAGAGCCACAACACCGACGATGATACCGGCTGCAGCGGTTGCCATGGCGACACCGGCCATATTCCGCGCACCTTCAGCCATGGAAAGGAAGATGTCCTTCACACTTTGCGTAACAGCGGGCAGCAGCGGTTGTCCCGCAAGTTTCGCCTTTATCGGCTTTTGCAGCAGCATGATAACCATAAGCACGAGGATAGCCCGGAAAGCTGCCAGTTCAGGAGAATGGCGCAGGGCGATCAGTTCGTACAGGAGCATGCCGAGCGGCAGGAGAAAATGCAGACCAGACATGAGCGTCGGAATAAATTTCGGCAGTTCCGCACGCGGTATGCCGGACAATCCGAGCTTTGATGCCTCAATATGCGAGATGTAAATCAACGCCGCATAGGATGCAAAGGCCGGAACCGCAGCCGCCTTGACGACTTCGATATAAGGCACATTCACATATTCGGCGATAATAAAGGCCGCAGCACCCATAATAGGCGGTGCAAGCTGACCGTCGGTGGATGCGGCAACTTCAATGGCACCAGCCTTGGTCGGCGGATAGCCAACTTTCTTCATCAACGGAATGGTAAAGGTACCGGTGGTCACGATATTGGCGATGGATGAGCCGGAAACCATACCGGTCAACCCAGAGCCAAGAATTGCAGCCTTGGCCGGTCCACCCTTGAATCCACCGAGAACGCACAGGGCCAGCTGAATAAAGAAATGCCCTGCCCCTGCTTTTTCAAGCATGGTTCCAAATAATACGAACAGAAAAACAATGGTCGCAGACACATCCAGCGGGATGCCGTAGATACCTTCCGAACTCATGGTCATCTGACCGATAAAACGGTTCAGGGACACTCCCTTGAACGCAATGACATCGGGCATATACGGTCCGAGGAACGCATACACGCAAAACAGGATGGCAATAACAGGCAATGCAGGCCCGATGACACGCCGCGTGGCTTCAAGCAACAGGCCAACCAGCATCAATCCAAACAGGATATCCCTGGTGGTCGGTGCTCCATAGCGCATGGAAATACCATCGTAGTCGATGAATATATACAGGGCTGCAAAGGCCGCCAATATACCAAAAATATAGTCCAGAATAGTCACGCGATTCATGATCATGAGGAACCTGAGGTCAGGCCGCCATTTGGGATTCCCCTTCATCATGGGCACGTTCAGAAATACGAGCAAAATGGCGAACGCCAAATGGAAGGCCCTGATATACAAGGTATCCATAATCAGCCAACTGGCTATGGAAAGCTGGAACAGCGACCACATAATGGCAATGGCAATGGTCAATGTCCTGGTGACACCAACGCTATCGCCTTGCAGACCATGTTCAGCCTCGGCCAGCTCTCGGGCGTATTCCACCCCTTTTACATTGTTGTCGTCAAAAGTCTTATCTACCATTTCTCCCTCGGTCGCTATGGTGGCGAAAAATCAAAGAGCCGCCTGCAAGCTCCCCTGCAAACGGCGGCAGCACGGCCGGGTTCGGCCTGCGCAAGATGCGACCGGGCGGCAAGCCTCCCGGTCGCGATAATGCGTAAGAAGAGTGACCTTATTTGAGGCCAGCTTCCTTGTAGTACTTCATTGCGCCGGGATGAATCGGAGCGGACAGACCCTGCAACATGCCTTCCTTGGTCAGGACAGCGTATGCGGGGTGCAGTTTTTTGAATTCTTCAAAGTTTTCGAAAACTTCCTTGGTGATGGCATAAACGACATCGTCAGGAACGTCAGAGGAGGTCACGAAGGTTGCCTTCACGCCAAAACTGGGCACATCAGCACCAGCATTGGCTGCGCTGGGGTAATTCTTCATGGGAATGACGGAAGGAGCATAGTAGGGGTACTGAGCGTACAGGGAATCCACACCAGTGATAGGCACGATGTTGACTTTGCGAGCGCCAGCACAGGCTTCCTTGATAGCACCGGAGGGATGACCAACGGTGTAGAAGAAGGCATCGATACGGCCATCCTGCAACAGGCCGGGGGCCTCAGCAGCTTTGACTTTCTCTGCATCAATATCATCAAGGGTCAGACCAGCAGCAGCCAAAGCGTCTTTGGAATTCTGAAGCTGACCGGAACCGGGGTTACCGATATTGACTTTCTTGCCCTTGAGGTCCTTGATGCCCTTGATACCGGTGTCAGCACCAGCGACCAGAGTTACGGACTCGGGGTGGATAGAGAAAACTGCACGCAGTTTCTTCTGAGGCTTGCCATCCCACTCAGCGATGCCTTCCATGGCCTGATACTGACGATCAGACTGAACAACACCGAATTCAAGGTCGCCAGCCATGACGGCGTTGACGTTGAACACGGAACCACCGGTGGACTCAACCGTAGCACGGATGCCGTAGACATCTTTTTTCTTGTTCACGATCTTGGCGATAGCACCGCCGGTCGGATAGTAAACGCCAGTGATACCACCGGTACCGATGGTGACAAATTTAGTTTTACCAGCAGATGCGGGGACAACGGTGAGCATGTAGCCCAAGCAGAGCAGCATGGCCACGTACAGAAGTTTTTTCATTCTCAGTTCCTCCAGAACAAAAAACAGTTAACCCAATCGGTCCGGCCCCTCTCAAAGCCGACCCATAATGAAAACCCACAAGGGAATTCACGAAAACATAGCAACAGCCGGTTTACACTTCCGTCAAACAAGACGCATAAGATTACCAGCCGACATAACGATTTACCAAAAAACGTTTTTTTTCGCAACGGGTTATTCCAAAATTAGAGACAGCCCGATTGATTTCTGTTAATCGCATATCAGCTTTTGTAGCTGGAATTGGCAAAATGCCACTGTATAACGTTTTAAAAAGCACTGACCAGTCATGGACGAACCATACTTTTCGAATATTCATCTAGACCCCACCGTCACATATTTCCTCTTTATCGGTGAATTAAAGGCATACGGACTCAACCACTTCGTAGCCAAGGCTCTTGAAAGAGAATTCAATACACCGTTCAAAGCCATTTCCATCGCTCCCGACCTTATCGACACTGCCGCGTTCACAGATCTTGCGGTATTCAATCCGACCGCAAAGAGCGAAATGGAAGCTGCGGGACGAAAGGTTGCCTACCGCACCCCCATATCGACATTCTCCGGCAGACTGTCGGAGTCGGCATACATCAATACCCTGCTGGAGACTCTGCTGGAACGACAGGATCATATCTTTGTCTGGATGTTTGAAAGTCGACCTGAGCTAAACCTCGGCCACGAAGGCAAAATCACCCTGCTCGGCCCCAGGGCCGACCTCATTGAACAGCTCAACGACAAGACGTGGCAGTATGAGACCTTTTCCAAGGTGGCTCCCGTAGTGGATTTCATGATCTGTTGCGGCACTGTTGCTCTTGAGCAAGGCCTCAAGGAGTTGGGAGAACGCTCTCCTCACGGAATGTTCGTCTCAGCCAGCCACAGCGCAGGTGGCGCTCAAAGCATGGTTTGCCAATGCACCGAAGATGCGCTCGGACGTTTCACCTGCCCGGAGACACATTACCTTATAAGTGGATATACGCCGCACACCCACGACCCGACTGTGTTGGCCGTCGTCGGCAATGAAAATGAAGTCTACGTGGCCGGAGTTGCAGACATGAACATCGTGGATGGTAATAAATTCCGAGGTTCCACATTCCCGTCCATACTACCCGCCAACATCCAGGCAGACCTGCGGGATTATACTGCGGCTGTTGGCCAAGAACTCGGCAAGCTCGGCTTCCGGGGTATCTATGGCTGCGACTACATTGTCACCGAAGACGAGGACATCTTTTTTATCGAAGTCAACGCACGCAAACAGGGTACGACCATGGAATTTTGCAGCGCACTTGAACAATTGCTGCCAAAAGGAGCACCCAGTCTGTTCGACATGGAAGCGCATGCGGTCCTCCATAACGGACTGCCCGAAGACATACAGGAACCGGACTTTGACGCCATTATCAATGGCGACCTTCACTGGGGTACTTTCAACCACAAAGTGGAGACGGATATAATCACCACTGGTGAAATCAAACAAATCTTGCCGGAGCGAACCCTCTTCGAACAGGCGGCCGTTGACGGCCTGCACGGACACATCGTCCTTGAACATACAGGAGAAGACGTCTTGGTGAAAGCCGGGACTTTTCTGGGGCGCGTGGCTGCCGTGGCTGCTACACGCAAGAATATGCTACAAGAGTTGGAAAAAGGAACAAACAGGTTGGCGGAATCTATCGTCAGCCGCGAAACAAACAGGTACTGATATGGCTTTTCAATTGGATGGTTTTACGACGGACTTGCTTAAACAGATTTCCGGCAACGGTACTGCAACCGAAGCCGATTCCACCAACATGCAACAGCTTTATGCCGACGCCAAGGCAGGCGACGGCACAGCACCCATCGTGGCTCTGTTCCACGCTCTTAAAAACGCCAAGAATGAAGACGGTCCTGGCTACGAAGCATACGGCTTGACTCGTGAAGGCCTCGTCGAACTATGCGCCAAGCATATCGAGATCGACGAGCACTCCGTGACCATTGGTGGCCGCGTGGGCCGTGCCCTTGAGATCATCACCGACGCCGGACTGCGTGTGAAGGACTATCTGGCGCGCAAGGATGTCGAAGCCCCCAGCGGCATTCAACTCTGGGACAAAATCCTCGAAAATCAGGCCCGTATCAAGTCAGTCATGGGCATGAGCGACGATGACTGGAATTCCTTTTCCGGCCAGCTTGGCAACTGCATCGACAATACCGAAACCCTGCAAAAGTGCCTCGATCTTCCCGACGACTGTATTCAGGACGTTGCCCGCATCACCAAGAAATATCGTATGCGCATGACGCCCTACTACGCCAGCCTGATCCAGCCTGTCCCCAATGACCCTGTCATTCTTCAGGCTGTACCCACCGCTGAGATGGTCGATACCGTGGGCGAAGAAATCCCACCTGTGGCTTCGGACCACTCTCCTGTTCGCCTCGTAGACCAGTTCTATCCGCGCGTGGTGGCTCTCAAGTCCACCAACATCTGCGCCATGTACTGTACACACTGTCTGCGCATCGCTCACATCGGCGGCTCTGATCGCACCTTCTCCAAGGCCGCCTATCAAGAAGCACTGGATTACATAGCTTCCAAACCAGCCATCCGCGACGTGTTGATTACCGGTGGCGACGCCTTCATGTTGTCCAACAGTTCCCTGCGCTGGCTGCTCGGCAAACTGGATGAAATCGATCATATCAAAATGAAACGTCTCGGCACTCGTGTCCCCGTGACAACACCGCAGCGCATAGACGCCGAACTTCTCGACATTCTGGAAGAGAGCAACGACAAGAAGCCCGTACGTGTGGTCACACAGATCAATACGGCTCAGGAAATCACACCGGTTTCCCGACAGGCGTTCAAGAACATTTCCAAACGCGTATTCGCCGTACTTAACCAGGCAGTCCTGTTGCGCGGCATCAACGATTCCAAGGTTAAGATGTGGCACCTGTGTGAAACCATTCAGGAATCATACATACGTCCCTACTACATCTTCAACTGTTCTTACCGGAACCCCCAGTACTACCACATGCGCGTCCCCATCCAGAAAGGCCGGGACATTGTGGAAGGTATGTACGGCAACATTTCCGGCGATGCCATCCCGCGCTACATCGCTGCTGCCGGCGGCAAGATCCCGCTCCACCGCGACAATGTTCAGGGACGCGAAGAAGACGGAACTGTCATCCTCCAGAAACCTTGGGGCGGCGAAGTCCGTTACCCGGACGCTAACCCGGAAGGCTATGGCAATGACACCGATTTCGCCTTCAACCAGTACGGCAAAAAGTAATGCTCAACACCATTCGCACATACATCACGGACCATGAGCAGGAAATGATGGACCTGCTTGAAAAGATCGTGTGCATCAACAGCTACACGCCCAACAAACCGGGTACTGATGCTGTGGCCACGGTTCTTGAGAGCGTGATGACCGACATGGGATTCACTGTACGTCGCGAAAAACGAGACGTGGTAGGTGACAATCTAGTCGCTGAAAACGCAGCCCGGTCTGAAAATCGCGGCCTTCTGCTTTGTGGTCACATGGACACTGTCTTTCCACCCGAAGACGGATTCGATTGTTTCCGTCCAGACGGCGACACCATCATCGGTCCTGGTGTAATTGATATGAAAGGCGGTCTTGTTGTCGGCATTTATGCGCTCAAGGCTCTTGAAGCTGCGGGGCTTCTGGCAGACATGCCTGTAACTTTCGTCTTCAACTCAGATGAAGAAATAGGTTCCCCCTATTCGCAGGGCCTCATCATTGAGGAGGCGACAAAGTCGACCATGGCTTTTGTCTTCGAATGTTCCAGCCCAGGCGGAAAGATCGTCACAGCACGAAAAGGAAAAATATCCTTTACTTTGGAAATTCAAGGACAAGCAGGTCACTCTGGCAATCTGACAGGACCGAAACCCAGCGCTATTCTCGAAATGGCACATCAAACCATTGCCCTAGAAGCACTCAATGATGCAGCCAAGGGCATATCAGTCAACGTTGGTCTGGTCGAAGGCGGTGTGGGACCGAACACCATCGCGCCCTCTGCCAAGGCCAAAATTGAATGTCGGTACTGGGACGAAATGGATGGCGTGATACTGCGCGAGGCCATTGAAAAATCAGCTGCATCACCCACCATTCCCGGCACCAGTTGTCAATTGGAAGTGATACCGGGGAGGCCGACCATGGAAAACAGTCCGGCTATTGCCAGTCTGTACAAAATCGTGGCCTCAGCCGGTGCCGATTTGGACATCCCGGTTCAAGAAAGTGCTCGAGGTGGTGTTTCAGACGCCAACTTCATTGCCAATGCAGGGACTCCAGTCATTGACGGTCTTGGACCCACAGGCGGCAAGGATCACTCTCACAACGAGTACATGATCACTGCCTCGCTGACCGAACGCACCATTCTGGCTGCGGTCGCCATGCGTCGGGCATTCGAACAACTTACATAAGCCTCCGGCGGCCCTTCCGGGGGGGCGCCTTCGGCGGGACCAGAGAACCCTTTGAAAAGGGTTCTCTGGACTCTCCCAAACGTTATATCGCTCGCTCCGCTCGAGACTATCCACTATCCCCCTATAAAAAAACTTATTCCTCTTTTCTTCTTTCCTGTCTCCCCAAAGGTCAGCAGCGAAGCGCCCTGACTCTCTTCACACCGTGAGGCTTTCGAGAGTGGTGCAGATCCTAGGCGGGAAGGTTTGAGTTTCCCGCAACTGTACCTTAGTACAGTGAGGACAGACTCAACCTTCCCAACGACGGAGATGCGCCGCTATCGGAAGCCGGGTCTAGCACCCATCACAAAAAAAAGACCCGCTCACGAAGAGCGGGTCTATTTTTTTTGTGATGGGTGCTACGCCCTAATTCAGTTTACGCTCTTGCGGAAACAGAGGAAGGTAGCGGTACACGAACGACAGGACCAAGAAGCCAAAAGCTATGATCATGATGGACGTGGCGTACTCAACCCAGTTCGGATAGTACACTTGCCATTCATCAAACGGCATAACCGGGAAAGCGATTGTCTGGACCGTAAAAAGGTAACGGTTCAGGGACACACCAATGCAGTCCAAAATGGCTGCGGTGTACAGCAATGTCGGATTATTACGGATAGCCGGAACAATCAACATAATAGCCGGAACAACACCACACAGCACAAGTTCAGAGAACATCAACCACTTGCCGTAGATAACGCCATAGAACATGTCGTCAAAGGTCAAACCGACGGTAGGCAGGTAGCCATAAGCCCATGCCCACGTGTCGAGAATCTTGAAGAACATGTAAACACACAGCATGGTGCCAGCAATCTTGCCCATCAAAGCCTTGGTCTTGAAGTCGACCAATTTCTTGCCAGTAATCTTCTCCATGAG
>Ga0209692_10002647_pt1 | contig 18860 bp, 14 predicted proteins | sample tdDd472_FD_187129 | JGI IMG/M metagenome (GOLD analysis project Ga0209692, IMG submission 187129) | Marine sediment microbial communities from the Atlantic coast under amendment with organic carbon and nitrate - tdDd47.2 (SPAdes)... | ecosystem: Environmental > Aquatic > Marine > Coastal >...
CGCGGCCTACATCCTGGCCAACACCATGTACATCGGGTCGCGGGCCCACACCCACGAATGGGCCCTCAGCAGCATGACGCCGCTGGTGGGCTACCTCATGGGCAAGAACATCATCTGCCGTGAGCGCGAGCTGCGGTTCCTGTTCAAGTTCTTCGCGGTGCTGATGATCTACTATGCGGTCCAGAGCATCGCGCAGAAGTTCCGGCTGGATATCCTGGTCTGGCCAAAGACAACGTTGGATCTCCACATGGGCCTCCATCACACCGGACGGTCCCGGGGCCCGTTCCTGCATCCGCCGCTCTTCGGCCAGATCATGGCGATGCTGGTGCCCATTCAGTTCTATCTATTCTTCCGCTTCAAATCGAAGCTGTCGCGTGGGTTGATCCTGATCGCTCTCGGAGTCTCATGCCTGGGACTGTTCTACACCTACACGCGCGCGCCATGGGTTGCCTGCATGGCGGGTTTCCTCACCCTGGCCATCATGCGGCCCAGATATCGTCAGCTGATCATCGGCTCGGGGATCATCGTGGCTGTGGCGGCGTTCTTCGGGGTGGCTCACCTCGTCCAGTCCGACGCCGATTTCTTTCATGACCGCCTGACCAACATGTGGACCGTCAAGAATCGACTGGCGGCCATCTCGGCCTCCATCCGCATCTGGCGAGACAACCCCATGTTCGGAGTCGGCTTCTTCAACTGGGACGACGTGTACGGCCTGTACCGACGGGGCGAGGAGATCCTGTTCTTCGGTTACATCGAGCGGCACGCCGGTGACGGGGTCCGGATTCACGATATCTACTTCGGCCGGCTGGCCGAGGAGGGCATCATCAGCCTGGGGCTCCTGTCGGCGGTGTTCATCGCCATCTGGCTGCGGTTCAAGAAGCTCTGGGCCATGGTGGCCGAGCCCGACGTCCTGAACCGCGACGGACTCGCCGTCGTGGCGGCCATCCTCGTCACCTATCTCGTGGGCGGCGCGGGCATCGACTTCCGATATTTCGACATGGTGAACGCGATTCCGTACCTCCTGGTCGGCGTCCTGTACGGCTATCAGGTTCCGCATCACCCGCCGCCGCCGCCGCCTTACCGGCTCTGGACTCCGCCCTACTTCTCCCGCCGCGACGGCGGCGACGAACCCTCCGGCGCGTGAGCGAGAGGATCGTCATGAGTGAAATCGGTCATAGCCGTCCTGTCTTCGTCGTGGGCATGAACGGCTCGGGCACCACCATGATGCTCGACCTCCTCGACAGCCATCCGGGACTCTACGGATTCCGCCGCGAGACCCTGATCATCCCGCACTACGCGGCGAACCAGGCCAAGTACGGCGACCTGACCGACGACGACAACTACCGACGCCTCTGGCGAGATTTTCTGGGCTCGCCGGTGTTCAAGTTCGTCAACCAGGGCCAGACGCCGCCGCTGCCCGAAGACTGGCAAGACCGTCCTCGCACGCTCGCGGCCGTCGTCGACGGTACCTACCGGATCTTCGCCGCCCAGCAGGACAAGGTGCGCTGGTGCGAGAAGACACCCATGCACGTCCAGCATATCGACACCCTGCACGGCCTGTTCCCGGAGGCCAGCTTCATCCACATGGTGCGCGACGGCCGCTCCTGCGCGGCGTCCCTGCACCGGCGCTGGAAGTATCATCCGTGCCGCTCGATGCTGCGCTGGAAAACCCTCGTGCCCATGGCACGGCGGCAGGCCGACGCCAGCGGCGCCACATACCTCGAGGTCCGGTACGAGCGACTCACGGCCGATCCCGAGGCCGTCATGCGCGAAGTCTGTGAGTTTCTCGGTGAAGGCTGGGATGCCGGCGTGCTGAAGACGAGCCGGGTCAGGACCTTCACCGGCACCGAGCAGAAGGACATCGTCAAGCGCGAGGCCACCTGGGCGAACTATCTCGGGCCCCGGCGCGTGGCCACCCTCGAGCGCATCGGCGGACGGCTGCTCGCCGAACTGGGCTACGAGACGGCCGATCCCGGCGGCGACTGGACGCCCCCGGCGTGGCGCAGTCGCTTGTGGACCTTCCGCGATGACGTGTATCTGGCCTTCCGCGCCCTCGTCACCGAGTTCCGTTTCCGTGGTGACGGGCGCTGGGACAGCTTCGGCAATCGGGTGCGCGCGGCCATTCGCCAGCGCCTCTCCTCGCGCTCCTGAGCGGACTCGAAACGAACCGCCTGATCACGAATTCGCAATGTTCGGTTGAGTTTATGGCGCCGATGGTCGATCATCAGCGGGCGTTCTTCGCCTGTTCCAGGTCACACTTGCGCGGTGAGATACTCCATGTACCAGGATCACTTCGGTCTCCACGCCGATCCCTTTGCTCTGTCTCCGAGCCTCAAGTTCCTCTACCGGTCTCAGGCTCACGCCGAGACCATGGCCCATCTGGGTTATGGTCTGGAGCAGGGCGAGGACATCATCATGATCTCCGGCGCCATCGGCACGGGCAAGACCCTCGCGCTGCAGAACCTGCTGGCCAAGGTGAGCAAGCTCTTCGACCAGGTGCTGGTGAACGTGACCGCCGTGGGCTACGTGGAGTTCCTCAAGCTGGTGCTGGACGAGATGGGTGAGACCTGGCCCGACGGCGCCGACGCGGCCGACCTCCTGGTGCGCATGAAGCGGCGGGCGCTGGCGGTGAATGAAGAGGGGCGCAAGATCCTGCTGGTGGTGGATGAGGCGCAGAACCTCAATCCCGAGACCCTGGAAGGGGTCCGCCTGCTCACCAACCTGGGGCAACCCGACAAGCAGCTGTTCCAGATCGTCCTGGCGGGGCAGCCGGGCCTGGAGCAGGTGGTGGAACGGCAGGACCTGGCACAGCTCCGGCAACGCATCCGGGTGCATTATGCCCTGGAGCCTCTCAATGCCCGGGAAACCGGCGAGTACATCAATCACCGAACCTCCGTGGCCGGGGCCATGGCGCCGCTCTTCTCGGCGGCGGCCGTCTCGCGCATCCACGAACTCAGCGCCGGGATCCCGCGCCTGGTGAATCACCTGGCCGGCCATGCCATGCTGGCCGCCTTCGTGGACAAGGACCGGCGAATCGAGAGCCACCATGTGGCGTCCGAAGGCACGCCGGAGGCTCCGGTGCCGACTGCCGGCGGCCCGGTGGAACACGAGACCGAGGCCGCACCCGACCGCCGCGCGCGAGTGGAACCCGTGACGGTGGAGCGACGGCGCGCGACCACGCGGCGGCGGGGACCGGCGGCGCCGCCTCGACGTCGCACCGGAGTGGCCTGGCTCTGGATACTGGCCGTGGCCGTGGTGGTGGTGGGCGTCTGGTACGTCCTCAATCGCGATAGCCGGGCCGACCTGCCGCCGTTCGCCGGCCAGCAACAGCAGCCGGCGCCGGTGGTCGTCGAGCAGACCTCGGCCGACGCGGTGTCGCAACCGGTCGCCGAGCCGGCCGCCGAGCCGGAGGCGCGGCCGGGTGTGGATGACGGGCCCCAGGCGGCCGTCAACCCCATCACCGAGGTGGAGGATCGGCCGGTGACGCCGGCGATCCAGCACTGGATCCATGTGGCCAGTTTCCGGGACGAGACCCGGCTGCATGTCTATCGCGAGCGTCTGGCCGAGGCCGGTCTGGAAACCGACCAACGCCGGGCCACCCTGGCCGATGGTCGGGTGTGGCAGAGAGTGCTGGTGGGTCCGTATCCCGATGCCGCCGCGGCGTCGGCGGCGGCTCGCGATCTGGAGAACCGTGGCCTGATCTCCTTCCACCGCCTCCTCGAGGATTGACCGCACCGTGTCGCAATCGCTGGTGGTAACCCAGCTCGTCGAGAGCCTCGTGGTCGGCGGCGCCGAGAATCTGGCGGTCCGCATCGCCAATGGTCGTGCGGCCACGGGCGCGCCGTCTCTGCTCTACGCGCTGCACCCCCACGGACCCCTCCGCACGCGAGTGTCCTCGGCGGTGACCTTGCGGGAGCTCGATGTCTGGCGCGAGTCCATCCGGCGGCCCCTCGGTTTCGCGGCCAGCTTGCGACGAGGGCGCCGGGCCATGCTCCGGCAGCTGCGCCACGACGACGTCGATGTGGTGCAGGCCCATCTACCGGAGGCCAACCTGTGGAGCCTGCTCATCACCGGCCGCGAGGCGCCGGCGGTGGTGGCCACCATCCACAACAACAATGAATTCTATCTGAGCGACCGTCGCGGGGGGCTGCGTCAGGCCCTGCGCCGCCGGGCCTATCGATTGGTCCTGGAGCGCTGCCGGGCGGTGGTGACGGTGAGTGCCGCGGTGAAGAGCAGCCTGGTGGACGACCTGGGCCTGGACGACCGGCAGGCCGCGAAGCTGGTGGTGGTGCCCAACGGCGTGGAGGTGCCGGAGTTGCAGGACGGCGTCCGGGATGCCGTTCGCCGGGAACTTGGTCTGGAGCCTGGCGAGCATCTGCTCCTGGGCGCGGGCCGACTCACGGCCCAGAAGAATTTCATCGACCTGTTGGAGGTGGCCGCGGCCCTGCGTGACCAGGGCGTGGCGGCGCAGGTGGTCATCGCCGGCGAAGGCGAGGAGCGACAGCTGCTCGTCGACCGGATCACGGCGCTCGGTCTGCAGGATCGCGTCCGGCTGCTCGGCGTGCGCGACGATCTCGAACGCCTGGTCCAGGCCGCCGATGTCTTCGTGCTGAGCTCGCTCTGGGAGGGGTTGCCGCTGGTGATGCTGGAGGCCATGGCGGCGGCGTGTCCGGTGGCGGCCTACGCCATCGAGGGCACCCGGGACATCCTCACCAATGGGCGCACCGGCCTCCTCGCGCCCAGGGGCGACGCTCCGGCCCTGGCTCGCGGGTTGGGCCGGTGGCTGGAGCAGCCCGAGAACCGTCGTCGGACGGGCGAGGCCGGTCGGCGACTCGTCGAACAGCGGTACAGCTTCGGTGGCGTGCTGGAGCGACTGGAAGACCTCTACATCGACGTGGCCCGGCAGCGCGGAGGACGTGGATCATGAACCGGAATCTCCTCGTCTTCCTGCACCTGGCCAAGACCGGCGGCCGCTCGGTGGACACCGTGCTGCGCAACACCTACGGGCCGGGCTATATCCAGGCCGATGCCCTGGTGCCCCACCGGCCCGTGGGACTGACCGATGGTGAATTCATCGCTCCGGTGTATGGGCCCGAGGAACTGGCGCGCGTGCAGGGCCGTTGCCCCTGGATGAGGGCCATCGGCGGGCATACCGTGACATTGTGGTCTGGAGTCCACAACATGGTTTCGCCGCGATATGTGGCCTTCATGCGCGAACCGCTGGCCCGTGGCGCGTCTCATTATCAGTTCCACGTGGCCACGTCCGAACAACCGCTGGACTGGGACGCCTGGCGGGCCTGGCCCGAGCACCATCAGCACCAGGTGCGCTATTTCGACCGCGCCGGTGATCCGGACGCGGCCAAGGCGGCCATCCTGAAGCACGGCGTGTTCGTCGGCCTGCTGGAACGCTTCGAGGAGTCGCTTCTGCTCATGCGGAAGCTGGTGGCTCCCGAGTTGAGAGTGGCCTATCGTCGGGCCAACACGGCCAGCAGCAACACCGTGGCCCGCGATCTCCTGGCCGATCCCGAACGCCGGGAGCAGATCCGGGCCATGTACAGCCACGAGTTTCCGCTGTACGCATGGGTGCGGGACGAACTGTGGCCGCGTTACGAGGAGGCCTATGGCCCGGGGCTGGCCGAGGACGCCGCGAGGCTGCGCGAGGATCCGGGGCGCGACTTCCGGCGCTGGCCCGATCTGCTGGCCCGCGTGCAACACCGGTTCTGGTTCGAACCCTGGGTGGTGCGTCAGCGGCGGCGGGGGTGAGCGACTGCGGCTATGCTGGGAGCCGCTCTCCACCTCGAAAGGACCGTGCCATGTCCGGCGACACGCCCATGCCCCCCGAGCGCTTCCATCAGCTGGTGCAGGCCCGTTCCCGGGAGCCGCGCCCCGATCTCCTCATGGATGTCGAGCCTCGCGAGATCAGCGACGCGACCTCACCCCTCGCGGCGGAGTTGCTGGGCGAGGCGGTCACCCGTCCTCTGGAGAGCGGTGAGCTGTTGCTGATCTGCGAGGAGACCACCCTGGCGGACCTCGAAGCGGCGGCGGCCGCGGTGGCTCTCGCCGCGCCCCTGGCGGACCCCGCCGGGGAACCCGCCCTGGCGACCCTGGCGACGCCGCGACTCTTCAGTCCACGCCTCGACGACCTCATGAACTGGCGCCCGGCCCTGGCCGAGGTGCTGCGTCTGCTGGAGGGGGCCTTGCAGGCGGGAGCGGCCGTGCCGTTGACCATGCTGGTGGGGCACGTGGAGACCTACCCCGAGTGGGTGGAGCATCTCATGCGCGTGCGGCATCTGCGCGACAACGGACGGGGCCGCGTGGGGCTGACGGTGTCGCTGGCGAGTGACGACGATCTGACCGTGCCCGACGAGCGCGTGGTCGGGGTGGCGCGCGCAGCCCGGCCGACCGACGTCGATCTTATGCGCCGCCATGCGCAGGCTCTGGCCGTCCTGGCTCTGGGGTCGGACTCGGTGGTGGGCAGCTAGTCTCGCTGTAGCCAGTCGGTGCCGTAGATACGGGCCGGGAAGAGCACGGGCACCAGCCCGAGCAGGAACTGGCGTAGCTTCAGCGCCAGGTGGTTGGCGTGATGGGCGCCGCACACCGTGCGCAGGAAACTCTCCAGGGTGTGCACCTGGATCTCCACGGTGAAGCGATAGGGCGCCTGGCCCGGGAACCGTCCGGGAAACAGGATGTCCATGTCACCCTTGAAAACACGGAAACCCTGACCGCTGTGAGTGTTGAGTGCCGAGCCGGCCGGCGCGGAGCTGATGGTGTCGGTGATGTTGCGCCAGCCGAAGGGGTTGCCCAGCCCGCGGTCCAGCAGGCCGATGAGATCGTCCAGAGCCTCCTCGTCGTGGACGATGAACATGGCGCCGAGGATGTCGCCGATCTCGTCGGGATTGTTCAGGCCCTTGCGCAGCATCTTGGAGAGGATGCTGCCGCTGCGGTGCTGCCGCATGTCCTGCCAGCGCACCTTTTCGATGACGCGGTGAGCGCCGTCCACGACCTCGAAACTGATTCGTTCCACGGACCGCTTGAAACGGCAGCTATGATAGAGCACGTCCAGAGAGGTGGTGCGGCCGCCTTCGCGGGCCTCGAGGAAGGCCGAGTCGAAGTGCCAGACCTGGTCGCCGGGCTGCGGGCGGTTGGTATAGCGGATGGTCTGGTCGTCGTCGTCCATGTGGAAGCCGATGTTGACCGGATAAGATTGCTTCTGATGTTGCCACAGGGTGCGGTCGAGCAACTCCTCGAAGTACATCAGGTGCAGGGGGCCGTCCTGGATGTGGCGGGAGTGGTCGATGTCCAGCAGCGAGTTGGCCAGATGGATCTTGCGCAGAGACTCGAAACCCAGGCGCGGATCGTCGGTGGACAGGGCCAGGTCCAGGAGCTCGCGCAGATCGTTGCAGGCGGTCACCGCGGCGGCGGGTCGCACGCGGGCGCTCTGGGGCCGGGGCAGCAGGTCGATGGCGGATTCCAGGAAGACGTCGGCTTCGGCCAGGAATTCGGCCACGATGTGGATGTCGTCGTCGCAGGGCGGCAGCTCGCCGCGACCGCCGCGCAGGGGACGCACCAGCCGCGCGGCCTCCCGGCGGTAGGCGTCCAGGTTCTCGCCGATGCGGTCGTTGGTGAGCTGCAGGAATCGCAACAGGCGCGAGGGATGTTCGAGGATGGCCGGAGAGAGCAGAGGGTGGGCCGAGATGTCCACATCCCAGTTGACGTTGCTCCAGTCATTGACGATCCGGTCGGCGCGGATCCACTGCTCATTCATGCGGTGTGTGCTCCGTGGGGCGCCGGCCCGCGCCGACGCCCCGGAATGGTCTAGATGGTGTCCAGCACGCGGGCCAGGTCGGCCTCGATGTCGGCGTAGTCCTCGCAACCCACGGCGATGCGCACCAGGCCGTCGCTCAGCCCGGCCTTCTCCTGCTCTTCTCGCGAGATGCCCGCGTGGGTCATGCTGGCCGGATGCTCGATGAGGGTCTCGATGCCGCCCAGGCTCACGGCCAGCACCGGCAGCTCGACGTTGTCCATGAGCTTCTTGCCGGCCTCCAGGCCGCCCTTGACGCCGAAGCTGATCACCGCGCCGCCGCCGCGCATCTGGCGTTTGGCCAGCTCGTACTGCGGATGACTCTCGAGGAACGGATAGCGCACCCATTCGATCTTGTCATGGTCTTCGAGGAACCGCGCCAGCTTCATGCTGTTCTCCTGCGCCCGCTCCATGCGCATGCCCAGGCTCTTGACGCCGCGCAACACCAGCCACGCCTGGTGGGGATCCATGGTCCCGCCCAGGTTCTTGTGGACCTTCAGCAGGTGGTTGTACAGCTCGGGTTCCTTCGCCAGGACCATGCCCGCCACCACGTCGGTGTGGCCGTTGATGAACTTGGTCATGCTGTGAAGGACGATGTCGGCGCCGAGTTCCAGGGGATTCTGCAGCAGGGGGCTGGCGAAGGTGTTGTCCACCGACACCTTGGCGCCGTGCTGGTGCGCGATCTCGCAGATGGCCGGGATGTCGGCGATCTTCAGGGTCGGGTTGTCGGGGGTCTCGATGTGCACCAGTGTGGTGTTGGGGCGCATGGCGGCAGCCACGTTGGCGGGATCGCTGGTGTCGACGAAGGTGGCCTCGACGCCGAAGCGGGGGTACTGGGTCTCCAGCACCGTGCGGCTCGGGCCGTACACGGTGTCGGCGCACACGACGTGCTGGTTCTGACCCAGCATGGCGTAATACACCAGGTTCACCGCGGCCATGCCCGTGGCGCAGGCCATGCCGCCGTGGGCGTTCTCCATGGTGGCGATGCACTCCTCGAGGGCCATGGTGGTGGGGTTGCCCAGGCGGGTATAGATGAAGCCGCCTTCGGGATCGCCGCGGAAGCTGGCCGCGCCGTGGTCGGCGTTCTTGAAGGCGAAGGTGCTGCTCTGGTAGATGGGCACCGACACGGCCCCGGTCTGGGGGTCGACGTGGTTACCGGCGTGGATGGCCTGGGTATGGCGACCCTTGTTGTGGAGGTCGTGCATGATTCGGTGATCCTTCCTTGTGGTCGAACAGCGGACGGCGATTGAACCCGAACAACGTGGACCCATGGTCGCTCGCCGTCAAGTGGCCGACTGTCAGGACGGGGACTGCTTGCCTCGGCATTGCCAAGCAACCTATTATAGCCTTTCTACGTTGTGGTCCTGTTCTGCTCTCATCCTGCCGACCTGCCAAGGAGATCGTCATGCGCGTTTGCCGCCTCAGCCGGCCGCTGCTGGCCCTGGGCCTCGTGGCCCTGGCCCTGCCCCTTTTCGCCGCCGAAGCCTGGAATTTCATGCCCAACAACGACATCGGTGCTGTCGACTGGCGCAACGCCCATCCCGAGTGGGACGGCCGCGGCGTGGTCATCGCCATCCTGGATACCGGCGTCGACCTGCACGCTCCGGGTATGCAGACCACCACGGAGGGTCTGGTGAAGGTGGTGGACGTGCGCGACTTCTCCACCGAGGGCGACTGGTCCACCGAGCCGGCCGAATGGGATGCCGAGCAGATGGTGTGGCGCAACGAGGACGGCCTGCAGCTCAAGGGCGCCGCGAGCCTCGCCGTGCCGCCCGCCATCGACGGCAAGGTGTACATGGGCTCCATCACCGAGCCCGAGTTCATCACCAACCCCGACGTCTACGATCTCAACGACGACGGCGACAAGAACGACGTCTTCGGCTTCATCGTCTACCAGGCCGAGCGGGCCGCCGTGGAGAGCGCCCTGGGCGTGGGCCGCGGTTACGACCAGCTGGGCGCCATGAACGACACCGCCGCCGAGCGGGTGGCCGATGAACGCGCCACCACGCGCGTGTGGATCGTGGTCGTCGATACCAACGCCGACGGCGACCTCGCCGGCGAGAAGCAGCTCCGCGACTACCACATCAACTTCGACGAGTTCGGCCTGGTGAGCGACAGCGCCGCCGACAGCCGCACCCTCATGGCCTGGGCCGTGAACGTGCGCGACGAGGAGGACTTCCTCGGTGCCGCCGCCGCGCCCACCTGCGAGTTCCACTTCGACGACGGTGGCCACGGCAGTCACTGCGCCGGCATCGCCGCCGGCCACAAGGTCTACAACCAGGAGACCATGCACGGCGCAGCTCCGGGCGCCTACGTCATCAGCTGCAAGCTGGGCGACAGCCGCCTGGCCGGTGGCGCCACCCGCACGTCGAGCATGAAGAAGGCCTACGAGCACGCCGTGGAGTTCGGCAAGCGCTGGGGCATGCCCGTCGTCGTGAACATGAGCTTCGGCATCGGCTCCGTGGAGGAAGGCGACGATGCCATGGGCCGCTGGCTCGACCAGCTCATGGCCGACAACCCCGGCTTCTACGTGTGCACCAGCGCCGGCAACGAGGGCCCCGGTCTGAGCACCGTGGGTATTCCGGGCACCAGCGAGAGCCTCATCACCGTGGGCGCGTCGCTGTCACGCACCACGGCCAAGGATCTCTACGACGCCGAACTGACCCGCGACACCATGTTCGCCTTCAGCAGCCGTGGCGGCGAGACTCCCAAGCCCGATATCGTGGCGCCCGGTTCGGCCCTGAGCACCGTGCCCGGCTTCGACGACGGTTCGGCCCGTTACAACGGCACGTCCATGGCCAGCCCCGAGGCCGCCGGCGGCGTGGCGCTGCTGGTGTCGGCCGCCGAGCAGCAGGATCTGGACATCCACTGGGGCATGGTCAAGCGCGCGGTGATCGCCGGCGCCACCCGCATCCCCGGTCTGGAACTCAACACCCAGGGCGGCGGCCTGGTGAACGTGCCGGCCAGCTGGCCGATCCTCAAGGACCTGGCCGGCTCCGAGACCGCCAAGCAGGTGCTCTGGTACCACGTCGAGACCGCCTGCCCGTTCCAGGACGACGGTCTGGCCTCGGCGGCCTACTGGCGCGTGCCCGGTGGCGCTCCCGTGGCTCCCGAGCGCGTGCACTTCGACGTCACGCCTGTCTTCCATCCCGACATGACGCCTGACCAGCGTGACAGCTTCCTGCGCGCGTTCTCCTTCAAGAGCGAGGCCAACTGGCTCAAGGTGGTCAGCGGCAAGGACTACGTCCGCGGCAACGGCTCCATGGGCGTGGTGGTGCAGTACGACGAGAAGAAGCTGCAGTCGGGCCACAACGGCGCCCGGGTCATCGGCAGCATCTCCGGCGGCGACGTCGGCGGCCTGGCCGCCCGCGAGTTCTACCTCTGGAACACCGTGGTCACCGGCACGCCCCTCACCGTGGACAACGGCTACAGCCTGAGCTGGGACGGCAAGGACCTGGCTCCCAGCTGGGTGCACCGCTACTACGTGGACGTGCCCTCGGGCGCCACGGCCATGCGCGTGCGCCTCGAGGTGAGCGACGACACCGGCGCGGCCAAGGGCGCCCGGGTGCTCACCGAGGTCTGCAGCCCCGAAGGCGTGGTGTGCGGTGGCTGGACCGGTTACGCCAGCCGCGAGCACGATCCCGTCAATGACAAGACCATCATGCCCGAGGACCTCTATGCCGGCACCTGGGAGATCAACGTGGTGAGCGCCATCACCGCCATGGATCCCGGCACCTACCGGCTCACCGTCAGCTGTGACGGTTACGACGTCGAGCCCGCCGAGATCACCCGGCTCAAGCGTCCGGCCGCCGGCAAGGCCGCCAAGGCCGGCCTCACCGTGGTGCGCACCTTCCCCGGCGTGTTCCGTGGCGACGCCTCCGCCAGCGTCGGCGGCTTCCTAAAGACCCACGACGTGGAATTGAAGGAAACCGACGAGTGGACCATGAGCTTCACCCTGGACGGCACCACGCCCCGGGCCGGCTTCACGCTGACCATGGACGAGGCCGTGGCCAACCTCCACACCGATTGCGCCGTGAACATCTACGACGCCGCCGGCAACCCCGTGCGGCGTGGCGCCTTCGACGGCACCGTGGCTCACACCGGCATCCGCCTGCCTGCGGGCGAGACCTCGGCCACCTACAAGCTGGAAGTGGTGGGGGCCTTCGCCATCTCCGAGGACATGGAGGACTGGGGCTTCGAACTCGAGGAGCGTTACCACTTCGCCAGCGCGGTTCGCGGTTCGGTGCGTGGCCAGGGCCGTGGCGATCTGCGGATGTACTGCGGTGTGCCGGCCGAACTGAAGCTGAGCTTCGACGGCGAGTGGCCCGCGGCTCCCGACGGCATGGGCTACTTCGGTGCGGTGCGCTTCGAGGATGCCTACACCAGCGACCGTCGCCCCGGCGACGAGGCCGGCCGCCTGGTGCTCGAGGTGCCCATCGCGGTGGAGTAAAGGGTCGACACCCGATGATCGCGAGCCCGCTCCCGACACGGGGGCGGGCTCGTTCCGTATCAGCCAGTGATCACAGACCGAGGAAACGGATGGACAGCCCGCTGGCGAGGATGATCACGCCGGCCAGGCAGTGCGTGTAGCGCTCCATGCGTTGCAACGGCAGCAGCCGCACCCCCCGCTCGGCCAGCGTCACCATCACCAGCATGGTGCCCACGGTGGTGACGGCGAACACCAGTGTCACCAGGATCAGGCCCATGGTGCTGGTGTGGGCGGCGGGGACCATGAGGATGGGGATCAGCGGCTCGCAGGGGCCCAGGACGAAGAACACGAACAGCAGCCAGGGTGTGAGTTCCCGGGTGCTGCGGCCGCCGTGGACGTGGGTATGCTCGTGCTCGTGGGCGTGGACATGGTCGTGTCGGGTGCCGTCGGGATGAACGTGTTCGTGCCGGTGGGTCTGGCTGCGCCGGGCCCGGCGCAGTCCCCAGATCGCATAGACCAGTCCGAAGGAGATGAGGAACCAGGCGGCGATGTCGCCACGCACTCCCTCGAACATCTCGAGGTGATGGACCGCCAGGCCCATGCCGATGCCCACCAGCCCGACGACCACCGAGCCGAGGACGTGGCCGAGGCCGCAGACCAGGGTCACGGCCAGGGTTCGCGAACGCGACCATTTCCGCGCCGCCCCCATGACCACGAACGGCACGTAGTGGTCGGGGCCGGCCAGGGTGTGAATCAGGCCCACCGAGGCGGCCGTGACCAGAAGAACACTGAGACTGGATTCCATTCATGAACCTCGTTGCCATGCGCGTTGCCCGGGTGATCGGGCAGAGGGTAACAGGTTTCGGCCCCGGTGGGCACCGTCAGAACAACGACCGAATGCCCCAGCAGGTTGCACGCCGCCCGGAGACGTGGCGTCGTCTTCTGCATGGTCGTGATCGTTCTTGATCGTCGTGTTCGCCCCGCTTCGGGCCGTCCCGCGCCGCCGGATTCCCCATCGGTTCCTGTTGTTCCCCGTGATTCCGTGCGGCCTGGAGGGGTATGGATCTTTCATGGGAGCAGGCGAGATGTCACTCGCCCAGGCCCAGAAGTGACCAGGAGACCGTTCCATGGCTAGCCGTTCGACCCTCATCACCAGACGACGCACCCGTGAAGGACGCTGGGCCACCGTGGCGGCCTGGCTGTTGCTGGTCCTGCCCATGGCCTGCGGTTGTGAGATCAGGGACCTCACCGAACCCGCGGATTCTCCCGCCGTTCCCTCCGTACCCGATGCTCCCGATGCACCGGTGGACGATCCCGACCCCGGTAGCCAGATGGCCGTGGCGCCGGGCGTCGACTACAGCCTGCCCGGGTGGGTCGAGCCCGAGGACTTCGCCGGCTACGTCGATCATCCCGATTACCAGTCCAACACCGTGGGCAGCGCCTACCGTAACTGGTGGACGTCCTGGGCCGATCTGGAGCCGGTGCGCGGCGAGTACAACTGGGATCTCGTCGAGCAACGCCTGGACCAGGCCGCGGCCGGCGGCTATCGGCTGTGCCCGCAGTTGCGCAATCTCGTGTGTGGTGGCGGCAACGAGGACCGCAACGTCGTGATCCCGTCATCGGTGCCGGAGTGGGTGTTCGAGGAATTCGAGCTCACCGAGGACGACATCATGTCGCTGGGCGGCGACTGGAACATACGGGTCATTCCCGCCTGGCGGACGGACATCCGTGAGGCTTTCCACGATTTCGTCCGCGCCTTCGGCGAACGGGGCTACCCGGCTCGCGAGGAACTGGGCGCCATGTACATCCACGGCGTCAGCCCCTCGCGTGGCGAGGAGTTCTGGCTGGAACCCGAGCAGACCGCCCTGCTCGAGCGCGACGGCGGCTTCAGCGCCATCGTCATGCAGGAGTGGATCGAGAGTCGCCTCGACGCCCATGCCGAGGCCTTCGGCGCCAACACGCACAAGCTGGCCTGGGTGGGTAAGCTGACCATCTGGAAGTACAGCGGTCAGGATTACGAGGACGCCGCCTGGAATGTGGTGCAGCATGCCTGGGATCTGGGAATCGGCAACCGCAGCAGCATCGTCGAGAAGTACCATATCTCCCTGGTCGAGCCGGCGCTGGGCCAGTCTCTGGACGACGACGGCTACCTTCACACCGACGAGAGCATCCCGCCCCTGCGCGACGGCCTGTACTTCGGTGACGAGAACGAGGAATACGGCGACGACTGGGCCTGGCGTTATGGCGACGCCGCCGACGATTGGCAGCGATACCGCTTCGCCATGCTGCGGACCTTGCAGATGCAGATGCGCGTGCTCTGGACCCGCGCCCAGGCCGAGGACATCGATCCGGAGCTGTCGACCTACGCCCGCTATTCCCTGGGCAAGACCGTCACCAGCACGGCGGACGCCTGGGCCTACCTCAAGGAATCGGCGGTGAGGTCCTCGCTGACCCCGGCTCGCGCGGTGAAGAACTTCGAGCGCTGGTTGCAGCAGCGGGACGTGCCCGGGGGCATGACGGTGCCCGTGGCCCGTTTCGATCGGGCCTTCAATGCCGGGGGCATTTCCGACAACAGAGACGGGGCTTTCTACGACTTCACCGCCCGGCGCACCGATGCCGACTCGGACCAGCCGTTCATGTACTTCGACCTGGACGACCGGTTCACCACCAGTGGCGATATCGATATCAAGGTGGAGATCATCGACGATACCACGGCCACCTGGCGGCTGGAGTACGTCGGGGCCGGCGGTAATCTGGTGTCCACCGAGAGTTACACCGGCGCCGGCGACGGCGAGGTGCGGACCGTCACCTTCACCCTGGATGACGCACGATTCGCCGGAGAACTCGACCACGGCATGGATTTCCGCATCGTCTGCAACGGCCCCCAGGACGTGACGGTGCGCTGGGTGCGCGTGGTGCGTCAGTCCCGGCCGTAGTCCGGATCAGGCCGGCAACAACTCGGCCGGAACCGGCCCCGGCAAGGGTACGCCCGGCGCCCGATGCCCCATGATCACGTGGGGCTTCGGCGTGCCATGGAAGTCGCTACCCATGGTCGTCACCAGATCCAGCGAGGCCGCCAGCGCCCGGAACTCGGCCACCTGCTCGTCGGTGAACCCGGTGTACCAGGCCTCCAGTCCCCACAACCCGTGTTCCTTGAGCCGGCGCAGGCGCCGTTCCAGCTCCGCGGACTCGAGCATCAGCGAGGTGGGGTGGGCGATGACCGGCTTGCCGCCGGCCTTCACCACCAGTTCCACGGCTTCCTCGGGATCGAGGCGGAAACGGTCGACGTAAGCGGGGCCGCCCTTGGCCAGGAGCTGGTCGAACACCATCTGGTACTCGGGCACCAGGCCCTTGCCCACCAGCACGGCCGCGAAGTGGGGGCGGGCCACCACGTCGCCGCCGCCGGCTTCGGCGATGATCTCGTCCATGGTCACGTCGTAGCCGAGATCGTTGAGCTTCTCCACGATGCGCTCGTTGCGCCGGGCTCGTCCGCCGCGGATCTCGCGCAAGGCCGGCTCGAGGGCCGGGTGCTCATGCTCGACACCCAGGCCCAGCAGGTGACACACGCCGGGATCCCAGGTGCACGAAACCTCCACGCCACACACCGGAGTGAGGCCGCGTTCGGCGGCGCGTGCCTTGAAACGGGCGTGGCCGGAGGTGGTGTCGTGGTCGGTGAGGGCCAGCACGCCGAGGCCGGATTCGACGGCGTGGTCCACCAGCTCCTCGGGGGTGAGGGAACCGTCGGATTGATCGCTGTGGCTGTGAAGATCGACGAGCTTGGTCACGCAGGGGCCTCCAGGAGCAGGGGCAGGGTGTCGGCGGCGGAGCCGGGGACGTAGAGATCGGCGCGCTGGGTGATGGCGCTGGGTTCCAGGTTGAACTCCACCACCGAGGCGTCGTGCAGGCGGGCCAGGGTCACCAGGCCGGCGGCGGGATAGACGGCGCCGGCGGTGCCCACCACCAGCAGGATGTCGCAGGCCGAAACGACCTCGTCGGCGCCCTGGGCCGCCGCGGGCGGGATGCCCTCGCCGAACCACACGACACCCGGCCGCAGCAGATCATTGCAGCGGGGGCACCGCGGGGGGATGGGCATGGGGACACGGTGATCCATGTCGGCGAAGGTGCAACTGATGCACCGCACGGCCCAGATGTTGCCGTGGTACTCGATGACATCCTGGCTGCCGGCCTGCTGGTGGTAGCCGTCCACGTTCTGGGTGACCACCCGGACGTCGGTGATGGCGGCCAGGTCCACCAGGGCGTGGTGGGCGTCGTTGGGCGCGCTCTCGGCAATGAGACTCCGGCGCCAATCGTACCACCGCCACACCAGCTCGGGATCGCGGTCGAAGGCCTCGGGGGTGGCCAGGTCCTCGGGGCGATAGCGTGACCAGAGGGCATGGTCCTCGCTGCCGCGGAAGGTGGGGATGCCGCTGGCGGCGCTGATGCCCGCACCGCTGAGCACCACCACCCGGGCGCCGTCATGGCACCGTCGGGCCAGTTCCTCGAGCTTGTTCTGCCAGTGTTCGCTCATGGAATGCTCCCTCGTCTCCCGGTCGGCCGGGGTCGCGGCTTGCCCGCGCTCCCCTCATGAGCCATGATCGTTGCGAGTCGACGGCACTGTCAACCAGGAGCCCACGTTTGTCCATGCGCATGGTGAATCTCGCCCTCGGGTTGCTGCTGCTGGCCACGGCCACGGCCGCCGCACCCCTGGTCTTCCACGCCGATACGCCGGTGGCCCGGAATCTGGCCCGGGATTTCAGCGAGGTCTGGCAAGAGCACGGCGCGGCCCTCATGGCCGACCTGTTGCCGGCCGGGGCGATCGTCGACACCATCCATTGCCTGGTGCTGCCCTCCGACTCGTTCAAGCAGTATTTCGGCGACCGGTTGCCCGACTGGGGGGTGGGGGTGGCCATGCCGCCGGGCAAGCTCGTGGCCGTGGACTACGAGCAGATCTCGACGGTGGGGCCGGGACCCGCGACGGTGTTCGTGCACGAGATGACCCACGCCCTGCTGTTCCAGGGCGCGGGAGAGGCCCGGTTGCCCACCTGGCTGCACGAGGGAGCGGCCATGCGGGCCAGCGGCGAGTGGCGTTTCACCGATACGGTGGCCGTGGCCCTCAGCGGTCACGTGCCGTCCCTGGGAAGCCTGGACGGACCGTTCCCCCGGGGCGGCGCCGGGGCCCAGACGGCCTACCGCACCAGTCTGGCCGCCGTCACCTATCTGGAGAGTGAGCACGGACCCGGAGCGGTGCCGCGCATCGTGGCCTCCGCCCGGCGGCACGGCGATTTCTATCGGGGCTTCCTCACCGCCACCGGCGAGGAGCCGTCCATGTTCGCCCACCGTTTTGCCGCCCGCATGCGCCTGCGCTACGGCTGGGTGCTGCTGCTGTTCCGCTGGCCCACGTTCTTCGTGATCCTGGCCGTACTCTTTTCCGTGGGCGCCATTCGAAAGATCATCATCACCCGCCGGTCCCTCCATGACCCCGATGAGCCGGACGATCCTCACGAGTCCGGGTCCTTCCCCTCCTGACCCCGTCGGGTGTTGCAACGTGCAACGTGGCCGCCGGGCAACTTATGCCCGGTGCCCGGTGGAAATGAGGATGATTTCGGGTTGTCGTTTCCTTAACTCGTTTGTTTGCAGCATTTAAAGCTCGTTCTACTCGTCGCGGCACGCCCGGTCCCTCCCTTGCATTCACTCCGGTGAGAACCCGCATTCCGTGTTCAGCAAGGGGCAAAGGCCGTGACCGAGATCCGTCAGAACCTCCAGTTCGCGATGATGATGATCCTGCTGCTAGGGCTGGCCGTCAGTGTCGCTGCGCAGGAACAGACCGTGGATGTGGAATTCGCCTGGGCCGCGTGCCCCACCGAGGACGTGGACGGCAAGGTCTGCGCCGCGGCCGTCCGCTATGAGGTTTTCCTGCAGAAGGGCGGGGGAGAGGCCGAGATGCTGGCTTCCGTGGACGACGGCACCAGGTACACCCTGGCCGCCGAGCGGGGCGTGGTGCAGCGCGTTCGCGTCGTGGGCTACGACATCGACGACCGCCCGTCCGAACCCAGCGAATGGTCGGATCCCATCTACTTCGAGATCGAGCGCAGCGCCGAGGGCCCCCACGGCCCTCCGCCCACCGCCGCGACTCTCAACAAGAACTACCCCAACCCCTTCAACCCTGAGACGTCCATTCTCTACGGAATTCCGGAGGATGTGGCGGCGGATACCCGCATGTCCCTGGAGATCTTCAACCTCCGTGGAGAGCGCGTGCGCTCCCTCGAGGTCGAGTCCACCCCGGGCTGGCACGAGGTCATGTGGAATGGCACCGATGATGGCGGCCGGGTCCAGGCCACCGGCACTTACGTCACCCGTTTCATCTGCGGCGATCGGGTGGAAGTGGGCAAGATGACCATGGTGAAATAGACGCCTATCGCCGTCAGCCTTTCGATTCGCGCCCCGAGTTGCTATCTTGGGGCGCGTCTTTTTGGCACGGTGTGTCTCGAAACCTTAGGATGGCTCATGCAGGACGCCTCCGCTCCCAAGCCCCCCAGTCTGATCAAGCTCGGCAAGCTCGCCAACTCCAAGAGTTTCGACAAACTCGAGGACGCCTGGCCCGAGGCCGTGACCAACCCTGATTATCCCGTC
>Ga0209692_10002648_pt1 | contig 18851 bp, 13 predicted proteins | sample tdDd472_FD_187129 | JGI IMG/M metagenome (GOLD analysis project Ga0209692, IMG submission 187129) | Marine sediment microbial communities from the Atlantic coast under amendment with organic carbon and nitrate - tdDd47.2 (SPAdes)... | ecosystem: Environmental > Aquatic > Marine > Coastal >...
ATGTCGGGATCGCTGTCCGGCAGTTCCACATCCGGTTCCACCACATCGCCGTCAACCTCGGGATCGGCTTCCTCGTCGCCGTCGGTGAGTTCTTCTTCCGGAATTGTGGGGTCTGCCCAGCCATCGTCACTGAACAGCCATGCCCAGGTTTCCGCATCGTTGAGGATCATGTCTTCGGGCCAGGCCACCGGATCTTCGCTGCCATCCTGGAACCGCACCGAAATGCCCAGGGCGTCTTCGCTGTCAGGATCGATGCCCAGGGATTCCAGAGTGATATAGGCTTCCAGAATATAGCCCTTGTTCACGCCATCGGAGGTGTTACTAAAAACGGCATCCCATTGCGGCGGCAGGCTGAGTTCTTCGCAGGTGGCAACGCCGCCACTAAGGGGCGCGCAGAGTTCAAAGCCGTTGCCTGTAAGAATGTAGGTCAGCAGGTAACGGTCATCGCCGCCGTCGCCGCCGGGATCAATGGCCAGAAATACCTTGTCGTTTCTGCCGTCATCGTTGTGCCGGGGCACCTCCAGCAGCATGTTGAGCTGCTGGCCGTCATGGGCGTAGCGCAGGGTTGGGGCAGGGCTGCCGGGCATGTCGTAGCTGTCTTCGGGCCATTCGTCGTCGGTCATCTGACCGTTGATTACAATGGCCGGGGCAAAGGACACCGGCACCCGCAGGCGGGTATCCACTTCTTCTTCGATTTCCGGCTCCGGCTCGGGCTCCGGTTCGGGTTCAGGCTCAGGTTCCGGCTCAAGCTCGGGCTCCTGTTCCGGGAAAAAGGGGTCGTAATCCCAATTGTCCAGGTCACCGCCGTTGTCTTCGGGCAGATCTATGGGAATATCCATGGCTGTGCCGTCCAAAAGACGGATGGGGGTAGTTTCGGCGGTTTGCAGCACATTGGCACCCGCCAGGGTGGTCACTGCAACCACCGCATGACCCTGGGGCAGGCCAATAAAGGTCAGGGTTTTAGTGGTGCTGCCGCTGATGTCGGCTTCCTGCTCGTAGAGCTTTTCCGGGGCGTAAAATCCGCTGGCGGATTCGGGACGGGAGGTCACCTCTACCCGCAGGCGGTCTGCCCGGGAAGAAATGTTCCGCACCTTGACCGCCACGCCGGTCTGGTCCAGCAGTTCCGCGGGATTATCGAATTCATAGCTGCATCCCGTAAGCGCCGCAGTCATGATGCCCGCAAGGGCAACAAAGGATACCAGCATCCGTGTCATCTGTGTATATACGCGTTTCATGGCTGCTTAGAACTGTCCTTGCACTGATAATCCGGTGGACATGCCATCGGTGTAGGGGGTCAACCGAAAGGCTTCCAGGGCTTCCTCTTGCTCGGGTTCAAGGAAGGGAGCGACGATCAGCATGGTGGCTCCGGCCAGGGCGATGGCCCCGCCGGTAATACCGAGAATCATGCTGTAGTTCATGTAATCCTTGACGTTTTCCTTGGCGGAAAGAGCCTCGGAAGGGGTTCCGGCGTCCTGGTAGTTCTGGTATTCCAGATGGCCCAGCAACCAGGTGGTGCCGCTGCCGATAAGCACAGCCCCGCCCAGACTGGTGACCACGATACCGGTGATGTTCAATACCGTGGAGGTAGATACTGTGGATTTGGGTTTTCTTTTTACCGAGGTGCGGATGTCGCTGAAGTCGTCGGGATCGCCGGTTTTGGCCGCCACGCTGTCGTCACCGGTACCTGCGTAGAGAATATCCTCTCCACCGCCTTTGGCTTTGGGCTCTGCGGGGGGCACCGCTGCCACGGTCTTTGTGGAACAGCCGAAACTGCCCAGCAGGGCACAGACGCCGTTGGTGACCAGCCGCTCAAAATCGTAGGAATCCTCGATCAGTACCACCAGACGGTTGAGTTCTGTCACGGTTTTTGTCTCGCCCAGCACCAGGGTCAGCACCGGGGGCGTGTCTTTTTTCAGCCGGGTGTACACCGCATACATGATATGGGTGGCGCCGTCTTCCATGGCCATGCCCGCAAGACACACCGATCCGTCGACACCGCCGCACAGGGCGACTTCGCTGTCGTCGTTGGTTTCGGGCACCGGCTTGACAACGATGTCGTCAAAGGCATCGGTGTTATCCGCAGTTTCCTGCATGGTTTTGTTGATAAAGGCGGCATCCCCCCGAAACTCTGCGGATGAAGAAAAATTCTCGTCCGCCAGGGTGGGGAAAATAACCAGCTTAGTCGTTTCTGCCCCGTACGCACAGGGAAGCCACGGCAATGCCATAACCGACACAACGACTGACCATACAACTGATAATGCAATAATTCGAGTTTTCATTTTTTCAGTGTAATCCATGTTACCCGTGAGCGCAACTTGTGATGCCCCGCTGTTTTCTCGTACACAAGTATAATGAATGACCTTGACACATATTGCAACTGATAATACACCAGAGCATATATTAATCAGGAGGTACGAAATGTCAGATCATGGCAGCATTACCCAGGAGCTTGCGGGCATTCTTTCCAAAGCCCTGGAAACCATCGGCAAAGCCGCCGACGAAAAACAGCTTGAAGACATGCGGGTCAAGTACCTGGGGCGGAAAAGCCCCATTCAGGGTTTGATGAAAACCCTGGGCGGCATGGCGGTTGAAGAGCGCAAGGCCTTTGGCAAGGCCGCCAACGACGCAAAACAGCAAATCGGCGCGGCCATCGATCAGCGGCGTGACGCAATTGAGCAGGAATACTACGATAATCTGGCCAAAAGCGAATGGCTGGACCCCACCCGCCCGGGCATCGAACCGCAAAAGGGACATATTCATCCTTTGAGCAAAGTGCAGCGGGAACTGGAAGACATCTTTACCTCCATGGGCTTTATTGTGCTGGACGGCCCGGAGTGCGAAGACGATTATCACAACTTCGAGGCCCTGAATATTCCGGCGGATCACCCCGCCCGGGACATGCAGGACACCTTCTGGACCGAAGACGGCAACCTGCTGCGCACCCATACCTCGCCTATTCAGATCCGGGGCATGGAGCGGCTGGAGCCCCCCTTCCGGGTTATCGGACCGGGACGGGTCTTCCGTTACGAGGCCATTGACGCATCCCACGAGAACACCTTCTATCAGATGGAAGGCATGATGATCGACAAGGATATTTCCGTGGCCAACGTGATTTACGCCATGAAGGTGCTGCTGCGGGAAATCTTTAAAAAGGAAGTGGAAGTCCGGCTGCGTCCCGGCTACTTCCCCTTTGTGGAACCCGGCTTTGAGCTGGACATGAAATGCCTGCTGTGCGGCGGCAAAGGCTGCCCGGTGTGCAAATACAGCGGATGGGTGGAAGTGCTGCCCTGTGGTCTGGTGCATCCCAATGTACTGACCGCCAGCGGTATCGACCCGGAAAAATGGTCCGGCTTTGCCTTTGGCCTGGGCCTCAACCGTCTGGTGATGATGCGCTACGGCATTACCGACATCCGTCATTTCATGAGCGGGGACCTGCGGTTCCTGCGGCAATTCGACTAACGTCTGACCGAGGACAGCACTATGAACTTATCCCGTCGCTGGTTGGAAGACTATATAGACCTCAACGGCATTGATGACCACGAACTCATGAGCCGCCTGACCATGTCCACCGCCGAGGTGGAAGAGGTTGTGCGCATGGGCGAGCATTTTAACCACATCGTCACCGCCCGGATTACCGCCATGGGACAGCATCCCAACGCCGACAAGCTGCGGCTTGCCACGGTGGAATATGGCGCAGACGAACCCCTGGAAGTCATTTGCGGCGCTCCCAATATTGAAGTGGGACAGATTGTACCCCTGGCCACCGTGGGTTGCCCCATGCCCGCAGGCGAACTGAAAAAGGCCAAAATCCGGGGCGTGGAAAGCATTGGCATGCTCTGCTCCGAGCGTGAGATGGGCCTGTCCGACGCCCATACCGGCATTATGGTGCTGCCGGAAGACACCCCGGTTGGCATTCCCCTGAAGGAAGTCGTTGGTTTTACCGACGCCATCATCGACATTGACAACAAATCCTTAACACACCGCCCGGACCTGTGGGGCCATGTGGGATTCTGCCGGGAACTGGCCGCCATCTATGACCGGCCCTATACCTATACGCCGGATACCGCTTTGGCCGAAAAGCTGTACAACGAATCGAAAAAGGATGCCCTGCGCATCGAAAACCAAGCCGCAGACGTGTGCCCCCGCTACTGCGCGCTGGTGGTGGAAAACGTATCGGTGAAACCCTCTCCCCGCTGGATGCAGGAACGGCTCATCGCCGTGGGACTGCGGCCCATCAACAACCTTGTGGATATCACCAACTTTGTGCAGTACGAACTGGGCCAGCCCATGCACGCCTTTGACCGCCGCCAGATTGCCGGTGATGTCATCCGTATCCGCATGGCGCAGCAGGACGAGGCCTTCTCCACCCTGGACGAACGGGCCCACAGCCTGTGCAACGAAGACATTGTGATCGCCGACGCGGACCGCGCCGTGGCCCTTGGCGGTGTTATGGGCGGACTCAACAGCGAAATTCAGGAAGACACCACCGCCCTGGTGTTCGAAAGCGCCTGCTTTGACGCAGCCACCATCCGGCGGACCGCCCAGCGTCACGACTGCCGCACCGACAGCTCTATGCGCTTTGAAAAAAGCCAGGACCCCGAAAACGCCGACACCGGCATCTTCCGGGCTTTGGAACTTCTGTTGGAAACCTGTCCCGACGCCGTGGTCACCTCGGAACTGCTGGACAGCTATCCCGGCAAAGCGGAGCCCGTCAGCATCTCCATTACCCTGGACTTCTTAAAGCGGCGTCTGGGTATCGACATTTCCGCCGAAGACGTCACCCGTATTCTTACGGCGCTGGAATTTGGTGTGGAGTTCAACGACGGCAGCTTTACCATTGCAGTGCCCAGCTTCCGGGCCACCAAGGATATTGGTATTTCCTACGATATCGTAGAGGAAATCGGCCGTATCTGGGGCTATGACAACATTACTCCGGCGCCCCCGGCCATTGACCTGCGCCCCCCAAAAGAGCGCAATGAATTCCGCACCTTCGAGTGGGTGACCCGTGATTATTTTGCCCTGGAACTGGGCTTCACCGAGGTGATGAACTACTCCTTTGTGGGCGAAGATCAGTTGAAGCGCAGCGGCGAAGAGCCGGGCAAAGAGCTGATGCTGCGCAACGCTCTGGCAAGCCACCACGACCGTATGCGCCGCAATCTGGTGCCGGGTCTTTTGGAGCATGTCACCGGCAACCTGCGGTTCTTCCACGACTTCAGCCTGTTTGAGGTTGGCCGCGCCTATATAAAGGAAGACCGCCAAAGCCCGAAACTGGCGGAAGAACACACCCTTTTGGCCGCAGCCATGGTCAATGCCGGTAAAGATGATTTCTACCACATGAAGGGAGCCATTGAGCGCTACCTGAAACGCATGGGCATCAACGGTGCGTCCTTTGAACCCGCTGGCGGTGACCTGCCGGGCTGGGCCCATCCGGGTCAGGCAGCGGTTATCATGGTGCAGCGCAAACCCATGGGGCATCTGGCCACCCTGCATCCCAAAGTCGCCCGCAATTTCGACATCGTACGCCACCGGGTTATCCTGTGTGAAATGGATATCGGCGGCCTGTTTGCCCTGCCTGCCCGCAACCTGAAGTTCAAACAGTGGTCAGAGCAGCCCACCAGCCCCTTCGAGCTGTCTGTGCTGGCGGATCGGCATGTGTATGTGCGGGACATCGAAAAGCTTATCCGCAAGGCCGCGGGCAAGCAGCTTATGGACATCCGGCTCTTTTCGGTGTACGAGGGCGCATCGGTGCCCGAGGGTCAAAAGTCCGTGAGTTATCATCTGGTATTCGGCGAATCGGGACGCACTCTTTCCAGCGACGAAATCAATGATCTGCGCCAGCGGGTAATTGATGCGCTGCAAAAAGCGGGGTATCCCCTGAAACAATGAGCTACGCCACAACGGAAAAGAAAAAAACGCTAACGGAAAAGGGCGCCGCCATTGTGCTTGGCGCCCTGTTTCTTCTTGCCCTGTGGCGAACCATTGCCTCCTTTGGGGATCACGGCGTGGCCTTTGGCGTCAATCTTCTGCTGTGGGGAAGCATTGTCATATGTCTGCCCCTGGCGTTGCTGGGTGCGCGTATCCCGTATTTCGTTACCCTCTTTGCAACTGTTTTGATCGGCATCAGCTCGCTGGGGACAGCCATCATGGCCCTTGCGGGCAGCCTGCCGGTGCCCCCGGGCATGACCGGTGATATGACGGGGTCATATTATGTGACAACGGTAATAGAAGCCGCGCTGGTGGTCCCTCTGTGCGCCGCAGCCATCTGCTGCCTGCGGGGTGTCAGGAAAAAAAGAAAACGGTAGATCAACCCCGGGTCAGTGGGGTTCCGCATTTCCGCCGCCGCCATAGGCGGCTTTTTTTATGGTATAGCGGCGACCGCAACGGGGGCACTCGATGCTCACGGATCCATCCTCGTCACTCAGTTCCGCTCGCTGCTCCCGGGAAAGTCCCATAAATACATTGAGAATCATCTCGTCGTTGCAGCGACAGGCGTAAAACATGACAGTTTCCGTCAGGCGGGTCATTTCTTCCTGCTTTAGGGCCGCATCCACCGCAGTGAAAACCTCGGTGGGGTCCATCATTTCCAGATCTGCAAACTTGCCGCCGGGCAGGGCCTGCAGCAACAGTCCCCGCTGGGTGCTGTCGTCGATCAGCAGCCGGGTGGCGGTCTGTTTGGCATCGGAAAAGTAATCTTCAATGCCCTGCACCGGGTCGTTGGAAGAGGGCGTGACCGAGCTTTGGGTCATGGGAGAATAGGGGCGCGCGGTTTGCACCACCACCACCGGCTCTTTGGCGGGGCTGCTTTGCCACACCACCCGGCCACAGGTCATACCCTCGGGCTCGGTGGCGGCAAACAGACCGTATGCGGAACCCGGCAGCTTCAGTGACCAGCCAATGGACTCGCCTTCCTGGGATACGCTGTGAGCCAGCGCCACACCGATAATCAGCCGCTCCAGATCCCGGGAGGCTCCGGGGTCTTTTTCCGCTTCAATGTGATGAGTGTCCAGATATGCTTCGTGTTCCTGAAGCAACGGGGCGAAGGTTCCCTTCACCACCAGTACATCCCGGGATTCCCATAAATATTTTTCTACAATACGCGTCATTCGTAAGACCTTGCTCCATCCATTAATACCGGTCCGAGAGTGTAGTCATATCAGTATCTTTGTCAACACCGACAGGCAACAATCCTGCAACAGCCACAGCTATACAGGTGGACACGGCATACTTCCCAATTGCGTCATATTATCACAGTCCTTTTGTAGGCACTATATACCAACATTTCGGTTTTGGCAAAAAAACTCCACCCTCTGTGCGGAATAATGCTAATTGCTCTGACCGCCGTTACTTCTTCCGGAAATAACGTTACGCAAGCTCAACGCCGGAGCCGATTTTCTGCTCTTTGGCCCATTCGGCGATTGCGCCCACCACCCGGGCCTGCTCTTCTTCGGTAATCAGGGTGTGCATGGGCAGGGCCAAAAGCTCGTTGGAGGCCATGGATGCAAAGGGTACATGGGGCGGCAGCCGCCGGTACTCTGCAAACAAAGGCTCCACCGAAAGCGGACGGCGGTAGTAGATCATGGTCTCGATACCCTGCTGCTTCAGGTGTTCCTTCAGCTCGTCCCGGCCCTTTGCCACCTGGATGACAAAGTAGGAAAACCCGTGGAAGCCCGGCACTTCTCCGGGGTCCGATGCTCCGCCGGGCAGGGTGATAAGATTCAGGGGCACTTCAAAGGTAACAAAGAGGTCCGCGTAGCGGGCCGCCGCCATTTTCCGGTGTTCCCGGTGGGGTCCAACCGTGGGAAGTTTTGCCCGCAGGGCTGCGGCCTGCAACGTATCCATGCGGTAATTGCCCCCAAGCTCCGTAAAAGCGCCTTCGTGGTCTTTGCCATGCACCCGCAGGCGCTTGATGCGCCGGATAAACTCGCCGTTGTCGGAAAACACCATGCCGCCATCGCCCAGGCCGCCCAGGGGTTTGGTGGGGAAAAAACTGGTGGCCGCCGCAAGCCAGGGTTTGCGCCCGGGAAATTCTCCCAGGGTGCCACAGCCAAAGGACTGCGCCGCATCCAAAAGCAGCATGATCCCCTTGCTGTTGCACAGGGATTCCAGTACGTCCCAGGCAGGCTCCAGCCCAAAGAGGGACACCACCAACAGCGCTTTGGTACGGGGGGTAATGGCCCGGGCGATCTGCACCGGGTCCACGAGCCAGGTTTCCGGGTCGATATCAACAAACACGGGTTTTGCGCCGCAACGAAGCACGGCTTCCGCTGTGGCGGCAAAGGTATAGACCGGAACAATAACCTCGTGGCCTTTGCCAATGTTCATGGCCTGCAACATCAGCACCAGTGCGTCGGTGCCCGAAGACACCGCCACCGCCCCGGAGGTTCGGGTCAATGCTGCGGCTTCTTCCTCGAACAAAAGCACTTCGGGGCCAAGAATGTACTTGCCGCTGATCAGTACCCGCCGCAGGGCGTCACCCACGTTGTGAGCCACCTGCCGGTCCTGTTCCGCAGGCCGGAAAAACGGCACCTGTACCTGTGCGTCCCTCGTCATGTCTCCTCCTCCTTAGCAGATGCGCGGCAACTGCTCTCCCGCCAGCATGGTTACAAATCTCCGTCCGCCCATGGCGGTGGTCAGCACCACCTTGCCCACGGGTTCGTCTGTCACGGTTCCGATAATCGCGGCGTCGCGGCCCAAGGGCTGCGCCCGCAGGATATCCAAAGCACGCTGCGCGTCTTTTTGCGCAACCGCCATAACAACTTTACCTTCGTTGGCCACATAGAGGGGGTCAAGGCCCAAAGCATCGCAGTAGGCTTCCACCGCCGGGTCCGTCGGGAAGGCGGTCTCGTCAAGATTGATGCCAAAGCGTCCCGGGGCCACAAATTCGTTCAGGGTGGTGGCAAGGCCGCCCCGGGTGGGATCGCGCATAAGCCGCACCTCCACCTTTTGCTCCAGCAGGGCGTCGATAAGCCCCCACAACGGGGCCACATCGGAGCGCAGATCGCCCAGTCCCGCAATGCCTTCCCGGGCAGCCATCACCGTGGCGCCGTGCTGACCAAGGGGGCCGTTGATAATGATGGCATCGCCGGGCTGCACCGCATCCAGACCCGCCATGGCATGCACCGGCTCGCCCACGCCGCTGGTGTTGATAAATATCCGGTCCACCGCGCCCCGCTCCACCACTTTGGTGTCGCCGGTCACAATGGGAACCCCGGCGGTTTTGGCCATCTGCGCCATGGAGGCCAGAACCCGCTCCAAAAAGGACAGTTCCAGCCCTTCTTCGATAATCAGGCCGCAGCTGAGGCCCTTTGGCCGGGCGCCCATCACCGCCAGATCGTTCACCGTGCCGCAGACCGCCAGGTCGCCGATGTTACCGCCGGGAAACTCCTGGGGGGACACCACAAAGCTGTCGGTGGTAAACAGCACATGATCCTGCGCCGCCTGCACCGACACCGCGTCCACCAGACTACCGGGATTCTGGGCCGGGAAATGTTTTAAAATAGTTGAATCAATAAGATCGTGCATCAGGGTGCCGCCACTGCCATGCCCCAAAACGATTTTGTCGCTGCTCATGATGTCTCCTTGTGGTGTGCTACCACTCTTCTCCGTTATGGGGGTCCAGGGCTTCTTCCTCGTCGTCACCCACCAGCACCATGACTTCCTTTTCCACGTCTTCCAGCCGCTTGTTGCCGCGCTTCAGCAGGTCCATGCCATTGCGGAACAGTTCCAGTGATTCCTCAAGAGGCATTTCCTCGCGCTCCAGCCGCTCCACAATGGTTTCCAGCCGACCAATGAGCTGGTCAAGGTTTTCCTGCTTGTCTTCGGTGGCAGGACTGTTGTTGTCGTGTTCACTCATTTCATATCCTTATTGGGTTGGGGGAGGCACCGGTGGCGCTGCCGGTGGGACTGCCGTTGGCGGGGGCGGAACCGGCGCAGGGGCTTTTACAGCCTTTGCCTTTTTCTTTTTTTTGCCCTTGGGGGTTATATCAACCCCGGCGTCCTTTGCAAGCTGGGTGCAGCTTACTTTGGGCATGGCGGCCACCGCATCGAAACTCTCTTTGTGAAAACCCTTGTGACATGATGTACACAGGGAGGTTGATACTTTGCGCTGAATAAAGTTTGTGGGCTGGGCTTCGGGTTTGGCCATGGTCCGGGCATGCAACGACCCCGGCCCGTGACAGGCTTCGCAACTGACAGAGTCAAAGCCTTTGGGCACTTCATCCACCGAGGCAACGGCGTTTTTCCGCAGCCAGCCGGTGACATGACAGACCATGCATTCTTCTTTTTTCCGGTCTTCGGCAGGCAGCTTGGCATAGGATTGGGCATGGGGGGTTTGCTTCCAGAGCTTCACAATATTGGGATGACATTCGAAGCAGGAAGACACCCCGGCGTGTTCGCCTTTGCCCATGATACCCCAGCCGAATTCTTTTGGCACCCCGCCGTAGGCCGGGTCAAACTCGGTGTTGTAAAACGCCTGACGCAGGGGTTCCAGCAGTGGCTCCAGGGTGGGGTCGGCCTTCATGTTGTGATGCAGGGGCTGCATCCGCACCCAGTAATAGCTCTTGTCTTTGGAGATGGGGGGCATTTTCTTCAGTTTTGCCACGTTTTGCTGAATCTGCTCGTAGACGCCCTTGCGCACGTTTTCGCGGCTGACCAGTTTTTTCTTTACCTCTTCCCAGTCCTTTGCGCCCTCGGCGTCCTTCATCTCCTTGCGCAGGCGCACAATCTGGTCGTTGACCTCTTCAAGGCGCTTGTTGAGGCTCAGCAGATCATTGGTAATATCGTAATCCTGATACAGATAGGTAATGGGGGCATGGGGCCGCTGTGCCGACAGATAGATGGGCACATGCACCACATGGGAGCCCCGGGTGCCGCTGGCCAGGGTACTGGTGGGGCCGGTAACCGCGGGCTTGGGGGAAGCCTCCACACCACCGCTGTTAAGGAAGAAATCGATATGACCATTGGGTTTGTCCATGGTCTGCCAGTCCAGGCTCAAAGGCCGGGCGGACAGCACCATGATAAAATCAACGTTCTGGCTTTCCAGATCCTTGATCAGCACCGGCAGAACCTCGTCCACCGGGTCAATCACAATGCCCCGCTGTTGCTGCCACGTTTGCAGTTTTTGAAGGGCGCCGGGTTCATCGCTGTCAACAATGGTTTCCGGGAACAGGCCGATAAAAGCAAAGGTGGCCCCATGCCGCTCCACAATGCGGTAGGGAGGGAACAGGGGCTTCCGGGTTTCAGCGTCCCGAAGGTTGGCGCTGATATAGGGTAAATCCCGCTGCTCATATTCCTGCAGCAGAAAATCCGTGCCCAGGGCCAGTTCCAGACGACCCACGTTCAGCGCATCGAATTTCGCCGCCTGAAAATAGGCGAAAAATGTAAGGGCCTTGGCCCGCATTTTGCGAATATCCGCATCATCGGTGTAGCGGTCTGCGGTAATGGCGTTGCCGCCGTTGACCCGGATCTGGGTGGGTATCCGGCCCTTGGCCTGATTCATATAGTAGGCGCACTGGCTCACGCCGCCGCTGGGGCTGGATGCACAGCCGGTGGGATCAAACTCGCCGCGGTTGGAGCCGGTGAAAAACAGGTCAACCCGCTGCCGGTCTGGTCCCAGCAGTTTGATGGCCCGTTTTTCCAGGCTGTCAAGATCCCGCAGTTGCAGGTTAATGCCTCCCATGGAAGGATCTATGGCGTCCTCTACCGGGGCTTTTGCCTGCTGTTCTTTGGGCGGAAAGGGAAAAATGCCAAGCCGGTATGCCGTGGCGCTATATACCAGCAGTATTGAGGCCGCCACCACCGTCACGGCAATAATGCGTTCACGGCTGCGTCGTTTTTCCTGGTTGGTCATAATGATGCTCCTTGCGGTTAATTCCGACCTTTAATGATAAACGACATTCCGCCCAAACACAAGGCCCTCAAAACCGTCCCGGCAAAAAGAATGCCGGTTTTCCACAGCATACAAACGCCCCCGCCACACACGGGTGACGGAGGCGCAGTTTTTCCTGAGAACAGATATTACGCACGCTTACAGCAGGGTATAGGAGAAGGTAAGCAGCAGCATGTTCTGAATCTGGAAGTCGTCAATGACCTGGGGCTCCCGGATGGCTTTGAATTCGTAATCAACGCTGGCCCAGCTGACCAGTTTGAAGCTCATCAGAAGAGATAACTCGATGTTGGTGAGTTCCGCCGCATTGCGGTCGTCATCACCCTGCTTGTTGTTGATAAAGGGCATCATGGCTTCCGCCGTGGCCTTGTAGCTGATACGCTTGTCCCAGAACTCACCCCACATGGCAATGGTAAGTTCAACACCGGCCTGATGCACGTCCCTGAGCTCCATAACTTCGATATCCGGGGTGTCGCCATTGTCATCCACGGCAAAGGTTTCGTCGGCAAAGACATGACGACCACCAAAACCCAGACGGATTTCCATGGTGATTTCTTCCCGCCTAAGGGGCTTGGCATAGGGACCAAGACTTTCCTTAAGGGTCAGGGGGAAAAAGGAATCCGCCAGCTTCAGCCGGTCATTGGTGCGCCGCAGGCTGGTGCCGTCGTTATAAGCCACCGCGTAGGTGACATCCTCTGCCTGGACATCGTAGGTGGGAAACAGCGAGGTGTTGAGGGCAAAACGGCCGTACACACCAAACCATTCGTAAATGGTATACAAATAAATGGTCTCGAACTTTACCGAATCCGCCGCCTTGAGAAATTCATCAATCACCGGGGTGCGGGTAAAGCTTTCGTTGAGTTCCAGGGTTGTGCGCCATTCGTGGTCGCCACTGAGAAACGTGACGCCGCTGTCGACTTTGGCCCCCAGGGTAAAGGTGCTGCCATCGGGCTTGCCGCTGACTTTACGGTTATCATTGAAACTAATGCTTGCTCCAAGCACCAGTTTATAGTGCCAGCCGTCTTCCAGCTTGTCGGATTTTTTCACATCCGCCGGCGGCACAAAGCCGGGATCTTCCGCCATGGCCGACGACCCAAGGGCCATAATCCCCATCACCACCGCCATCATGAGAATTACTTTCGCCTTGCCCCGCCACAGATACTCTGACACCACATGCTTCATCATGACCTCCATTATATGGTTACGCCTCGCGTTATTACCAGTATTACAATACCTAAATCATTAAGCACATTGCCCCGTTGTCAAGCGGGAAGCACAAATATTATAATCCGCTGTCCGATTTCTGCAGGACAACGGAAAAATAAGCCCCTTATTAACGCCTTTGGGGCCTTTTTATGGGCCCGGGCATTGCACCGGGGACCGGGGCATCATATAATCTGCGTCAAAGATGTTTGTGCTGCGGTATTGTGACCGCACTTGATACCCAAGGAGCTGCCCCTGTTATGCTGACCTATCCCTTACCCACCGTAGACGTTGCCCGTACATCCCTGGAGGATCTGGAATGGCACCGGGTTTTGGCCGCCCTGTCCCGCCGCGCTGAAAGCGAACCCGGCAGGCTGGCCGCTTTGGCCACAGATATTCTGACAGAACCGGAAGCTATCCGCTACCGTCTGGAGCTGGTGCAGCAAATGCAGCAGGTGCTGGATACCGGGGATAATATTTCTCTGGCAGACCTGACGGACACCGGCCTGCTGGTGGCCAAAACCGAAAAAGACGGCGTGCTGGACGCTGACGAGCTGCGTCATATCGCCACGTTGGCGGAATTTTCCCTTGGCTGGTCCGGCCTGGGCAATCGCTGCGCAGAAACCCTGCCAGTGCTTTCCGCCATGCTGTCGGAACTCAGCCCCCTGCACGAACTGGTGGCCCAGTTCAAAAAAGTGCTTGACGAACGGGGAGAAGTCCGGGACGACGCCAGCCCCAAACTCAAGGACATCCGTAAACGAAAACGTGGCCTTGCAGGGCGCATCAAAAGCCGCATCCACGAGTATCTTACCAAGCACGACCTTAAAAACCTGCTGATGGATACCTATTACACCATCCGGGAAGAGCGCTATGTACTGCCGGTGAAATCCCAGGAAAAACGCCATATTCCCGGTATTATCCATGGCTCCAGCCAGACGGGCCAGACCGTGTTTATCGAGCCCCAGGAGCTCATTGATTTCAACAATGATCTCAAAATGCTGGAAAGCGATGAACAGCAGGAAATCCGCCGGATTCTGCGGGAATTGTCCCGCACCATTTCCTATCATGCAGACCAGCTGCGGGCCAATCAGGATATTCTGGCGGAAGCCGACCGGCTGGGGGCGGCGGCACGGCTCTCCGACGATCTTGACGCCCATGTGCCGGTCATCGCAGAAGGAACAAACCCGGGATTCCGCTTTGTGGCCGCGGCCCATCCCCTGCTGCTGCTGCGGGATGTGCGGGTGGTGCGCAACGAGCTGCGGCTGGGCCGGGATGAATACAACACCTTGGTGGTCAGCGGCCCCAACACCGGCGGCAAAACCGTGTGTTTAAAAACCGCCGGTATTCTGGTGCTTATGGCCCAGGCAGGCCTGCCCATCCCCGCGGGCAGCGACTCCGAACTGGTGCCCTACAGCGCCATGTGGTGCGACATCGGCGATGAGCAGAACCTTGAGGAAGACTTAAGTACCTTCTCGGGAAACCTGAAGAATCTCAACCATATGGTGGCGGAAGCCCGGGCGGGCTCTCTGCTGCTTTTGGACGAAATAATCGTGGGCACCGATCCTTTGCAGGGCAGCGCCCTGGCGGTGTCGTATCTGGAAGCCTTTAACAGCAAACAGGCCCAGGTGATTGTCACCACCCACTATGAGCAGGTAAAGCTGGCGGCCCAGGCCTCCGAAGGCTTTGCCAACGCTGCGGTGGGCCTCAACCCCGACACCGGACATCCCAACTTTATCCTGACCATCGGCGTGCCCGGCACCAGCTCCGCCCTGCAGGTGGCCAGCGATCTGGGCACCGATCCCGCCATTTTAGCCCGGGCAGAGGAACTGCTCAGCGGCGGTCCCACCGGTGGTATCGAGGATATTGTCCGGGATCTGAACACCAAAATAAACGAGCTAGAGGCCGAGCGCCTGATTGTGCAGGCCCGGCTTGAGGAAACCGAACGGGAAGCCGAGCGGTTGCAGGAACGCCACGAAAAACTGCAAAAGGGCTGGAGCGACCTAAACAGCCAAAAGCACACTGCCCAGCGCAAGGCATACCTTGAAGCTCAGGAAGAAGTGAAAACCATCCTGCGCAAGGTGCAGCGGGAGCATGTGAGCGTTGACGAGGTCCGGCAAACCCAGCAGACACTGCAAAAGCGGGAAGCCGCCATTCCCCGTGCCGAAGCCCCCAAAGAACCGGCCAAAAATCTTCCCTTCAGCGATCCCGTGGCAGTTACCAGCGCCACACCGGGCATGGAGGTATGGGTCAAAGGCTACGGGCGCATGGGCGTGGTGCTGGAAGCCTCGGACCGCAACCGGGACGTGCTGGTGGAAGTCGGTCGCATTAAAAGCCGGGTCAGCGTCAAGGAGCTGCTGGTAAGCAAAAGCGGCCTTTCCGGCGGCAACGCCAAAAAGCATAAACAGGAAACCGGCTACAGCGTCCAGCGGGCGCCGGAGGCCGATAATCAGGTCATGGCCCTGGACCTGCGGGGCATGCGGGGCGACGAAGCCATCAGCGAACTGGAACGCTTTTTGGACCGCAGCTTTGGCCGCATGGAACAGGTGTCTGTACTCCATGGCCACGGCACCGGGGCGCTCAAGCGCATGGTGCGGGAATTCCTGCTGAACTGCGGCTATGTAAAGCGTTCATATCCCGCGGATGCGGAACACGGCGGCGATGCATATACCATCGTGGAATTGAAGTAACTGCGTTGACCTTTGGGCACGGGCTGTGATACGTTGTCCAAAGGACATTGTAACATAAAGGCAGTGGACATGCTGGAACATACTGTACTGGTGCGGGTAGGCGAAGAGGATATAGAGGCCTGTAGTCTTGGCCCTGTCGCCCAAACCCTTGAAAGCACCATGGATCAGGGGGCTGCCGCCGATTTATTCGGTCGCCTGGCCCTGGATATCGAGGGCTATGAAGAAGACGCCGTGAACCTGGCCTCGCAGCCCGAGGTGGTGCGCTGGTTCATGACCCTGGACGAAACCTATCCCTTTTTAATGTACTTCCTTTCCAAGGAAGAATACCCCCGCTTTTGCGCCATGTTTGTTCCCGCCATGCCGGAACGGCAGGCGTTGCGCTTTGATCACAGCGAGCTGACCATCTTTATTACCCGCCGGGCAAATAAAATCGCTGAATTCTGCGCCTCGGTGGGGCTGGACAGCCGCGGGTGTCTTTCGGATCTGGGAGCATTTTTCAACATCGATCTGCCGGTGGAAGATATCGCCGCAGAGTACGAGGCCTCCCTGACCGGAGAACAGCTTCCCCTGGGAACCGGTGTAGCGGAAGATCCGCCATCGCCGGGACAGGCGGGATTTCCGGAGCACTGGCCCTTTACCCCCCAAAAGCTGGCGTCGCCCCTGTTGCAGGAAACCTTTGCCCACGCAAACATCTGGCCCTTGCGGGATATCTCCGACGAGCCGGTGCTTTTTGCGGCGGTGGACGATCCTCTGGCGGCATATGAAGCCCCCATGGAGATCAACCTGGTGTTGCAGGAAACCCAGCATTTTCCGCTGATTCTGCTGTACCTCTATGTCCATGACAATCCCGATGAGCCCCTGCTGTTGACCTTTCCCCTGAATATAGATGATGACGATCATCGGCGCTGGCTTGCCAAACTCGGCGAGCTTACCAGCCTGATGACCAACATTCTGTTCCGGGTGGAGGGCGGCGACCTGTACTGGGCCTACACCGTGCCTATTGTCATCAGCGATCTGCTGGCGGAAAAATGCCGGACCATGCTTGCGGAAGCCGAAGCCCGGCTGGAAATGATCCCCCAGGAATACCGGGATTTCAACGCCGCCATCAACGATTACCGGGAGCTTCTGGAAAAGGACAAGGAACTTGACCAGGCCCACCGGGAGGCCGACGGGCAGGAAGACATCCCGGCGGAGGATACGCCGGAAGAACCATCCGAAGCCCTGCCGGAGACCCTTGCGCCCCAGGCGGAGGAAGACACTCCGGCGGAGGATGGCGCTCATTATATCGCAGAGACCGCCGAGGCCGAAGCCACCATGGAGCAGGTTACGGTGCAGGAAGATACCCCGGCGGACATGGACGCGGTGGAATCGCTGTACCCCGAGGATGTCACCATTGACGCCGATATGGTGCCCGACGACTCCATGACGGATGTGCCCCCCACCGGGCAGGTGAAAACCCCCTACGACAAAAACGACAGCGTGGTGCTGCCGGAGCAGATCCAGCGCATCGAGCGGGCGCTGTCCCAGCCTGCCATCAAACCCGAGGTGCCGGTCACCGAACGGCTGGCCATCGCCCCGGCCAAGGTAAAGAAAATCGCCCGCCCCACCGGGTCGGCCCCCGGCGACGCCGCCAACTGTGTGGACGACGCCGTGGAGCGTCTCAGCCGGAAGCTCATTATACTGGAAAGCCGCCTGGAGCAAAAAATCCGGGAAAATAAAAAACTGAAACAAGAAAACGAAGCCCTGCAAAATATGCTGAACGAAAGCGAACGCGACCATCTGCTGTTGGAAAAACCAAGCTGGTGGCGACGGCGGCGCAAGCCTGCCGGGGATCAGGATATCGATTAGCCGCAGGGCCCCAGCACCGGAGAGTAGTACCATGACCACAACACATTTTTTTGAACTGCGCGATCAGAACAACAGCCGTATCGCCTGCCGGATCGACCGGCCCGAAACCGCAACCCATGCCGGTCTTGCGGCTATTTTGTGCCACGGCATGTTCAGCAGCATGGAGGGTGACAAGCATCGCCTGTACTCCCGCATGCTGACGGACATGGGCATTCCGGTGCTGCGTTTCGATTTTCCCGGTCGCGGCGAAAGCGAAGGAACCGACGCCGATATAACCATCGCCCGGCAACTGGACGCCCTGGCGGCGGTCATTGCCCACGGCAAGGAAGCCATCGGCTTTGAACGTTTTATTCTCATGGGTTCCAGCTTTGGTTCCATCACCGCCCAGCTTGCCCTTGCGGATACCCCGCTGCGGCCCCGTCTGCTGGCGGATAACGAAGTCGCGGCCCTGCTGCTGGTGGCTCATCCCACCCGCAGCGACTTTACCGCAGGCATCACCAGCGGCGGCGACCTCAACCGCTGGCGGGCCATCGGCGATCTGACCCACGAAGGCCACAAGCTGCCCTACGCCCTGCACGAACAACTGGACAGCCTTCCGGCCATGGGCGAACTGCTGGCAGGCCTGTCGGTGCCGGTGCTGATGGCCCACGGCGAAAAGGATCATCTCTTCCCGGCGGAAGATATCAAAAGCCTGTTTGACGGCATTACCGCAGAAACCACAGACCTGCTGGTCGAACCGGAAGCGGACCACCGCTTTGGCAAAGACCTGTGGCGCATCCATCTGCTGGATCGGACCCGCGCCTTCCTTGACAGGATTTTATAGATGGTGCACCGGGCCCGCCCCCATATTCTCATTGCACTGATCCTTGCGGCTCTTGCCTTTGGCGGATGTTGGCTGACCCCGGCGATTCCCTACGCACAGTTGCGCGAAGAACGAAACGCCATGCAGCACCGACGCGAAGTACGGGCCGCAGACATGTCAAAGGAATGTTACCGCATGGGCGTCGCGGCGCTCAAATCCATGGACCGGGGCCGGGCGCTGGCCTGTTTCTCCCGGGCAGCGGCCCTGGAGCCTTCCTGGATGCTGGCTCACCTCAGTGCAGCGGTGCTGCATCCGGTGGTGGACAATAATATTCCCGCCGCCCTGGAGCATGCCCGCAGGGCCGCAGAGCTTGCGCCCAACAACCCACGGACGCATCTGACCTGGGGCACCCTGCTATTGGAAGCGG
>Ga0209692_10002649_pt1 | contig 18851 bp, 15 predicted proteins | sample tdDd472_FD_187129 | JGI IMG/M metagenome (GOLD analysis project Ga0209692, IMG submission 187129) | Marine sediment microbial communities from the Atlantic coast under amendment with organic carbon and nitrate - tdDd47.2 (SPAdes)... | ecosystem: Environmental > Aquatic > Marine > Coastal >...
GTATTACAAAAACAATAAAGTGCAGGGTTAAAGCTGGTTTGCCGGGTTAAGGATGTTAGAGGCAAATGAAATGATTTATCTGTTGCCGCTTTATTGTTTTTTTTGGCCGATAATGTAGTATACACAAGTAACTTATTTGTGTTCCCTTCAGGGAATGTCGATAATAGTGCAGGAGGCTACAATGCCAAACACACGAAGAGTGCAGGTCCGAGCAGAAAATCCCAGTGGTGCATGCGGCAAACTGGATCACATGACCATTGATGAATTGAAAGCACGAGCTGTTGGAGATGATTTTGACGGCACTTGTCCTGCTTGTGGCAAATTTCATTTGACTCGAGCCGAGATTGAAAAACTCGAAAGCGAAAGGGTGATCGACTCTGAGAGCTATAAAGCACTGAAAAGTGGGGCGGTAGCCTCAGAGTAATTTTCAGTCGCTTTTTTTTGGGAAATTTAACTCTATTTTTCCCAAAAAATAATTAGGCGGCAGGTGAAAGATTCGCTTATTTTACCTGGGTTTAGAGGTATATTGAATGGAAGCTGGTAACGTAAGTAAGGATCTTGATCTCCCAAAAGCAATGCTTGAGGAGCTGCATCATCTTGTAGACCGGCCCATACGGCTCATGGTGGCTTGTGGTACCCAAAACCGAGCTATTCTTAAATATGGACTTCGCCAGCTTTTACCTGAAAATATAGACCTTGTGGCTGGACCTGGTTGTAGTGTCTGCGTTATGCCAGCTGGGCATATCGATGCTTTTGTTAAAGTCGGTATGCAGCCTAATGTTATAACCGCCGCCTGTGCTGATTTACTTCGTGTCCCCGGCAGCAAAGAGTCTCTTGGCTCAATTAGGGAGAAAGGCGCCAGGGTTAAGATTATATCTTCACCTATGGATGCCTTAGATCTTGCCCGCCGGGAACCTGATTATACTGTTGTTTATCCTGCTGTAGGTTTTGAGGCAACCGCTCCGAGTGTCGCAGAAACGATACTGGAAGCAGCTCGATTGGGAATAGTAAATTTCTGTGTTATTCCTTCGATCAGGTTGCTCCCCCCTACAATTGATATGCTGATGTTAGATCCGGATCTCAATATCCAGGGACTGCTCTGTTCTGATCATATTAATACTATTTCTGACACCGAAGCCTATACAGAACTTGCCAGGAAACATAATCTTTCCTGTTATATTGCCGGTTTCGAGGCAATCGAGATCCTGGAAGGAATTCTCAGCTTGGTCAAACAGATACGTAGGGGAGAGTCAGTTTTTGACGATACCTCCGCGTTCATCTATTCTTCTGAAGATAATAAACGAGCCAGGAAGCTGGTTTCTGATGTGTTTTTTGCAGTGGATACCGATTGGCGAGGACTCGGAACTATAGAGCGTAGTGGTTTTGTCATTCGTGATGAGCTCTCGTTGTTTGATGCCACCAAAAGATTTAACGTCAGATTTAAAGAAGGTCAGGAATCTTGCATGTGCCAGTGTAATGCAATAATTACAGGTCGTGGCCTTCCTCCTGACTGTCCGGCCTTCGGTATGGTTTGCACTCCGCAGTCACCTATCGGTCCATGCATGATATCCGACGAGGGTATCTGTTATTCATACTTCAAGTACAATGTCCAAGGCAGTCGGTCGTTCTCGGAATAAGAGGTAGCAACTCAATGCATGAGTTTTCACTCGCTCAAGGGCTGCATAATCAGTTGCTTGATCTTGCCCGTGAGCATCGGGTTGCCAAAGTACTACAGGCAGAGGTCTTGGTTGGTGGAGAATCCGGTATTGTTGTCGAATCCTTTGTCTTTGGGTTCAATGTTCTGGCTGAGCAAAGCGAGGTGACGAAAGGCATGGCTCTTGTCATTGAATCGGATTCTGGAGCTGATTTGATACTTCAGAATGTAAAACTTGAATAGTGTCAATGTTCTGCCCTGCTGCCTTTCTCTGTTTTTGATGTTTTAGGCTAATATTTGAATGACTAATGGTAGTTATGTGTTGGGGTAACTATGGCTAGGTACGAGTTATAGAGGAAATAGCAGGTCTGATAATCCAACAAATAAAAAGAGTAAGGCCCCAATGTCAAACAGGTTGCCAAGACTGCACACATTTCGTCTGCGATAAACCTTTTGATTGCCTGAGCTAGGTGAAGGGGGAGTTGCTTTTGGATGGTTTAGGTTTTCACCAATGCCAAATAGTATAAATCCAACGAATATATAGCGAAAGCCTTCTGCAATGTGCGGTGGGAGTGCGAGCGCAAAAATCCCACCAAACCCAATCACGCCAATTCCTAAGAGTATGCAAGCGGCGATATAGAGAGACGGAAATCGTTTACTTGCATTAGTCATGATTTTCTCCTTAATTTATAGGCATTTCAGCCATTTTCTTTATTTTATCAACTTTAGTTACCCTCTACAAGTGGCATTTTTTATGTAATATTTTTTATATAGAGGATGTACTTTTTTCAGAGTATTGGAAGTCTAAAAAAACATATTTCTAATAGGTTACTGACGTTTCAGTTGAGAAGTGCAGTTGGCATCAGGTATTGCAATAGATGTGCACGTACTGATAGAAAATAACTATTGGACAATATGTCAAAAATTCGGCACCCTATGGCTGTTTTTGAGCTTGACTCTGCGCCATATGTATACGATTACTTCAGGTTAATGGTAAATGGACGGGAAGAACAATTCTAGAGATATGCTGCTGTGGCTGGACCGATTTGGCAGATGGACAATCAGCGTGTTTTTTTTGGTTGCTGCTGTCCCCAAGCTATTTAATGTGTCTGGGTTTGCGGCCGTGATTGATGCTTACGCTATTTTGCCTGACGTTCTTCTCCTACCTACTGCTGTAGTTTTGCCAGTTGTGGAAATATTACTTGCAGTCGGATTGCTCTTTAACCGTTTGAAAAGCAAAATTGGTATTACTGTCGTGCTCTTGTTTTTCATTATTCTATTATCTTATTCAATCTCGCAGGGCTTGGATATCGATTGTGGTTGTTTCGGCTCTGAAGACCCTGAATTTAGAGCTTTCAAAGGCCTTAAGGTGGCTCTTGTAAGGGATATTGTCATGTTGGTGCCTCTTGCCTACTCATTTTGGTACCACCGCTACTGTCAATCAACGATTGGTAATCGTGAGAGGATTATACCTTAAGAATAATAGTCTTGTTTTCCTCTATGAGAGGGGACTGATAAACCTGTACAAATTTAGCGATTAAAAGGGTGAGGATTATGAAAAAAATTGTGATCACTGCAGTAATGCTGATGTTTGCCGCCTCCAGTGCCATGGCTTTTGGCACTTCCAAGTTTAAAGATGAAGTGGAAAAAGAAATTGGCGCTGTCAAACTAACGAGAGAGGTCGAAAGAGGTGGGTATGGCCTTATTACCACTGCTGAATTGAGTGAGCTCATAAAAAGTGGTCAAGATGTGCTGATCATCGATACCATGCCCTATGATGCGAGTTATAAAAAAGCGCATGTTCCAAAAGCCGAACAGTTTCTCTTTCCTATTCCCGACATGGCGGAATGGGATATGGATGAGACAGAAGGCAAAAGTCAGGAAGATTATCGGAAACTCCTTGGTCCGGATAAAGACAAAAAAATTGTTGTGTATTGCGGTTTTGTCAAATGTACAAGAAGTCATAACGGTGCTCTCTGGGCTAAAAAAATCGGTTATAAAAATGTATACAGGTATCCAGGTGGAATTTATGCATGGAAGGGCGCTGGAAATGAGGTCGAAGCCGTGCAGTAGCTGATAATTTTTAAATTTTTCGCGCTATAAAAAAAGGGTGTGTCAATCTTTTCAAGATTGACACACCCTTTTTTATATTTGTGGGTCCCACGCTGGAAGAGAACAATGCGTAATCGCCACTCATAACTATTATTTAGATGGGTGATTAAGCCTATTTGTAGGATGTCATGAAGCAGCCAATAGGGATACTCTTGTTGATGTTGTTGTTTTTTTCTAATTAAGCCTTACAGTTAGCACTATTGTGGTGTTCGTCAGTATATTCAGTTATCAGGAGCAAAAATGAAAGCATCTGATCTTTTTATCAAGGCTTTGGAGGCTGAAGGCGTTGAATATATATTTGGTATTCCAGGAGAGGAAAATCTCGACCTTCTCAATTCACTTAAAGATTCCTCGATAAAACTCATCCTCACCAGGCATGAACAGGCGGCAGGGTTTATGGCCGCGACCTATGGTCGGTTAACAGGCAAGACTGGGGTTTGTCTTTCCACCCTTGGGCCAGGTGCCACAAATTTTGTGACAGCTGCGGCATACGCTCAGCTTGGAGCAATGCCGATGCTAATGATAACAGGCCAAAAACCGATTAAGTCAAGCAAGCAGGGACTCTTTCAGATTGTCAACATTGTTGACATGATGAGGCCCCTGACAAAATACACCCGCCAAATTGCCAGCAGTGCCAATATTCCTAGTCGAATTCGAGAAGCTTTTCGCCTAGCCGAGGAAGAGAGACCAGGTGCTGTCCATCTGGAGTTGCCTGAGGATATCGCCAGCGAGTTGACCCACGCGGAAGTTATTGAGAAAAGCATCTACCGGCGTCCTCTTGCAGAAGGTAAATCGCTTGAAATGGCTGTGGCCATGATTCATAAAGCTAAACGACCTCTGCTGCTTATCGGGGCTGCCGCCAATAGAAAACAGTCCAGCAAAATGCTGAGAAAATTTGTCGACAAGACAGGCATTCCCTTTGTGAGTACTCAGATGGGTAAGGGCTTAATTGACGAACGACACCCCCTCTTTCTGGGCAACGCTGCACTTTCGGCTAACGATTTCGTGCACCGCGCCATTGGTCACACTGATCTCATCATAAATGTCGGTCATGATGTAGTCGAAAAACCGCCTTTTTTTATGCAGCAGGGCGGTTTCAAGGTCATCCATGTAAATTATCTGACCGCCGCGGTTGATCCTGTCTATTATCCTCAACTCGGAGTAGTCGGGGATATAGCTAATTCGGTCTATCAGCTGGCAGAGTTAGTCCAACCTCAGGCCCATTGGAATTTTAGTTATTTTCAGGATATAAAAGCCGCGACAGAGGAGCACCTGCTTGAGGGAATAGCTGATGACCGTTTTCCGGTTTATCCTCAACGGTTGGTGCACGACCTTCGCGAGGCAATGCCAGATGATGGCATTATTGCACTCGACAACGGCATCTATAAGATCTGGTTTGCCAGAAATTATAAGGCCCACCTCTCCAACACTGTTCTTCTTGATAATGCCCTGGCCACTATGGGCGCAGGTTTGCCATCGGCCATGGCTGCCAGAATTGTCCATCCAGGCAGGAAGATTATCGCAATCTGCGGTGACGGCGGTTTTATGATGAACTCTCAGGAACTTGAGACAGCGGTCCGTTTACAAATGGATCTGGTCGTCATCATCCTCTGTGATAATGCTTATGGCATGATCAAATGGAAACAGGCGCATATGGGTTTTGACGATTTTGGTCTTGATGTGGGCAATCCTGACTTTGTCCGTTATGCCGAAAGTTACGGCGCATTTGGCCATCGCTTGTCCGCAGCGTCAGAATTTATCCCGCTGCTTGACCGCTGTTTTGCGACTCCAGGAGTACACGTTATCGAGGTTCCTGTTGATTATTCAGAAAATGATCGAATTCTCAATAGTGAAATAAAGGAAAAAAGCCGGTTTTTATAGGAGCTCAACCATGAAGCATTTCGATCTGATGGTACCAGGAGGTGTGGCGACCGGAGCAACCCTCACAATAACCGCTCCGTTTGATTTCTCAAAGATTGCTACTGCTGAGCTGGCGGGCGCAGAAACAGTAGAGGTGGCGCTGGCAACCGCCCATCGGCTCTATAGGCAAAAGGATGGCTGGTTATCTCTGCCCAAACGGCTGAGCATTCTGGAAAAAGCAGCAGAACTAATGCAGGAGGAGTTTGATTCCCTGGCGGTTTCTGCAGCAGAAGAGGGAGGAAAACCTCTGGTTGATTCTCGGATTGAGGTGGCGAGAGCCATTGATGGCTTGAAACTTTGTATCGAAACGATGCGCACCGAAGGCGGTCATCTTATCCCCATGGGGGCAAATCCGGCTTCAAGTGGTAAGCTTGCTTTGACTAGCTTTCAACCAATTGGTGTAGTGGTGGCAGTCAGCGCTTTCAATCATCCGCTGAACCTGATAGTTCATCAGGTTGCGCCGGCTGTGGCCACAGGCTGTCCGGTTATTGTTAAGCCAGCCAGTAAGACGCCAATCTCCTGTTTTCGTTTTGTAGAGATTCTGCGTCGTGCGGGCTTGCCCGAAGAGTGGTGCCAGCCTCTAGTCATTGGTGAATCGTCCCTTGCCACCAAACTGGTGACTGATTCCAGGGTGGCCTTTCTCTCTTTTATCGGTAGTAGCCGGGTTGGTTGGATGCTGCGGTCAAAACTTGCCCCCGGAACCCGTTGCGCTCTGGAGCATGGCGGGGTGGCACCTGTGATAGTTGCTGCAGACGCAGATCTGGAAATGGCAGTTCCTAAATTGGTTAAGGGCGGTTTCTACCATGCTGGTCAGGTCTGTGTTTCTGTGCAGCGAGTTTACGCCCATGCCTCGATTAGCAACGATCTTGCTGAGAAAATTGCCGGAGCAGCTAGAGAGCTCGTCGTAGGGGATCCGACATTGGCAGATACTGATATCGGTCCGCTGATTGATCCGACCGAGGTGCAAAGGGTAGATGATTGGGTGAGAGAGGCGGTTGCCGGAGGTGCAAAATTGCTCTGCGGTGGCAAGAAACTCTCCGAAAGTTGTTATGAGTGCACAGTGTTACTCAATCCCCCTGAATCAGCCCATGTCAGTCAGATGGAAGTATTTGGGCCGGTAGTCTGTGTCTATTCGTATGATGAAATGACTGAGGCGATCACCAGGGCAAATCAGCTGCCATTCTCCTTCCAGGCAGCAGTCTTTACCTCAAGTATAGATACAGCCATGCAGGCTTATAAAGGCGTTGATGGCTCGGCTGTAATGGTAAATGATCATACCGCTTTTCGGGTCGATTGGATGCCTTTTGCCGGGCTCAAGGAGTCAGGGCTGGGAACGGGTGGGATTCCCCATACGATTCGGGATATGCAAGCGGAGAAGATGTTAGTCCTCCACTCCCCTGAACTATAACTAAACACTTGTAATGGGATAATTAACGACATTTCCGTGGAGAAAAGAACGTGGGCAAATCAGTACATAAAAAAAATGAATACCAGGGCTTTGAGCAGGGACCAATCAGACCGCCCAGTGAAGCGAGCAGTCTGCTCATTCGTATAACCCGTAACTGCCCCTGGAATCGGTGCACCTTTTGCCGCGTATATAAAAGACGTGATTTTTCTCTGAGATCCGTAGAACATGTGCTGGAAGACATTAACCGTGTGCATCGCTATGTGCTGGAAATCCGCGAATGTGCTGCCAAAAGTGGCAAGGTCTATCCAGCTGATATTGACCGGCTTCGTTCCCTTGACGGGAAAGTCGACCAAGCTGCCCTGGGTGCTGCTCTGCAATGGGCCGCTTCTGGAATGCGGTCGATTTTTCTGCAGGATGCCAATAGTCTCCTCATTAAACCGGCGCGCCTCATTGCTATCCTGCAACATCTGAAGCATTGTTTTCCATGGGTCGATCGGGTGACTTCTTATGCGAGGTCCCATACCATCGCCAGGATAAGTGATCAAAACTTACAACTGATGGCTGATGCAGGGTTATCACGAATCCATATAGGCATGGAGACGGGTTCGGATAAGGTGCTCACCCGGATAAAGAAGGGGGTGGATAAAGAGACCCAGATTCTCGCTGGTAAGAAGGTTAAAAAAGCAGGAATGGAACTTTCTGAATATATTATGCCAGGTCTTGGCGGAAGAGGTCTTTCCAGGGAGCACGCCCTGGAAAGTGCTGATGCTCTGAACCAGATCAACCCGGATTTTATTCGTATGCGCACTCTCGCCATCCCTGAGCATATCGAGCTTTATGAAGAGTACCGGATGGGTGTTTTCCAAAAACTGACCGACGTGGAGACGGCGAGTGAGCTCCTTGTCTTCCTTGAGGCTCTGGATGGCATAACCAGCACCATTAAAAGTGATCATATCCTCAACCTTTTTGAAAATCTTGAAGGGCAATATCCTCAGGATAAGGAGAAAATGGTTGGCATTTTAAAGGAATTTTTGGAGCTGGAACCGGCGGAGCAAATGGTCTATCAAGTTGGAAGGAGGATGGGCATGTTCCGGGCTTTAAACGATATGGCTGATGAAACGAAGCTGTCCCATGTTAAAAATGCTTGTGCCAGTGCAGGTATTAGTCCAGATAACGTTGATGAAGCCATTGACGAATTGATGAAACGATTCATCTAAGCCCTGGAAAGATTGTTTAATTATTTTAATGAAAACCATAGCCGAAATGGATGATGACTTGTGCCCGCCAATATGGTTCATGTATAAAAAGTGAATATTATATAGTTGTGTACGAAAAAACATTGAACGTTTCCTGAGTCTTAAGAGGACAGAATGGCCCTATACAATCGGGAATTAGAAAAAGATAACTGTGGGTTTGGCTTGATGGCCCATATGGAAGGCGAAGCCAGTCATAAGCTGGTTCGTACGGCAATTTCTTCTCTTGCGCGAATGGCGCACCGTGGAGGTATTGCCGCCGACGGAAAAACCGGCGATGGTTGTGGGTTGCTTCTGCAAAAGCCTGATAATTTCTTTAAGTCTCTTGCAAAAGAAGAAGGCTGGAATCTTGGTGGCAGATATGGGGTTGGCATGATTTTCCTCAGCCCCAATGATGGTCGAGCAACGGTGGCCAAGTGGGCCATCGAAGAAGAGCTTGAGAGGGAGACTCTGACCGTTGTTGCCTGGCGTGATGTGCCTGTTGACCCTGAAGTGCTTGGTGAATTTGCCGAAAAAACCATGCCGCGGATAGTTCAGGTCATTTTTAATGGACCCTTTGGCTGGGGATCAAAGGATCTCGAACGACGCCTCTATATGGTGCGTCGCCGGGTGGAAAAACGGGTGACCGATGATCCTGATTTCTATATAGCCAGTCTTTCTAATCTGGTCATCGTTTATAAAGGTCTGTGTCGACCTATTGATCTGCCATACTTTTTTCCGGATCTGGCTGATATAAGAATGCAGTCGTCAATCTGCCTGTTCCACCAACGGTTTTCCACTAATACCCTCCCCAAGTGGCAGCTGGCTCAACCTTTCAGGTATTTGGCCCATAATGGGGAGATCAACACCATCACCGGTAACAGGCAGTGGTCCAGGTCTCGTTCCTATAAATTTAGCTCGCCACTGCTACCGGACATGTCCGAGGCCGCTCCCTTTGTCAATACAACAGGTTCGGATTCATCTTCTCTTGATAACATGCTGGAGCTGTTTCTGGCCGGTGGCATGGATCTCTTTCGGGCCTTCAGGCTGCTTATTCCACCAGCCTGGCAGAATCATCCGAATATGGACGAGGATTTACGTGCATTCTACGACTTTAACTCCATGCATATGGAGCCATGGGACGGACCGGCCGGGATCGTTATGAGTGATGGTCGCTTTGCCGCCTGTGGGCTTGATCGCAATGGACTCAGACCAGCACGTTATGTAGTGACCAAAGATAACCTCATTACCCTCGCTTCCGAGGTGGGTATCTGGGACTATGAACCGGACGAGGTGCTGGAGAAAGGTCGGGTTGGGCCAGGTGAGCTATTGGTGATTGATACTCTTTCCGGTAAACGCTGGACTTCCTGGGATATCGATCGCGAGTTGAAAACCAGACATCCTTATAGGAAATGGATGGAGAAATGTTGTCAGCATCTTCCCGCTTTTGATGAAAATGACCAGCTTGAGATCGGGGACAGGTCCTATGACGATGATCGCCTTCTTCTCTATCAAAAAGTTTTCGGGTATACCAACGAAGAGCTGGAGCAGGTTGTCAAGGTACTTGGAGAGACAGGGCAGGAACCGATATCTTCAATGGGCGATGATGCACCAATGGCGGTGTTATCCACCAAAGAGCGTAGCCTGTATGATTATTTTCGTCAAATGTTTGCCCAGGTAACCAACCCGCCGATTGATCCATTGCGGGAAAATCATGTTATGTCCCTTGCCACCTGTATAGGCGTGGAACAGAATGTTTTTGATGAGGTGCAGAGCCACGCGAATAGAGTGATGTTTCAGTCGCCGATACTTGTCTATAGTGATATACAACAGCTTTTGCAACTGGATCAGAATCATTACCGTTCTGTGATCTTAGATCTCAATTATACAAAAGAACTTGGCTTAAAAAACGCGATTAAAGAACTTTGCGACAGAGCCTTGCAGGAGACAGAACAGGGCGCAGTTCTCTTGATTCTCTCAGATCGAAACATTGCTGCTGATAGTTTACCCATCCCTGCTGCTATGGCAGTAGGAGCTGTACAGCAGACTCTTGTCGCGAACAATTTACGCTGCGATGCGAATATTATTGTGGAAACAGCAAGTTGTCGAGATTCGCACCATTTCGCAGTGCTCATCGGTATGGGAGCGACAGCCATCTATCCTTATCTGGTCTACGAATCTCTTGGCCAGATGGTGGATGAAGGTTCGGCGAAGGTCAGTCTCCGGCAGGCAATTTCCAATTATCGAAAAGGCATAGACAAGGGCTTACTCAAGATACTTTCTAAAATGGGTATTTCTACTATTGCCTCGTATCGGTGTTCGCAGTTGTTCGAGGCAGTCGGGCTTGCAAACGAAGTGACCGAGCTTTGTTTCAACGGGGTAGTCAGTCGCATTGAAGGGGCTGGGTTTGCCGATTTTCAAGAGGATCAGGAATGCCTCGCCCGTTATGCCTGGAAGCGACTCCATAAACCGCTGGGCCGGGGTGGGCTTTTTAAGTATATCCATGGGGGTGAATATCATGCTTACAATCCCGATGTGGTTGAAACTCTGCAAAAAGCGGTGCGAACTGGTGAATTTTCCGATTACCAGCTTTATTCCAGCCATGTAGATACTCGGCCGATCGCCTGCCTTCGCGATCTATTACAACTCAAAAAAGAGACCACACCCATTGCCTTAGATGAGGTGGAGCCGGCGGAGAATTTCTTTAACCGTTTCGACTCCGCCGCCATGTCTATTGGTGCACTTGGCCAGGAAGCTCATGAGGCGCTGGCCATTGGTATGAATCGTCTGGGTGGTTTTTCCAACAGTGGTGAAGGTGGAGAAGATCCTGCACGGTTTGGCAGCGAACGTGTTTCAAAAATAAAGCAGGTTGCCTCCGGTCGGTTTGGGGTAACCCCGCATTATCTGATGAACGCCGAGGTCATCCAGATTAAAATGGCCCAGGGCGCAAAGCCTGGCGAAGGTGGACAGCTTCCTGGCCATAAGGTGACCGCTCAGATTGCTGCCCTACGCTATTCGGTACCAGGGGTAACACTCATTTCTCCACCACCGCACCATGATATTTATTCGATCGAAGATTTGGCCCAGTTGATATTTGATCTCAAACAGGTCAACCCAAAGGCCCGGGTAAGTGTGAAATTGGTTTCTGAACCTGGTGTGGGCACCATCGCCACCGGCGTGGTCAAGGCGTATGCTGATCTCATCACCATCTCTGGATATGATGGGGGAACGGGGGCCAGTCCACTCACCTCGGTAAAATACGCCGGTAGTCCATGGGAGTTAGGTCTTGCCGAAACCCAGCAGGCCCTGGTAGCCAACGGTTTGCGTCATAAAGTGCAGCTGCAGGTCGATGGTGGCTTGAAAACCGGGCTTGATATCATAAAGGCGGCCATTCTCGGTGCCGAGAGTTTTGGTTTTGGCACTGGGCCGCTTATTGCCCTTGGTTGTAAATTCTTGCGGATCTGTCACTTAAATAATTGTGCCACCGGTGTTGCAACCCAGGATGAGACCCTCAGGAAGGAATATTTTGCCGGGGTCCCGAATATGGTGATGAACTATTTTCGCTTTATGGTGCAGGAGACGCGAATGCATATGGCTGAATTGGGGGTTGCCAAACTCACCGATCTGATTGGCCGCACTGATCTGCTTGAAGAACTCGAAGGCATTTCTTCAAAACAAAAGAAACTGTTTCTTGGGGATATTTTAGAGTCAGTCCAGCCGCCTGCGACAAGCAGCCTGTTTTTCCAGGAAGCCAACGTGCCCGATGATCCGGGCAGACTCAACATAAAGATCGAAGAGCGGTTCCGTGAGGCGGTTGAATCCATGTCGGGTGGTGGAGGAAGTTTTAACATTCGCAATACCGATCGGACCGTCGGGGCAAGGCTTTCTGGCAGAATTGCCTCCCTTCACGGGAATAAAGGGATGAAGGATGCTCCTATTCATCTGCTTTTTAGTGGCACTGCGGGCCAGAGTTTTGGGGCCTGGAATGCAGGAGGCCTGCATATGGTGTTGACCGGTGATGCCAACGACTATGTTGGAAAAGGGATGGCTGGTGGTAAACTGGTTATTCGGCCGCCTCTCGGCGTTGCTTATAAGAGCCACGAGGCTGTGATTATTGGCAATACCTGTCTCTACGGGGCGACTGGCGGTTGGCTTTTTGCCGCGGGCCGTGCCGGGGAGCGTTTTGCCGTCAGGAACTCCGGCGCTAAAGTGGTGGTTGAGGGCATAGGCGATAACGGTTGTGAGTACATGACAGGTGGCATCGTCACCATCCTTGGAGAGACAGGGGTCAATTTCGGAGCGGGCATGACCGGTGGCTTTGCTTATGTCCTTGATCAGTCTGGTACTTTGGCATCAAAGGTTAATCCCGAGCTGGTAGATATTTTAACCCTGGAAGACAGGGCGGTACTGCAAGAGCATTTGCGCGGGATGATCAACTCCCATTTTGAGGAAACAGGCAGCGAACGGGCTGAGAGAATTCTTGTTGGTTTTGAAGAACAGTATATGAGTCTCTTTAAAATTGTTAAACCAAAAACTTCCGATGTAACAACCCTGTTAGGGCATCGGGGGAACTCGCCGAGAGAAACTCTGGCAGTCGTATATTAACCCCGTAAAAAAGAGCGGGGTAAGCTTCTTCACGAAATGATTTCTTGTAAGCAAAAAAAACATTTCTAAGTCACTAAGAGAAAAATTATGAGCCAGAATCTATTCCAGTTTATCGAGGTGGAGCGGGTTGATCCCCAGAAGAAAAGAATTGAGCGGAGACGTCATGAGTTTGTAGAGATTTATCACCCTTTTCAGAAATCTCAGGTGCAGATGCAGGCGGACCGCTGCCTTGACTGCGGTAATCCCTACTGTGAGTGGAAGTGTCCCGTCCATAACTACATTCCCGACTGGTTGCAATTGGCTAACGAAGGTCGGATTATCGAGGCGGCTGAACTTTGCCACCAGACGAACAGTCTGCCGGAGGTCTGTGGACGGGTCTGTCCTCAGGATAGACTCTGCGAGGGGGCCTGCACTCTTAACAACGATTATGGCGCGGTGACCATAGGCAGTATAGAAAAGTACATTGTCGACACTGCCTTTCAAATGGGCTGGCGCCCCGATCTCTCTAAGGTTATCTCAACCGGTAAACGTGTGGCTGTAGTCGGTGCAGGGCCGGCCAGCCTCGGCTGTGCCGATGTGCTGATTCGCAATGGTGTGCAACCGGTGGTCTTTGATATACATCCTGAGATTGGTGGTCTGTTGACTTTTGGCATTCCAGCTTTCAAACTTGACAAAAAAGTGATGGAACTGCGACGCGAAGTTTTTACCGATATGGGGATTGAATTTCGTTTAGGGGTTAATGTCGGCCATGATCTGCCCTTTACCGACCTCCTTACCGAATATGATGCAGTCTTTGTCGGCACCGGTACCTATAACCCCATGCGCGCCGATTTGGAAAACGAAGAAGCTGCAGGGGTATACGATGCTCTAAACTATCTTATAGGTAACGTTGACCGCTACTTGGGCTTGAAGCGCGATCGTTACCCTTACGTGAATCTGGCAAATAAAAGGGTGGTTGTCCTTGGCGGTGGCGATACAGCCATGGATTGTGTTAGAACTGGAATTCGCCAGGGGGCAACAGATGTTGTCTGTGTGTATCGGCGGGACAGAGAGAATATGCCTGGCTCGGCTCGGGAGGTGCAAAATGCCGAGGACGAGGGCGTGCGCTTTCTTTGGAATCTCCAACCTCTTGGTATTGTTGTTGGAGAAGATGGACATGTTAGCGGAGTTAAGGTAGTTAATACCCGACTCGGTGAAGCCGATGAACGTGGCAGGAGAAGGCCTGAACCTGTTGAAGGTACCGAGACTGTCCTTGATGCCGATAGTGTGATTATGGCTTTCGGTTTCAGGCCAAGTCCACCTGAGTGGCTCAAGCAAAACAATATTTCCTTAAATGATCGGCAGCTTATAACGACTTCTGCCGAGAGTAAATTTCCCTTCCAGACTACCAACGAAAAAGTCTTTGCCGGCGGTGATGCAGTTCGCGGTTCTGATCTGGTTGTCACCGCAATTGCAGAAGGACGTACGGCAGCAGAGTCCATTCTTGACTTTCTTGGAGTATGAAACCCAGCTCCTCCGCATGATAGTTCTCCTGTTACGATTAGGCCGTTATTCTCTTATTTAGAATTATTTCAAGCTGCCACAGGATAATTATTGTCTGTGGTGAGGATATCAGATAGGTTGATTCTCGATTTTTTAATTGAAATTTAATGTACAGATTTGATTAACCTCGATCTTTGGGGGAATTCAGACGTTATTGCAGTATCCCATTGAAGGGATAAGTATCTTCGGATCATTCTTTTGTACTTTTTTTGCATCTCCTTAATGGTTGAATTAAAAGGGAAAGAATATCTAAAGTCACTAGGGAGCAGGTATGAAAAAGATTTTTGTCAGTATCCTAATACTCATCATTATAGCAGGAGTCGGCGCTCCATTTGTTAATGGGCTTATGATGGAGAAAATCGTCAAACAGGCTTTTAGTAATCTCAACACAATGTATTCCGATACTGGTTCTGATGTGTCCATTGAGATGATAGAGTACGATCGAAATATTTTTTCGACGGAAATTGAATGGAAACTGAAGCTTGGAAGTTTGCAAGCAGTGTACGGCGTTGAGGAGATTATCTTTACTGAACACGCAAAGCACGGTTTTACCGGCATTGTATCTACAACAAGTTTGGATAAAAACAAATGGTTTACAGACTTTGTGAGTAACAAATTAGATGGCAAGAATCCTTTAACCATTACCACTGAATATAAGATTTCTGGGCAGATTTATTCATCAATCGGGCTGGATGCTTTTTCTCTGCCGGTGGAGGGTGAAATAGTTGAAATAAAAGCTGGTAAAGTCGTTTTAACCTGTGATAAGGAATTTAAGAATTTCTTTTCTGAGGCCTCTTGGGATGGGCTTTCTGTCTCGGAAAAAATGAAGGTTGACGGTATCTCCATCACTTCCAGGCTGGAAAAAATTTCCACCTATCTTTGGGATGGTACCGTCTCCTATGGGGTTGAAAAGAGCCTGTTTTCCGGCAATCTTGAACAGGTCGAACTCGTGAATTTTAAGGGTGAGTATAATCTGGATGTTAATAAAGAAGAAAATACACTATCTGCGGAAACAACATTTAAAGCTGATCAACTGATCGCCGGCCTGGAGAAGGTTGATGATGCCTTTGTGCGGATCGGAGTGATCAATATGGATGTCCAGGGCTTTGAGGAGTTCATGAAGTTGTATACCGAGATGGCAAATACAGTCTTAAAGGAAATCACTGTAGCAGAGGACGATCCTGAAAAGATGAAAACGGTCTTTCGGGAACAGATGAGCCGGACTCAATTCCAGATGATGACAGCATATGAGAGTTTGCTAAAAAAAGGACTGGAATTTAGAATTTCGGATATCCACGCCAAGTTCCCTTCAGGAGAGGTTAAGGGAGATGCGGTATTAAGGTTGAAAAAAGATATGACTTTTGCAAAGTTTGTCCCTCTTTTCCATCAACCGGAGCTGGTAGTAGACATTTTTTCTCTGCAATCTAACTTAACGCTTCCAGCTGAACTTGTAGGTGACAATCCTGCATTTTTATCACCGATATATCCGGGAATGCAAACCGGTTTTTTTGTAGAAAATGGTGAAAACCTCACTCATAAGGCAGAGACCAGGGACGCCAAACTGTATTTGAATGGCCTGGAGGTGAAACTGCATTAATCCTCTTTCCTGGCGTGCATTGCAGAGACTGTTTAGATAGACTTTTGAATCAGGTCTGTATCAAGACGATTGGAGGATATGGTTCGAAAAATTCTACAGAGTTGCCGCATTGATTAGGAGTCTTGATAATCCCAACGAGCTCATGATTTTCATGGCAGCGGGAGCCATTCTATTCAAATGAAATGTTCTACTCATTACTGCAATGAGAGTTTAGGGTAAGATACTCTTGTGCTTTTGATGATGTGGAGAAATCCAGGCTTAATCTTACAAAATATACTCCTACATTAATTATAAGAAAGAATCACTCATGGCGATCGGCGAAGTTGTCAAGCCAGGGAAAGGACAGTACCTAGGCTGTAGGCCATATATAGAGTTTTACGACGATGAAGGTTCCAAAATAGAGATCAAAAGTGCAATTAACTCTCACATATTCTTCTGTCCGAAAATTGTAAGCGATTAAAGAACCCCATATAAAAAGAATGATCCCAAAAGTGCTAAAATTGCAAGCTTGCTCCACTATTTTATATTTCCAGGTTTATGTGTAATAATTGGGATATATTTTTTATATTCAATATTTACAAAAAGAATTAAATGAAAAGCTAACCAGGCGCTCAACATTAACAGCGGGAACAGCCCTGCTACAAGTTAGCTAAACGTTCTTCTCCATTTTTCCTCAACTCAGTGATTGATACTACTTTCGTATCAACAGTTAGGATTAAACCTAGAATTTTACTTTTCACGGTATAGACGTTTCCAAAGGATCTTAGATCGCTAGTCTCCCCCCAGATCTTTTTGTGCTGTAGCTCAAAAAGATCCAAGCGGTTAACTGCTCAATACCTTGTATTCTTTTCCGTCATCATCCAGGTCCGCTTGTACGTGCAAATTTTCCCAGACACAATTCTGAATGCCTTTGCAAACATATGAACAGGCCTGGCGATATTCTTTTCCGTCCACTAGAGCTACCCACTCGCCGGAAGCTGTTCGGTATGTTTTCTTGGCGCGTACCTTTGTTTTCCTGCCGCGGCTGTCTTCTCTAACTGTCATCGTTTTCATGATATCACTCCTCTTTTCGGTTACGTCCCTTTCCTCAATTAATAAAATAAGCTTTAAACGTATGGTTGTTAAGAGGAAGGGGGATAAATAGGAGCTTGTTTAATGGATTTGTCTTTTTCGAATGTAAGCTCTGACAGGGCTCCGAATTTGCCTCGTTATCGACCTGCTCGCATACCGATGTATGGTTTGCGGGCCGATATCTCGCATTTCCGGTTCCCTGCAAAAGTGGTGATTGGTATGATTGTGATTGTAACACCCACCCCAAATTCATTTTCCAATGCAATAAACATGAGAAAAAATAGAGATTTTTAAACTTAGTCGTTCAAGATAAACTGGAATTATTTTAAGCTTTAGTCATCCATATTTACCCTAATTAAAAGACTAAATTAGAAGGTAGCCTCTTTCGTCTGCTAAAATAAAAAGGAACAATTCAGTCTCGGTTTTTTAGCCACGTTCTAACAGCGACATGAGATTATTCCAACATTTCAAGACCAAAACATAAACGTATACATTAACCGCTAAGATGGATGTTCACCCTCTCTAATCAAAGCTTAGGGTCAATATGTCCAGGTCCACCACAATCAGGGGTGTAACAGCTAACATCTTTATAGGCACATTGTTCTTTACAGCTTGGACATGTCTCTGGTGGGCTTGGGACTTGAATGGTGTTTCCACATCCTAAGCACTTCCAAAAAGGATCCATGTTTTTTACTTCAGGTGTTTGTGAACTTTCAGTCATAATTTCACCATAAATTAATTTGAATTACCAGGTTTGTATCAGAGTATACTGAAACCTGTATGTGATATGTCTCTTTTGTCGAAAAAACGATTCTCTAACAATAAGAATGAGGGGTAAGGATGACAAGGATATAAAAAGAAATTGACTGTTCTAGATTATCTCGAAGGTGTTCTGGAACATCTTTGACTACAAACTGCTCCATTTCAGGTAAGATTTTTAGGCGGGATTATTTATGAACTTCAGGAATAAGGTCAAATTAAAGTTTCTTCAGAGTAGATGAACTTGCCACGGATTATATAAAAATTGTATGATATAGAGTCACGTTTTCAAAATTGCTTGACTATACCTGAAATCCAGCTAGATGCAGGCTGATACTTCTACAAACCGATGTCAAAATATTTTGACTCGGAAATACCAGGAAACCTGATGGCTAAATACGATTTCTTAATTGTTGGTCTAGGTACAGCTGGCTCGGCAACCTGCATGACCCTAGCTCGTCGAGGCTTCACCGTGCTGGGTATTGATCAATATCATCCCCCTCACGACATGGGTAGTCACCACGGCTCGTCACGGAGTGTTCGCCGTGCCTACCTCGAAGGAACCTCATATGTGTCGATGGCATTGAGGTCCTGGGAACTTTGGCGGAAACTGGAGAAGGATTCAGGGCAGAAACTGCTTGCCAAGACAGGCAATCTGACCATTGGCCCGCCTGAAAGTCCAGCGGTTTCAGGATTTGTTGCAAGTGCTCAGTCATATGATATCCCTCACGAGTGCTTAACCGCGGCTGAGGTTCGAAAACGATGGCCACAGTTAGCCCTACCCGATTCGTTTGTTGCGGGATTGGAAAGAGAGGCGGGTATCGTGTTTCCCGAATTAAGTATTACCACCTTTTTAGCTGAAGCTAGAAAGGCGGGGGCTAATCTGGTTGCGGATGAACGGGTGGATCGTTGGACTGAGGGGCACGGCAAAGTTCTCGTCCATACAGCGAG
>Ga0209692_10002650_pt1 | contig 18846 bp, 20 predicted proteins | sample tdDd472_FD_187129 | JGI IMG/M metagenome (GOLD analysis project Ga0209692, IMG submission 187129) | Marine sediment microbial communities from the Atlantic coast under amendment with organic carbon and nitrate - tdDd47.2 (SPAdes)... | ecosystem: Environmental > Aquatic > Marine > Coastal >...
CCATATTTTAAGAATACAGGCAAGAGTTAAACTGTCTACGCCACCCGAAACTGCTACCAGAACACGGTCACCTTCAGAGAACATAGAAAAATCATGCATGGCCTGGCCAATTTTTCTGTTGAGTTTGGCTGGCAGTTTGTACCCTGTTTTCATAGAAGATTAATAATGAATTGCTGCCTGGTCGAATGACAAGGCAGTAGATAAAAGAAAACCCGCGGCCTGTATTGTCACATTGCCGCGGGTCGATAAAGTTAATCCCCGCCCAAAAGAGCTGATTTTGTTCTGTTGCTCCTTGATAAAGGAGCAAATTCCTTTACGGAGAGATTATAGATAAAAAAAGAGGAAGTCAGTTTTAATTCACCGAAAGAATCGATCTGCTACTTAAGATATGGGCATTCATTAAGCCGTTCTTTGATGCCGTATTCCATTAATTCCTCGACAGTAATCCACTTAAAACCTCTGCTTTTCATTTTACTAAAAGAGAAAATATTATTGAAAAAGGATTCTTGCTCTTCCCGAAAATCAGCGGACCACAAGATATTACCACTACCTGAATCCCTCAACACCATAAAAAAGTCTATCGCAGCAGGAGAATCTGCAGAATACTCGGTCCCTTCACGCTGTTTATAACGACGCACTGTAGTCAATAGCACGCCATCGCAATTTAGTTTTTGCCCAAGAGCGGCAACAGTGCCAGATACCCCGCCTGATATTTCAGGCACAAGAGCTGAAACTTGATTGACACTGAGGATACGTACCTTTGGATTGTCTTTCAACTCTCCTCTCATTGTTTCTGTTGCATAGGCAGCTCCCTGTTCTAGAGACTGCGCCTCTTTATAAACAACGGTGTCATCCTGGTCAACGGATGTCCTGGCAGGAAGCACAGCTATACAGGACAATGGCTCGATAGGTGCCTGAATCTGGCTAGTCCCCTCACTACCTGATTGAGAGGAACAAGAAGAAAGCAGAACAACAGCGCATCCATACATTACTATCAGTCTGAGTATTTTTATCACAATGTACCTATAGGGTTGAGGAATTATACAATTTTCAACTATAACCAATTAAGCCAAATTATAGACATCCTTTGGAGGAAAGTGCGCCTTTAATCCCTATGTCGACAGTCGCACTATTCATCGCACGCCCAAAAGCCTTAAATACAGCTTCTATTATATGATGACCGTTTTCACCATGGAGAAGATCTACATGCAGGGTGAGACCGCCATGTTGGCTAACCGCACGAAAAAACTCTTTAGCAAGAGATGTATCGAAAGTGCCGATTTTTTGTTCAATCACAGAAGCATCGTAATGCAGAAACGGTCGGTTAGAGATGTCGACTACAACACGTACGAGGGTTTCATCCATTGGCAAATAACTGCTGCCATAACGAGCCACCCCACCTTTATCAGCTAACGAACCAGCTATCGCCTGGCCAAGACAGATACCAATATCCTCAACCGTGTGATGATCGTCTACCTCTGTATCACCTTCTGCCTTTACATACAGGTCAAAAAAACCATGGACGCTAAAAAGAGTGAGCATATGGTCTAAAAATGGCACGCCAGTACTGATTACGTTTTTGCCTGAACCATCGAGATTGAGCTGTAATTCAATGTCGGTTTCCGCAGTTTTCCTGACTATAGAACTCTTTCTTTCCATAATGTTCAATATCGTGATAGATTTAACAAAAAGATAAAAACCATATAATTTCTTTCTGGTTCACAAGGATAACCTTAACGAATCCATAAACATAGATTCAAGTACATCATAATTACATACTATAAACTCATAAAACCTTCTCTATTTTTCGTGACTTTCGAGAAGAAAATAATTATAGTGAGAAACTTAGCTCGGCGGATTTTTTAATTGACACATGGTTGCAGACCTTGTATATACACCGCAGTTTTGACACGCAAAAACTAAACGAGCGGGAATAACTCAGTGGTAGAGTGCAACCTTGCCAAGGTTGACGTCGCGAGTTCGAATCTCGTTTCCCGCTCCACTATAATGCACAAAAGGTTCGACAATGTTCGAACCTTTTTTTATTAAATGATCGACCATTTGAGGGATATAATGAAAACCTATCTTGCCCCAGTCAACGAGATCGAAAGAAAATGGTACGTTGTCGACGCAGAGAACAAGGTCCTGGGCCGTTTGGCATCAGAAATCGCCACCCGATTGCGAGGTAAACACAAACCGACTTTTTCCTCTTTCATCGACAATGGCGATTTTATAGTCGTTACTAATGCTGAGAAAATTCATCTCACCGGCAATAAATTGAATGACAAAAAATATTATCGCCACACCGGTTGGATTGGTGGAATCAAGGAGGCTTCAGCTAAAGAGCTTCTGGAAAAGCATCCAACGGATCTGATTTTCAAGGCTGTAAAGGGTATGCTTCCAAAGAACAAACTTGGGCGTGCTCAACTGAAAAAGTTGAAAGTATATGCAGGACAAAATCATCCCCACGCAGCTCAACAACCTGCTGAATTAGATATTTAATCTTGGAGAATACAAATATGGCTCAAGATCGCTTTTATGCCACAGGAAAAAGAAAAACTGCTGTTGCCAGGGTATGGCTTACACCTGGAACAGGCAAGATAACAGTCAATAAATTAGACGCTGATGCCTATTTTGGTCAAATTTTCAAAAGCCAAAAGATAGTCAAACCTTTCAAAGTCACCGAAACTTTGGAGCAGTATGACGTCATTGCCACCTTGCGAGGTGGAGGAAAATCTGCTCAGGTAGATGCGTTGTCCCATGGCATCTCAAAGGCGCTGCTTGAGACTAATCCAGAAATCAGATTGCAGTTGAAACAGTCCGGCCTTCTTACCCGTGACCCACGCGAGAAAGAGCGGAAAAAATATGGCCAGAAAGGCGCTCGCGCCAAGTTTCAATTTTCTAAACGTTAAGAGTGTACTAAAAACGTTTTATATCTGGACAATTATTGGTGTACGGCAGGTAACTGCTTAGCAGTATTGTTTGTCTTAAGGGGAATTACAGTTAAGCTGTTATTCCCCTTTTTTCTTGTTCTTCAAAAAAAGGGATAAATTATTTTTCCAAGGAGATAACCCGTCATGATAAACGTGGGAATTATAGGCGCTTCAGGATACACTGGTGCCGAACTCGCCAGAATACTCTGCAACCATCCCGAAGTTAATATTACTGCTGCAACCTCTCGACAATATGCCGGCAGACCACTCTCCGAGATTTTCCCCAGCCTGAGAGGCAAGGTCGACATTATCTGCGAAAACCTATCTATTAACGAATTATGCGAGAAAGCCGATTTCTTTTTCACTGCTGTACCCCATAAGACTGCAATGGACCTGGTGCCAAATCTACTTGCCGCCGGCAAAAAGGTTGTTGATTTATCTGCTGATTTTCGTCTCCGCGATGTCTCGGTATATGAAGAATGGTACCAAACCCACTCTTCCAGCGAACTGCTCATGGAAGCTATTTATGGCCTTCCCGAACTCTACCGGAAAGATATCACCGGATGCAGACTTGTCGCCAATCCCGGATGCTATCCGACTTCAATAATCCTCGGCCTTGCCCCATTGTTAAAAGCTGGGGCAATAGAAGTCCAATCCATTATTGCCGACTCCAAGTCGGGCACCTCAGGTGCTGGTCGAACCGCCCAGACAGGCTCACTGTTCTGTGAAGTGCACGACGGTTTCAGACCCTATAAGGTTGGCCGGGCCCACCGCCACACACCTGAGATAGAACAAGAGCTTACAGTTCTGGCTGAAGATGACGTCCATATTTCTTTCACACCACACCTTCTCCCTATATCTCGTGGCATCCTTAGCACAGTCTACGCGTCACTCGTTCCAGGTTTTGATCGTGAAAAAATTTCAGCTCTCTATCACAACCAATACCAGAATGAGCCTTTTGTTCGCTTACTCGCAGAAGATTCTTTTCCGGCGACGCAGTACGTCCGAGGGTCAAATTTCTGTGACATTTCCTACAAAATCGACTCTGTTACAAACCGAATAATTATTATGTCAGCAATAGACAACATAGTGAAAGGTGCATCCGGACAAGCCGTACAAAATATGAATTTAATGCTTGGGTTCGCGGAGACCGCAGGACTTGGCAACATGCCGATTTTCCCATAATTTCCTCATAAGAGTCTGTTACCATTTTACGATGTCGCTCCTCCTACGAACTATAAAAATGACCATCAGTTACGATGGCACGAACTATAGTGGCTGGCAACGCCAACAGCATTCCCGAACAATTCAGGGTGAAATCGAACAACGTCTCGCACAAATAACAAGAGAAGAAATTGCTTTACACAGTGCAGGCAGAACAGATGCTGGAGTCCATGCGTACGGAATGGTTGCACACTTTAAAACAAATTCGATTATTTCCTGTCAAGATATACTACGCGGATTGAATTCTATGCTGCCTGGTGCCATTAGAATTTTGTCCGTCCATGAAGATGACCAGAATTTTCATGCTCGCTACTCTGCCAGGGGAAAACGCTATCAATACTTTATTCATACCGGTACAATTCAGCCTCCGCACCTGAGGCTATACAGCGTACATATCCGCAGTGAACTTAATTTAGAGGAAATAAAGAGCTGTCTAAGACAGATTGAGGGCACTCACGATTTTTCGTCCTTTGAAAATAGTGGTTCAAGGGATAAAAGTATTTCGTCCGGCCGCGGTGCTGTGAGGACTATAGACAAAGCTGAACTGATCCAAGAATATCCTTCTCAACTCATGTTTCAGTTTATTGGCGATGGATTTTTACGAAATATGGTTCGAAATATTATGGGGACACTTCTAGAAGTAGGGCGGGGAAAGTTATATGCAGACGATTTTTCGCAAATCCTGAAAGCAAAAGATCGAACTAAGGCGGCTGCAACTGCACCCGCCCACGGCTTATTTCTTAAAGAGGTAATTTACTAACACCGGAAAAATAGAATTTCCAGCTTACAGCTACACAGTCTATTTCTTCATAGCCGAATGTCTAGCTAACAGTGACTGTAGTTTCCAGGGAGACGAGAGACACACTCTTGAGTCATCACAAATCGTCATTACATCACAGAAGGAAAGAAATTCTGCAAGGGCATCACTAATGTCCGTGTCTTTTCGTTGAATAATCTTAAGCTGTCTCTTCATATCCAGCCCCTCAACCTTCAATCCTTTCAACCATCCGTTTTCCGCCTCACGACAGATACTAAGCGCAGATAAACAGGTTATTCCCGCGCCTGATTCAACAGCTCGTTTCACGGCTTCAGGATGTCCCATCTCCATTACGACATTAACATCATCCATATATTTACCAAAACGCTCTCTTACAGATGCAGCAGTACCGGAACCACTTTCACGCATGATCCATTTTTTACCTTTAAGATCTTTATCTATATCAAAAACGTCATTGTGTGCCAGCGGATCGGTTGGGCCACAGAGAACAACTAATTCGTCTTCAAACCAAGGCCGCCAGAGAACTTCGTCTCTGCCTGTAAGTGGGCCTTCTACAAATCCAACATCTACCTCTTTGTCAAAAACAAGTTTTTCAGCATACCTTGTGTTGTACACTAACAAGTTAACGTGCACATTTGGATGTACTTTTTTAAAAGCACCAATCAGATAAGGCAGGATATAATTTCCGAGCGTTGTGCTGGCAACAATTTCTATGCTGCCATCAAGCTTATCATTCCGCTCAGACATAATAGTTTCTATGTTGCTCACCTGACAAGTGATATCTTTTGAAAGAGGAAGCAGAAACCTTCCTCTAGCGTTGAGCAAAAGACTTCTTCCATGTCTATCAAAGAGCGAACCACCTAGCTGATTTTCCAATTCCGCCAAGGCCATGCTGACAGCCGACTGCGTAACAAAAAGCTTCTTGCTCGCCTTTGTGACTTGGGCAGTTTCAGCTACAGCAATAAATATTTCTAATTGTCTCAGGGTTATAGACATGTTACCTCTTTAGAGTTCTTGTTCAATTCTACTGATACTTTATATCTTTATTACTTAGGTCTCTTGTTGTCAATATATCATTTATAAAAAGTTTAACAAGTCTTTTTACATCAAGGATTTCCAGGTAATAGAGGTACTACAAAGAACCACCAAGTGGGCGACAACTAATGAGTTTCTTGTTGACACGCTCATCACAAACATTTATGATAGTTCGCAAATTTGACCTGCGGAAAATGTTAACCAACTATGATGTAACTTGGTAGCATTGTATTAGTTTAAGCTATACAATCGAACAAGGAATCAGTATGGAACAACAAGTCACTGCATTTCTCTACCCTGAGCAAGTTCTCTGGATAGCAGCTTTCACAATTGGTGGATTATCATTTGCGTTAGGTCCTATTGCCATTGTTTATCTTTTAATGCCCCTCAAAACCAGGCAAATTGACAATAAAGCACTTCAATTTATTGAGTGTGGTATGGAGCCCATCGGAGATAGTTGGATTCGATACGGGGTTGTCTTTTACCTTTACGCTCTCATCTTCCTTGCCTTCGACGTAGATGTTCTCTTTTTATTTCCTGTAGCTATTGCATACAACGATGCAGTTTTTGCATCTTCTATACGTGATTTTGTCGAAATAGTAATTTTTGTCGGAATATTATCACTCGCTGTAGTTTATGCATGGATCAAGGGAGTATTTAAGTGGGAACGAAAAACGTACCTCCGTCGATAGTTCAATTCGCACTCGCAGACAAAATAATTAATATCGGCAGGGCCAACTCATTGTGGCCCCTGACTTTTGGTATTGCTTGTTGTGCCATTGAAATGATGGCTACCGGCTGCGCCAGATTTGATATGTCCCGTTTTGGAGCAGAAGTTTTTCGCCCGTCTGCCAGGCAAAGTGATGTCATGATTGTTGCTGGCACCATCACAAAAAAAATGATGCCCGGTATTAAGACCCTCTACGACCAGATGCCTGAACCTAAATGGGTTATGGCTCTTGGCAACTGCGCCATTTCCGGAGGACCATTCGCCTTCGAAGGTCAGTATAGTATCATCCTTGGTGCTGACGAATTTCTTCCTGTTGACGTGTATGTCCCGGGCTGTCCTCCCCGTCCTGAGGCACTTCTCCAGGGAATTATCGAACTTGAGCATCTCGTGTCCGACTGGAAGAGATGGAAAGACCCAGAGGCTGCCTGAATTTCGAGCCTTGCTGTACCCCGTTCAACATCGCCCATTTCTGTTTTTAAAAAAGTTCTTGGAGCATAGTAATATGATTTGTGAACAGACAAAACTGGCCCTCCAAAAGCTCTTTCCACCGCCAGAGCCACAAGAAGATATTTTAGAGGAAACCGACGAAGAGCAAGACAAGAAAGTCGCAAAAAAACCTCGACCTAACGGCCTGGTTGAACGTGATTACGCTGTACACGGATATCACTTAGATGCTCAGCTCGACCCCAACCAATTGCTTGAAGCTGTCACGATTCTCGATGAAGCTGAATTTTTTATTGAGAGCATAACCGGCGTCGACTGGATAAAAGATGACCAGCTCGAAGTTGTTTACGATTTTGCCAGATATGATTTCGATCTTTGTCGAGTAGTCATTAGGACAAGGGTAGATCGAAAAGAACCTGCCGTCCCAACCATTACTAAAATATATGACGGTGCCAATTGGCATGAGCGAGAGACTCATGAGTTTTTTGGGATTAAGTTCGAAGGACACCCCCATCTCATCCCACTCCTTCTTCCTGAAGACGCAGATTTCCATCCACTCTTAAAGGATTTCAAGGCATGAACGCTCCTATAGAACTCCAACCGGACGAGACCTTCATCCTCAACGTTGGTCCCCAGCATCCTGCGACCCATGGTGTACTTCGGGTCAAAATGGAAATGAATGGTGAATATATCGTCGAAGCAGAAACTGTTATCGGCTACATTCACCGGATGCATGAGAAGATGGGGGAAGTTAAGACCTATCCCCAGTACCTGATGAATTTAAGCCGTATGGATTACCTTGGTGCTCTTGGATACTCCCATGGCCATGTATTGTTAGTTGAAAAAGCCTCTGGCATCGAAGTACCCGAACGAGCCGAATATATACGCGCTATTATGGTAGAGCTGAATCGGGTCTCCTCTCATCTTTTCTGGTTTGGGGCATTCGTTATGGATTTAGGTGGTTTCAGCCCACTTATGTATGCCCTTCAAGACCGGGAACATATTCTCGATATGCTTGAGGCAGTAACAGGTTCTCGCCTAACTTATTGTTACTTCCGGTTTGGCGGTGTGTATAACGACGTTGACGATGAATTCATTTCCTCTGCCAGACGATTTATCCCACGTATGCGAAAGTCTCTTAAAAAATATCATAAGCTTGTTACGGGAAATGTCATTTTCCGAAAAAGGCTTGAGGGCATTGCCCCAGTATCACAGGAGATGTGTCGCAAATACGGTGCCTCCAGTGCAGTCGCCAGAGGGTCGGGTATCAACTTTGATGTGCGGAAAAATGAGCCCTATTCAGTGTACCCCGAATTTGACTTCGATGTTCCTGTCTTTCACGAGTGTGATTCACTTGCCAGATACAATGTCAGAATGGAAGAAATAGAACAATCCTTGAGAATTATAGAGCAAGGCCTGGATAAACTGCCAGACGGTCCGATCATGCCGAAGAAAAAACCCAAGATCATCAAACCGCCAGCCGGCGACTATTATCAAGCTGTAGAAACTGCTCGTGGAAGTTTCGGAATCAGGTTGGTCAGTGACGGTGGCAAAATACCTTATCGATTGAAACTTCGTTCACCCACCTATTCAAATATGCACCTATTTGACGAAGCATGTAGAGGCATGATGATAATGGATGCACTCGCATTTATGGGAAGTCTTGACCTGGTGATTCCCGAGATAGACAGGTAAGAGGTAATATTCTATGAGCTTAACACTACTAAATGTCATTGTTGCTGTTGTGATAGCCATCGGTTTCGCAGCTCTCAATGCCGCCTATCTGGTTTGGGCCGAACGAAGAGGGGCAGCAAGAATTCAGCGTCGTCCAGGTCCAAACATCAACGGTCCTTGGGGCTTGCTCCAACCACCTCTTGATGGCATCAAGTTGATGGCAAAGCAGTTGATCATTCCCGGAGGTGCCGACAAGATACTTTTTATAGTAGCCCCTGTTCTTGCTATGTTCCCGGCCATTATGAGTTTTGTGACCATTCCTTTTAGCGAAACTATTGTGGCAAAAAACATGAATGTCGGTGTCCTGATGATCTTTGCCTTTGCCTCCACAGGAAGCATGGCCTTGGTTTTTGCCGGCTGGAGTTCTCGAAACAAATATGCCATGATGTCTTCAGTTCGTGCTGTTTCACAAGCCGTTGCCTACGAAATCCCCATGCTTATTACAACCATTACTGTTGTAATGATTGCCGGATCCATGGATCTCATGGAGATAGTGCGTCAACAGAGTGGATCGTTCTTACACTGGAACATTTTCCCCCTTTTAGGCAATTCTCATAATATTTTGATGCCGATTTCCTTTCTGATTTTCTTCACTTGTACCCTTGCTGAAACCAACAGGGCTCCTTTTGATCTTGGCGAGGCGGAAAGTGAACTGGTAGCAGGCTTTCATACCGAATATGGTTCCATGGGCTTTGGCTTATTTTTCATGGGAGAATATGCCAATATCGTTATCGGCTCCTGCCTGACCACAATTTTGTTTCTGGGCGGTTGGAACGCCCCCCTCCCCTTTCTTAGTTTTATTCCCGGAGTCTTTTGGTTTCTCCTGAAACTCTATCTATTGATTGCTACGTTTATCTGGATACGCTGGACTTTCCCGCGTACGACCATTTATGGACTGTTAAACCTCAGTTGGAAAATTCTTATTCCTCTGTCCCTGTTCAACCTGCTGTTTACCGCAGGACTATTAAAGGTGTTTTAAGATGGTCACCTATTTTTCAGAAATATACCATGGCCTGATCAGCCTTTTTATCGGCATGGGTATTACCTTTAAAGAATTTTTTAAACCCACTGTCACTGTCTCTTACCCCTATGAGACACTGACTATGTGCGATAGATATCGCGGCCACGTTGAACTCATCGAAAATGAAGAAGGTAAAGCAAATTGTGTAGTTTGCGGACTTTGTCAAAGAGCCTGCCCCTCAGCCTGTATTACACTTGCTGGAGAAAAGCCGGAAGGTGAAAAAAAGAAGGTCCTCACCAAATACATTCTTGATTTCACCCGATGCTCTCTTTGCGGTTCCTGTGTGGAATCTTGCAACTTCAATGCCCTTGAGTTCTCTAAAGAATACAACCTGGCGAGTACTAGAAAAGAAGACTTTATCTTTGATCTTCTCAAGCGTTTGGAGGATAGGAACATATGAACCCGTCAATGGTCACACCCCCAAGCCTTTTCAGTGTCGATGGACTGGTCGGGCTAGTCTTTTTAATTAACCTGGTAATAACCATAACCGGCGGCATTATCGCCTGTAACTCTGAAAGGCTTGTTCGTGCCGTTGCCGGACTCATTGTTTGCTTCATCGGAGTGGCTGGGCTCTACTATTATTTAAACTCACCTTTTGTCGCCATGATGCAGGTTCTTATCTATGTCGGAGCTGTTGCGGTCACCATCGCCTTTGCCATCATGCTTGCTGCCCCGGAAGAAAAGAAAAGTGATTCCTCCAGCCCTCTTGCCGGTCCACTTGGTTTATCTACAGCTGCCCTTCTTACCGGGGGCTTTTCAGTGCTTGCCATAAAGACAGACTGGAAAGTAATGGACAAGATTAATGATGGATCGATCAAAACTATCGGAATACAGCTTTTGACTGACTATTCTATGGTTTTCGAACTCATCTCCATCGTCTTACTTATTGCAATTCTTGGAGCCCTGGTTATTGCCAGGGACTGGAGGGAGAGCTGATGTCGCTGCTAACACTCTACAATGATCTCAATTCTTTTCTCGTAATCGGTGCAGTACTGTTTGGCCTAGGTATTTACGGTATCGTTACTCGAAAAACACTGATAGGAATGCTTATTGCCTCTGAGCTGATTCTCGCCGGATCATCTATCAACTTTATGGCCTTTAATCGTTTCACTTCACCAGATCCGGTCACAGGACAGGTATTCACGCTCTTTATAATGGCGGTTGCGGCCGCTGAAGCTGCTATCGGTCTCAGTATCATTATAGCTGTTTATCGCCAGTTTAAATCGATCGATGCCGATGACACCGTTCAACTTAAAGGTTAGTTAAGGAGCCACCTGGAATGGATTATAAATTACTCATAGCTCTGCTTATTCCTCTTATTGGTACACTGGGAGTGATGTATAAAGGGGACAATGAAAATCTCCGGGAAGGAATATCTTCAGTTTCTTCTATACTCCTCCTTCTGGTTGTTGGTTCCATGATTCCTGCGGTATTACAAGGCAAGACCCTTGTGTTCCACATGTTTACTATCCTTCCTGGTGTGTCGGTTACCCTGCGAGCCGATGCAATGTCCATGATTTTTGCTATCGTGGCATCTTCTCTCTGGACGATCGCTGTATTCTACTCCATGGGGTACATGAGAGGGCTCAAGGAACACGCTCAAACCCGCTTCAATGCCTGTTTCGCCTTGTCAATTTTTGGCGCCATTGGCGTTGCTTTTTCCGATAATCTTTTCACGATGTACTTGTTCTACGAGATTGTCTCCGTATGTACTTACCCGCTGGTGGGTCACCATCAGGATGATGAAGGATACAACGGCGCACGTAAGTATATCATTTACCTGACAACGACGGCCAAGGCATTCCTTTTGCCTGCCATGATTCTCATTTATGTACTCACCGGTACTCTAGATTTTGCTGGAAACATCCATGACGGAGTTTTTCCAGCAGGGGTCAACGGTACTCTGGTTATCATGCTGTATATCTTTTGTATTTTTGGATTTGCCAAAAATGGTGTTATGCCTTTTCATCACTGGCTACCCGGCGCAATGGTGGCCCCAACGCCAGTTTCTGCACTATTACATGCAGTTGCTGTAGTAAAAGTCGGTGTGTTCTGCACCACCAGGGTTATGCTCTATACCTTTGGAACTGACACCATGCATGCATTCAACCTTGGTATCCCCACCGCCTATTTTGTCGGGTTTACCGTTTTGGCTGCATCAATTATTGCTCTTTCTAAAGATAACCTAAAAGCTCGACTAGCCTATTCCACCGTCAGCCAGCTTTCATACATTATTATGGGTGTCGCTTTGCTAACCGACCCTGGTATTCAAGGTGGATTAATACATATCGTTAATCATGGATTTTCCAAGATAACTCTGTTCTTCTGTGCCGGTGCTATTTATGTAGCAAGTCATAAGAAAAATATTTCGGAAATGGGCGGCCTCGGTAAAACTATGCCCTGGACCTTCGGAGCTTTCGGTATTGCCTCTCTTAGTATGATAGGAGCACCACCTGTTGCCGGATTTATAACCAAATGGAACCTGCTTATTGGCTCAGTTGAAGCACACCAATTAGGTATTCTTCTCATTTTGATTGCCAGTACCATGCTCAACGCTGCTTATTTTGCCCCCATTACTTACAAAGCTTTTTTTGGCAAGCGACCAGCAGGTGAGACTTTTACAGGTATCAAAGAAGCACCTTTATCCATGCTCATTCCTATCGTGATAGCATGTACAATTTCTGTATTAATAGGTATTTTCCCTGACTTCATGTTGCAATTTGTAAAGGCGGTGACGGGATGATTGTAAATTTCATTGATTATTTAAAAGAACGGCTGCAGGCAGTGAAAATGTGCTGTTACATTGGTATTGCAGTCATGCTGGTCTGGTCAGTTGTTGGGGTTGATACCCATCACGCACATACATGGATGGAGGCATATATCCCAGGTTTCTGGTCGTTTTTTGGTATCGTCTCCTGTCTGGTTCTCGTATACTTTGCAAGATGGTTTGGAAAAAGCGGAATCATGAGCCGAGAGGATTATTATGACAACTAGTTTCATCCATCCCGCTCTAATATTGATATTTGGTTCTCTTGTTCTGCCATTTATCAAAGAGCCATTTCGAAAACTATACCTTTGCAGTGTTCCGATACTCACTTTTTTGGACGTGATCTATCTGAGCTGGCACCCCGGCATGCATGGAGTAGTTACTTTCATGGGGGACTGGACACTTACCTTCGGAAGAGTAGACAGTCTTTCAATGGTATTCGGTTTCATTATGGCACTTATGGCCATTATCGGCACCGTTTACGGTTTGCACGTCAAAGACAACCTACAGCACATCGCCGCCTGGTTTTATGTAGCCGGCAGTCTCGGAGTTATATATTGCGGCGACTATTTAGTCCTCTTTCTTTTCTGGGAAATGATGGCTTTTGCCTCTACTTTTCTTGTCTGGTTCAACAAGGACAAAGGTGCACTGGCCGCGGGTTACCGTTACCTGTTGGTTCATACTTTTGGTGGAGTAGTATTGCTCCTTGGCTTTGTCCTGCGCTATCAAGCGACAGGAGATCTCTCCTTTGTCCAGCTCGACGAGCAAAATACTCAGCTCTATACCTGGTTGATTTTAGCCGGTTTAATGTTAAACGCAGCGGTGCCGCCATTACATTCATGGCTACCAGACGCGTATAGTAAGGCCACGGTAACTGGTGCAGTATTTATGTGTGCTTTTACCACTAAAACCGCAATATATACCCTGGCCAGAGGCTTTGCCGGTTTTGATATTCTCATCGTCTTAGGCGTAATCATGGCAATTTACGGTATTGTTTACGCCATGATGGAAAATGATATCCGAAAACTGCTTGGTTGGGAGATTGTCAGCCAGGTTGGCTACATGGTTGCCGGAGTCGGTATTGGCACAGCTCTTGCCATTAACGGGACTTGTGCACATGCCTTTGCTCACATCCTTTATAAAGGTCTTCTTTTCATGGCAGCAGGAGCCATCATTCACGCCACTGGTAAATCCAAGTTTACCGAACTTGGCGGGCTCTATAAAAAAATGCCGACCACCTTGTTTTTTATGGTGATTGGTGGAATATCTGTTTCGGCTTTTCCCTTCTTTTCCGGCTTCGTCTCAAAATCGATGATCATATCGGCGAGCTTTGAATCCCATCTTCTTGTTGCTGGCTTCTTGCTCACAGTTGTTTCTGTTGGTACTTTTCTGGTTGCAGGCTTGCGCTTACCTTACCTTATCTTTTTTGGGGAAAATCGGTGTAGCGAAGAGACCTGGGGCAAAGCCGAGGATCCACCCTGGAATATGCACGTGGCAATGGCTGCCGCCGCTTTCCTCTGTTTATTAATTGGTTCGTATACCCCATTTCTCTACAACATGTTACCCAACCCAGAAGTAACCTATCATCCTTATGGGGGATACCACCTGAGCGAAACACTGCAACTGCTCGCCTTTACAGCCTTGGCATTTGTTTTTCTAAAGAACAAACTTGGCCCCAAAGCATCAATTAGCCTTGATCTTGACTGGTTCTACCGTATGGGCGGCAGAGGGTTCCTCTGGCTTGCAAAACACCCGATTCAATGGCTGGATAATACCTGGGGTGTTGCCTATAGAGTTGTTGGTCTCTACTCGCTGATGACTACTGCTCAATTTTGGTCGTGGTTTGACTGGCACGCAATTGACGGCGTAGTTGATGGAAGTGCCAGATGCGTAAGAGCAGTTGGCCGCAGAGTCACCACCGTTTTGCAGAGAGGTCAGATACAACAGACAATTTATATTTCGGTCACCTTTGCTGCTATTCTTCTCATTTCGTATGTCTGGCAATAACATTTTGAACTCAAGGATCACTGGTAATGGATCAACTACTGATTAACTCCGGATTCCCCATTTTGAGTGTACTCATTTTCCTGCCGTTGGCTGGAGCGTTTATTCTCTTGTTTATCAAGAGTGAGTCACTGTGTCGGTATCTTGCTTTGGCCGTGACAAGTATTGTGGGAATATTGTCCCTTCTCCTGGTAACTGGCTTCGATAAGACAACAGACAAATTTCAATTCGCAGAGCACCAGAGCTGGATTGAAGCTTTTAATATCAATTACACCATTGGTGTTGATGGCATCTCTATTCTTCTCATCCTCCTGACCACAATTATTATGCCGTTCTGTGTACTGGCATCCTGGTCATACATTAAAACACGAATTCAATCCTTTATGATTTGTCTGCTTATCATGGAAACCGCCATGATAGGTGTGTTTGTTGCGCTCGACTTCGTACTATTTTATATCCTTTGGGAAGCAATGCTAATTCCAATGTATATGCTCATAGGGATATGGGGCGGCCCCAGGAAAATTTATGCTTCCATCAAGTTCTTCCTCTACACCCTGGCTGGCTCTATCCTGCTCCTTGTTGGAATCATCTGGCTTTACGTTGCCAATGATTACAGTTTTTTCATTCCAGATATGATGTGGCAAGCTTATCCTCTTGAGGCACAGATATATCTCTTTCTTGCATTTTTTCTGGCCTTTGCTATCAAGGTGCCCATGTTTCCATTCCACACATGGTTACCTGCAGCTCATGTTGAAGCACCTACTGCCGGCTCGGTTATCCTTGCCAGTATTCTTTTAAAGATGGGTACTTATGGTTTTCTCCGGTTCGCTTTACCGATAACTCCGGAAGCAACTGTGGTGCTCATGCCCTATGTACTCTGGCTGTCTATCGCCGGTATCATTTACGGTGGTTTTACTGCTCTTGCCCAGAGTGACATGAAAAAGCTCATTGCCTATTCATCAGTCGGCCACATGGGCTTTGTTACCCTTGGTATTTTTGTTCTCAACGTTCAAGGTCTTGAAGGAGCCATTCTCCAGATGGTCAACCATGGAATCACTACAGGAGCCTTGTTCCTCTGTGTAGGAATGATCTATGAAAGAACGCACAGCAGGGAGTTACGCTCTGCGACTGGCGTAGGTAAATACATGCCTGTCTACATTACCTTCCTTGCCTTCTTCTCTCTCTCCTCTTTTGGATTCCCTGGAACAAATAGTTTTGTCGGTGAATTCATGATCCTAGCAGGTGTATTTGAGTTTGGAACTGCGAACGGAGGATTCCCTTATCTTGCACTAGCTGCAATCCCTGGCGCAGTTCTCGCAGCAGCGTATATGCTTCGCATGCTACAGAAAATTGTCTGGGGCGGCACTGATAACCCTGATCAATCCTGGATCACCGATTTGAACACTCGCGAGATTGTAATACTCGCGCCTTTTCTCTTTTTTGTGTTCTGGATCGGTCTGGGTCCTCAGCCTTTTTTGGACCTTATTCACACAAGTGTAACACAGCTTCTTCAACAGTTTGATGCCCACAAGCTACAGGCAGTTGCTGCAGCTGGATCTATTTTACATTGAGATTCTAACTAACCAAGACCTTGCAAAGGTAACACGATGCTATTTCTACCTGAATTAACACTGTTAGGGGCTGGGCTGATTCTTTTCATTTTCAGTTTGGGCAAACCAAGTAGTGGAAAAATCAAAAACGTGGCTATTGCATTGGCTGCGTTGACACTGGTTGCATCACTCATCTGCATTAAAAGTGAGGGAGAACTTTTCTACTCTGCATATCAGGTAGATTTATTCTCACAGATCTTCAAAGTTCTGATCGCTTTAGCTACCCTTATTATCCTTATATTCAGTGACAGTGAAGGGGACATTAAACTCGCGGTGCGATCAGAATACTACCTGTTTCTGTTCATGTCGGTATTGGGATTAATGATGCTCGTATCGAGCGTTGAACTCATTTCCATTTTCGTAGCCTTAGAACTTTCATCATTTGCAGTTTATGTCATGGTCCCCATGAGAAACAATGCTACGGCCTCGGGTTCCCAGTTTGAAGCCGGCATTAAATATCTGCTGTTTGGGGTCATGGCAACAGGATTGATGCTCTTTGGTATGAGCTATATGTACGGCTTGACCGGATCCACCCAGTTACCAGTTATTGCAGACAAATTGTCTTTAATGTATAGCCAGCCAGCTGCAGTCATTGCTATTGTTTTAGTGCTTGCTGGATTTTTTTACAAACTTGCCATTTTCCCGCTACACTTCTGGGTACCTGACGTCTACGAAGGTGCCTCAAATGAAACTACCGCCTTTATTGCTGCCGTCCCAAAACTTGCAGCAGTTGCACTGCTTATACGACTGATAACACTGGTAAGTTCAGAAGGAGAAGTTATAGTTAATGTGCTTATGGTCTGCGCACTACTTTCTATGTTTTATGGAAACCTCTCCGCACTCATCCAAAAAGATGTGAAAAGACTCCTTGGCTTCTCTGGTATCTCGCACGCTGGTTTTGTTCTCGTCGGTTTACTAACTTTCAAGGTTACAGGTTATGCTACAGCCATGTACTATATCATGGGATATGTTTTCATGAATCTGGCTTGTTTTTTAGTAATTTGTTCTGTAGCCGAAAAAGGAAAAAATGTTGTAGTGGAAGACTTTACCGGGCTGCATAAAAGAGCCCCTCTTCTTGCCATTACCCTGACTGTCGGACTTTTTGCACTTGCCGGCATTCCTCCGTTCGTTGGGTTTACCGGAAAGTTTCTCCTGCTGCTCGGTGCACTGAAGCAGGGCCACCTCATTCTTGTTATTCTTGCAGCAATTAATACAGGTATTGCTATCTTTTACTACCTGTCAATTGTGCGGGTTTCATTCTGCACCGATTCAGAAGATCGTGGAGCAGTGGCAAGTTCAGCTCTAAACAATACTCTCGCTGTTATGCTCATTGTGACAATTATCGTAATGGGAGTAATGCCATCGAAATTCATTGCCATAACAAGCTCAGCGATACACACAATAATGTAATTTACTCCATAATATTTTCCAAAAGGCCCTGTTGGTTTTACACCTCAGGGCCTTTTTTATTGTCATTATGGCATTTTTTTAGGCTTGTTTTATATTGTTATTAAACATTAACTTCAGCATATAACCACCCTACTCTTCTAAGCGAAATTATGAACTCCTGGCTACTTGCAGTCCTTTTGATCATATTCACATCCTATATACTCGAAGTTATAGTTTCCCTGCTCAACATCAATGCTTTGAGCCCTACTCTCCCAAAAGAATTCGAAACAACATATAACGATCAGGAATATTCTGACTCCCAGCAATACACCAAGGTTACCACCTCTTTCTCCCTTGTTCAAAACACTGTTTCCACCTTTCTCACGGTTCTCTTTTTACTCTATGGTGGCTTCAATTATGTAGATATCCTTGCAAGAAGTTTTGGTTTCGGCCCAATCATAACTGGCTTACTGTTTATCGGTGGATTGACCTTTCTCTCTTTCATTACAAATTTACCATTCTCAATTTACTCAACCTTTGTGATCGAAGAGCGATTTGGTTTTAACCGTACCTCGTTAAAAACTTTCATTCTCGACATAGCCAAAGGCGCTCTACTCTCTATTGTTCTAGGTGCGCCACTACTGTCTCTCATCTTGTGGTTTTTCATTAACAGTGGAGGCTACGGGTGGCTGTATTGTTGGTTTGGTGTGGTTCTTTTTTCAATCATTTTACAATTCCTGGCCCCTGTCTTAATCATGCCTCTGTTCAATAAATTTACTCCGCTTGAAGATGGCTCCTTGCGCGATCAAATTTTCAAATACGCAAAACAAGAGAGTTTCACGCTCCAGGGAATTTTTACTATGGATGGATCGAAGCGATCTTCCAAACTCAATGCATTTTTCACGGGTTTTGGCAAATTCAGAAAAATTGTTTTTTACGACACTTTACTTGATAAACTTAATGAAACAGAAATTGTCGCTGTTCTGGCACATGAAATGGGACACTTCAAACTAAATCATATTATACAAATGCTCATTGCTTCGATTATTCAAACTGGTTTAATGTTTTATTTGCTTTCTTTTTTCCTTAGTAACACCCCTTTATCTGAAGCCTTTAGTATGACAGAGACATCGATTTATTCGAGCCTGGTATTTTTCGGTTTTCTATATTCTCCTAT